>Ga0307992_1000620_pt1 | contig 22082 bp, 23 predicted proteins | sample EllFjometagen133_FD_203162 | JGI IMG/M metagenome (GOLD analysis project Ga0307992, IMG submission 203162) | Marine microbial communities from Ellis Fjord, Antarctic Ocean - #133 | ecosystem: Environmental > Aquatic > Marine > Unclassified | place: Southern Ocean | collected 2014-10-08
TCTCTATTCCTGTATCAAGATATAAATTTTTTATCTTGATTAATTTGGGAATTTTAGCTTTTATCGTAAATGAAACGCCGTTATTAAATGAATTTCTTACATTTCTTCCACCGGGTATTATTATGCCTGAAGAAAATTCTAAAACAGGATATTCTGTTATTCCTTTAAAATCATCTTTTGAAAATGCTTTAACGGTAAAAATTTGATGTATAATAATAATTGTTATTATTATTTTGAAGATGTGTGGTATTTTTTTTCTGAACATATTATAGACTATTTCCTATTTTCTTAATGTTTATTTGTTGCCAATAATAATAAAATTATATGATAAATCAAAACTAATCATAAAAAAGATACTTTTTTCTTAAATCAATGAATTTTTTCAACTTTAGTTGATAGGTATTTATTATTTCATTAGCGGATCTATTATCATTATACATCTTACGGAACGAATCATCGCCCCAAAGTTTATCCATCCAATTTGTCCTGTTAATAGAGAAATCATTAGGATACATATCTCTTAATAAAGCAATTAAATGAACACCAAAGTTTACAGATTTGAATTTAGCAGGATCTGTTACTTTGATTGAAATTCCATTTACTATTTTCTTTTCAAATTTGGGATTGGTAGCGCATCCTGGCATATCTTTCGGTTTAAAAGTAATTGCTTCAAATTTTACACCTTTTAGATCTATTTCATTTAAATTTTTGATAACTTCTTTACTATTTATAAATGGAGCACCTACCCACTCAAAAGGATGCTCTGTCCCTCTTCCTTCTGAAAAATTTGTTGCTTCAAATAGACACATTCCGGGATATAATATTGCTTCATTAAAATTCCTCATATTCGGCGATGGATCTATCCAATTCATATTCGTTTGTGGAAAGTACATTTGGTGATTCCAATTTTCTAATTTTATAACTTTTAATTCTAATTTTTCTGCTTCATTTATCCATTTTTCATGTTTGATCATATTAGCCAATTCCCCAACGGTCATTCCATGCCGAATTGGAATTGGGAACATTCCAACAAATGATCTATAATTTTTATTTAATACATTACCTTCCACTATTCCACCAATTGGATTTGGTCTATCAAGAATTATAACAGGGATATCATTCTCCGCTCCGGCTTCCATAATATTACCCATCGTAGAAATGTAAGTATAAAATCGAGACCCAATATCTTGAATATCGAATATTAGCACATCAACATTTTTCAACATTTCTGAATTTGGTTTTCTATGTTTTCCATATATACTGAAAATTGGAGCATTTGTTGCCGGATCGATATTATCTTCTACATATTTTCCCGCTGCCGCTTCGCCTCTAAATCCATGTTCAGGAGCGAAAATAGCCACAACCTCTGTATTCTCAAAATTATTAATAATATCAATTATGTGTTTCCCATTTTTATCAACACTTGTATGATTTGCAACAATTCCCACTTTCTTACCTTTTAAGATCTTGAATTCATCTTCAATTAAAACATCCAAACCTGTCTTAACTTTTATTTGTGAAGAATTTGTTACATTACAACTCATAAACAATACAACCAATACCGGGAAAATTATTAATATTAAATATTTTTTCATAAAACATCTCCTTTATTACATTAATATAAACAATTATTAAAAAAAAAGAAAGTAATGGTTTCAAATTATAAAAATATTTTGTAAAATATAAGTTCGGAAAAATGAAAACAAAAACAAATTGAAAGACAAGGTAAAATGATATCAGACAGTAATTGGGAAGAATTAAATGAGCGACTTAAATTTGCAAGTCGAATAACGATAACAACACATATTCATCCGGATGGAGATGGGCTTGGAAGCGAATTGGCGTTATATTATTATTTGAAGTATTTGGGGAAAGATGTAAACATTTTAAATATTTCCTCAACTCCAGGCATTTATAAATTTTTGGATAAAGAAAATGTAATTAACACTTATTCAGACGATTATTTTTTGAAATCGAGTGATATGTTAATTGCCTTAGATGTAAGTAAATACGAAAGAATAAAAAAAATTGCAAAAGATGCTAAAGAAAATAAGATAGCGATTGTTTCTATTGATCATCATCCAAAACATACTCAAAATTTGTTTTCTCAAGAAATCATTGACACATCGGCAAATTCAACAGGATATTTAATTTATCAATTTATCAAAAAATTCAATCCCAAATTCATAGATAAAAAAATTGCATTATTTTTATATTGTGCATTAGTTACCGATACCGGATATTTTCACTATGATAATTCAAATCCGGAAGCACACAAAATGGCAAGCGAATTGGTTAAAACTGGTATTAAGCCGGCGGAAATATATGAAAATTTATATGAACAAAAAAGTTTAGCGTGTGTTAAATTATTAGGACATATTCTGCAGAATCTACAAGTTGAATATGGCGGAAAAGTGGTTTGGTTTATTATTACTCAAGATATCTTAAAAGAATATAATGTCAAGATCGAAGAAATAGAAGGCTTTTGCGATGTTGTTAGATCAATAAAAAATTTAAAAGTATGTGTTATTATTAAAGAAATGAAGAATGGTAAGATCGGTGTAAATTTACGCTCAAAGGATAATGTAAAAATTAACGATATTGCACATAGATTTGGTGGAGGTGGACATCCTTACGCCAGTGGAATAAAATTTGACAAACCACTTGAAAAAGTGATCCAATTAGTTATTAAGGCCATTGGAGAAATATTATAAAAAAATGAACGATTTTAAAAAAATAAAAAAATTCAAAATAGATATTGCTAAAGATTGCGGATTCTGTTCGGGTGTAAATTTAGCAATTGAAAAGGCAGAAGAAGCAGCGAAAAAATATGGCAAAATAGCGATGCTTAACAATATCGTTCATAATGAAAAAGTAGTAAAGAATTTATCTAAAATTGGAATAATTGTTGTAAATTCAATTGATGAAATTGTTGATATGCCAGTATTATTGCAGGCACACGGAACAGAAACAAAAATAATGGAAGAGTTAAAAAAACGAAAGATAAAAATAATAGATGCAACTTGTCCATTGGTAAAACATATTCATACAGTCGTAAAAGAATTGAAAGAAGGAAATAGGGAAATAATTATCATTGGAGATCACGAACACGATGAAGTGAAAGCAATTGCCTCACAAGTTAAAAAATGTAATGTCGTAAGTTCTGTTTCGGAAGCAAAAAATATTAGCAATGCAAAAAAAATCGGGATCGTATCTCAAAGCACACAAATGCTTTCAAATTATCAAAATATTGTTAAAACACTATCATTAAAATCCGATGATATGCAAGCTGTAAATACAATTTGTAAGCCAAGTCGCAAGAACCAAAATGAGGTAGTGCGAATTGCGAAACAAAATGATATCGTTTTAATAATTGGTAGTTTTACTTCGGCTAATACAAAAAGATTATATAAAATTTCAAAAAAAATTAATTCAAAGAGTTACCAAATTCAATCTTGGGAAGATGTAGATCCGGCTTGGTTGAAAGATGTAGATACAATTGGAATCACAGCAGGAGCAAGCACTCCAAATGAATTAATTTTAGAAGTTAAAAACAATATAGAAAAATATAATTAAGAGGTTAAAATGGAAAACAAATCATTTAAAGTAAAAGTTGGTTTAGCAGAAATGTTAAAAGGTGGCGTGATAATGGATGTAACTAATGTTGAACAGGCAAAAATAGCTGAAGATGCCGGTGCAGCAGCAGTTATGGCATTAGAACGAATACCATCCGATATACGAACTTATGGTGGAATTGCAAGGATGAGCGATCCGGAGATGATTTTGAAAATAAAAGAAGCTGTCTCGATTCCCGTAATGGCAAAATGTCGAATTGGTCACTTTGCAGAGGCGCAAATATTAGAAGAAATCGGAGTTGATTTTATTGATGAATCTGAGGTTCTAACTCCGGCTGATGAAGAAAATCATATCTGGAAATATGATTTCAAAGTACCATTTGTTTGTGGTTGTCGCGAGATAGGTGAAGCACTTAGACGAATAGGAGAAGGTGCTGCAATGATGAGAACAAAGGGCGAAGCAGGAACCGGAGATATTGTTGAAGCAGTAAGACATATGCGTAGTGTAAATAGCGGAATCAGAAAATTGAAAATGATGAATAACGATGAATTGATGTCAGAAGCAAAAAGATTAGGTGCACCAATTTCAGTTATTAAAGAGGTCGTTGCAAAAGGTAAATTGCCCGTTCCAAATTTTGCTGCCGGTGGGATTGCAACTCCTGCTGATGCTTCATTAATGATGCAATTAGGGGCCGAAAGTGTTTTTGTTGGTTCTGGAATTTTCAAATCGGAAGATCCTAAATCAAGAGCAGAAGCGATCGTGAAAGCAGTTACTTACTATAATGATCCAAAAGTTTTATTAGAGGTCTCCACAGGATTGAAAGATGCAATGGTCGGGATACCTGCAAAAAGTTTGCCTGAAGAAGAAAAATTAGCGAAAAGGGGCTGGTAATAATTGCTAACAATTGGAATCCTTGGTATTCAAGGAGCATATTTTAAACATAAAGAAATACTGGAATCACTCTCTGTAAAAAGTGTTATTGTAAAGTATTCTCAACAATTAAATGATATTGACGGTTTAATTATTCCAGGTGGTGAAACAACAGCATTCTCTAAACAATTGGATCATGAGATCACTTTTGATAATTTGCAAAAATTTGCTAAAACTAAACATACATTTGGGACTTGTGCAGGAATAATTGTTCAAGGGAAAGGGATAAATAATAAAAAAGTTTTACAATTGGAAGTTTTAAATGTTACTATTGAACGAAATGCTTATGGCTCTCAAATTGAATCTTTCATTGATGATATTGATTTAAAGTTTGATGATTCGAAGAAGCCATTTCAAGCAATTTTTATTCGAGCTCCCAAAATTATTCAAGTTGGAAATGATATAAAAGTATTGGCAACTTTGGATGACGAACCTGTTTTAGTCGAAAATAAATTACATTTAGGAGCTACTTTTCATCCAGAATTGACAGATGATTTTCGTATTCATAAATATTTTATTGAGAAAGTGAAAAGTAGAAATTAATTGAGCTTCCAAAATCCACTAAGTGGATTAAGTTTAATAATTAACCGCTTTACAGTTTTTGATTTTATTTTTCATTAAATACTTTTTCTAACATTTCACTATAAAATTTATGTTCAACTTTCAATCCACGATTTTTCACTTCAGATAATGTCTTTGCATCCTTTAGATCAACATTACATTTTCCAATTACTTTTCCTGTATCAACTCCGCTGTCAACAAAGTGAACTGTAATTTTTGTTGAATCAAGTCTGTTTTTGAAAGCCCATTCATAAGCTCCAAGTCCTTTAAATTTATCAGTGTCAGCCGGATGTATATTTATTATTCTGTTTTTAAATGTTTTAATAAATGCCGATGATAGAATTCTCATAAATCCGGCAAGAACAATATAATCTAATTCGTATTGCTTTAAAAAAGAAACCAATTCCAAATCATAATCTTCTCTTTTTTTACCTTTGGAAATTATACAAGTTGTTTCAATTCCATAAGAACTGGCGATTTGTAAACCTTCAGCATTTTCTCTATTTGACAAAACCAGCACGATTTCACAATGATCTTTCAAAATACCATTTCTACTATTTTTAATAATTGCTTCCATGTTGCTTCCATGACCGGAGATTAATATTGCCACTCTTTTTTTCATTTCAATTTTTCCTTAAAAATATTTTTCATCGGGTTTAAATTAATATTTTTTTAACAAAATTAATATCTTTTTCTACGATTTTATTACAACGAGATTATGAAATTGTTTTTTTTTGCAACAAATTTTGCTAATGGTACAAATAAAAAAAATAATGGCAACGAATTATTATAATATTTCACTTGGTTCCGTTTTCCTTTTTAATTTCCATTCGAGTAATTTGAGTAATTCGTTGCAAAATATTATAATATATTCGTGTCCTAAAATTGATTAATAAAAATATTGAACATGTCGCTTAAGAATAGTATATTATCACAGTAATAAAAACAAAGGAGATTTTATGGCGTCAACATCTGATTTTAGAGCGGGAATGGTAATAATATATAACAATGAACTATATAAAATAATTGAATATCAACATGCCAAAGTTGGTAGAGGTGGTGCTTTAGTTAAGACGAAATTAAAAAGTATTGAATCGGGGAAGGTTATTAATAATACTTTTCGCGGCGGTGAAAAGATAGAAGAAGCACGAGTGGAAGCAAGGGAAATGGAATATTTATATTCTGACGGATTGAATTATTATTTTATGGATAAGGAAACTTTTGCACAAATGCCAATCAGCGACAATATAATTGGCGATAGCATGAATTATATAATAGCAAATCAAACTGTTAAGGTGTTGGTATATGATGAGAAACCAGTTGGTATGGAACTGCCCACAGCGGTTAATTTAAAAATTAAACATGCAGATCCAGGTGTAAGAGGTGATACAGCTACTTCGGTAACAAAACCGGCAACACTTGAAACAGGATTGGTTGTGGATGTTCCTATATTTATCAACGAAGGCGAAGAAGTTAAAATTGATACTCGTGACGGAAAATATTTATCAAGAGCAAAATAGGAATTCAGGAATAACATTATGAAAATTTCAATTATTGGTGGTGGTTCTTGGGGAACAACAATTGCCCTACATTTATTCGAATTGAATAATACGATATCTGTATGGGAACATGAAAAAGGAAGAGTAACCAGTATTAATAAAAATCATGTTAATGATCTGCTTCCAATAAAACGAATTCCAGATTCGATCACTTTTACTAACAAATTATCCGATGTTTTAGATGATCCGGAAATGATCATTTTGGCAGTTCCTTCTCATACAATGAGAGGCGTTTGTAAAAAGATCAATAAGTATAAAATTCTGTCAAATCCGATAATCGTTAATTTATCAAAAGGATTGGAACCTGAGACACATAAAAGATTGAGTGAAGTAATTACCGAAACATTTACATTTCCCTATCAAGGAATGGTTGCGTTATCCGGTCCAAGCCACGCAGAGGAAGTATGTGAAAATTTACCCACTTTATTAGTTGCTGCTTCTGAAAATGTTAAAATAGCAAAAATCGTGCAATCAATTTTTATGACTGAAAGATTGCGAATATATTATTCGAAAGATATAATTGGTGTGGAATTAGGGGGAGCATTAAAAAATGTAATAGCAATAGCAGCCGGCATTTGTAAAGGAGTAGGATTTGGTGACAATTCCATAGCGGCTTTAATTATTAGAGGAGCTGCTGAAATTATGAGAATTGCTGAAAAAATGGGAGCGGATCCAGTTACAATTTCCGGACTTAGTGGTATTGGTGATCTTATTGTTACAGCCACCAGCAGACATAGTCGCAATCAATTTGTCGGAAAAGAAATTGGTAAAGGAAAGATACTTGAAGAGGTGTTGGCAAATATGGAAATGGTTGCAGAAGGCGTTATCACGGCAAAATCCGCTCATCAATTGTCAATTGATAATGATATTGAAATGCCAATAATTAATGCAATATATCGTGTGCTTTTCGAAAACGAAGATCCGTTAAAAACGGTAGATTTATTGATGACAAGAGATCCTAAAGAAGAATAATTTTAAAAAATATTAGGAGAACATATTATGGGCTTTAATTTAAAGAGTAGAAGTTTTTTAACTTTAATGGACTTTACAACCGAAGAGATAAATTATTTACTTAACCTTTCCGCAAAACTTAAAGCGGATAAATATGCAGGCATTTTTAGCAAAAATTTATTGAATAAAAATATTGCTTTGATATTTGAAAAACCTTCAACTCGAACGCGATGTGCATTTGTCGTCGCAGCTTATGATGAAGGAGCGCATCCTGAATATTTGGGAAAAGGTGATATTCAACTTGGGAAAAAGGAAACCGTAGCAGATACTGCACGAGTTTTGGGAAGAATGTTTGATGGAATTCAATTTCGTGGATTTTCTCATAATACGGTAACAGAATTAGCAAAATATTCCGGTGTTCCCGTTTGGAACGGATTGACAGATAAATTTCATCCAACTCAGGTTTTAGCAGATTTGCTTACAATTAGAGAAAATTTTGGTGAATTAAAAGGAAAAAAACTTTGTTTTGTTGGTGATGGAAGAAATAATATGGCAAATTCTTTAATGATTGGTGCGGCGAAAATGGGAATGGATTTTAGAATTTTAGCGCCATCGGAATTATTCCCACAACCTGAACTTGTAAAGGAATGCAAAAGAATTGCTAAAGGAACAGATGGGAAAATCACTCTATCTTCTGATATTAATCAAGCAGTAAAAGATGCTGATGTGATTTATACAGATGTTTGGGTTTCTATGGGTGAAGAAGCAGAATACGAAAAAAGAATTGCTCTTTTAAAGCCATATCAAGTCAACTCAAAAATGATGAAAGCAACCGGTAAAAAATCAACAATATTTTTACACTGTTTACCGGCATTTCATAATCGTGATACAATTGTTGGCGAAGATGTCTATCAAAAATATAATTTAGATGCAATGGAAGTTACCGAAGATGTTTTTAAATCATCACAAAGTAAGGTTTGGGACGAAGCGGAAAATCGTGTTCATACAATTAAAGCAGTGATGGTTGCGACTTTGGGATAATATTATTTGAATATCCAATAATCAACACGAAATTTTGAATGATGAAATAAAGATTGAGAATAATAAATAATTTGCTATTCCTCTCTATTAAGTTTCGATGCAAATTTTCTACCATAGTAATCAAAAATAAAATTGGGAATATGACGAGCAACCCAGCCGACAAAGATCATTGGCTTTGGGAAAGTAAATCGTTTTTTTCTTTTATTAATTGCTTTTGTGATCATTTTTGCGGCATCTTCAGATGTAGTTAAAAATGGTTTTGGATTATTTTTTGCTTGTGTCATTGGTGTGTCAACAAATCCCGGTCTAATATCGGTAATGGCTATTTTGTAATTTCCCAAAGATACTCTCAATCCCTCTAAATAAGTAGCAAGGCCTGCCTTTGTTGCACTATATATTCCAGCATTTGGTAGCCCACGAAATCCGGCGATGCTTGAAACACCAACTATATGACCATTGTTTCGTTTTATCATTTGTTGTACAAAATATTCTATCATAATTATTGCAGCAGAAAAATTCAAATTTATCATTTTTTGAGCTTCTTCTATATTGTCATTACCATAATAAAATAATCTCGAACTATAACCGGCATTGACGATAAGAAGATCAATTCCACCTGATAATTTTTCAATTTCCTTAGAATTTTCAATTAGTAAATTAGTGTTCGTTAGATCGCAAGGAATTGATTTTGCATTTCCACCATTATTTTTTATTTCACTAACGATTTTATCTAATTTATCGGTAGAACGAGCCATCAACCAAAGTGTATTTTTCTTATTCCCATATTTTAAAGCTAATGCTTTTCCAATTCCAGTGCTTGCTCCGGTTATTAAAATTTGCTTTTTATTCATTAAACTATTCTCCTTTATGTATATAAAAATACTGATTAAATTTCTAAAATAAAATGTTTTTTTGCAACGAATTTCACCAATGGCACGAAGAAAGAAAATGTTGTGGCTATTACGGCTATTACAACAAAAAGAAACTAAAACCAATGAAGCAAAAAAGAGATATTAAATATAAAAACATAATATTGACAACTCAATTTATTCTTTTTTCTATCTTTGCGGCTTTCGCGTGAAATATAAGATTTGTTGGTTACAAAAAAATATTAGCGTAAATAAAAATTAAATTATAAAATCTTTTATAGAAAATTACTATATTATAAAGATGGAAATTTTAAATAAAACATTATACATTATTGCTACTCCAATCGGAAATCTTGATGACATAACTTTTCGTGCCGTTGAGGTTTTAAGTAAAGTAGATGTCATTGCTTGTGAAGATAAAAGAATTACGGTCAGAATTTTACAAAAATACGATATTCCCAATAAGGAATTAATTAGTCATCATAAACATAATAAATCAAAAAGTATTCCCAAAATAATCGAAAAATTACATTCTGGCAAGTCCGTTGCTTATCTTTCAGATGCCGGCACTCCGGGTGTAAGTGATCCCGGAAATTTTTTGATTGAAAAAGTAATTGAAGAAAATATTTCCGTCGTTCCAATTCCCGGCGTTTCGTCTTTGACAACTTTAGTATCTATTTCTCATTTTCCTACAAATCATTTTCATTTTGAGGGATTTTTGCCACATAAAAAGGGAAGACATACGCGACTTACTGAGCTGGCGAATTTGAAAGAACCAGTTATTGTTTTAGAATCCACACACAGAATATTAAAATTTTTAAATGAGGTTTTAGAATATTTTGGAGATAGAAATATTATAGTCGGTAGAGAATTAACAAAATTTTATGAAACGATTTTTCGTGGAAATGTTTCAAAAAGTATTGAATATTTTACAGAAAATTCAACTAAGGGTGAATTCACAATTTTAATTTCAAAAAAAACGTATAACTAAAAAATGGAGTCACGAAAATAAACACGAAAATATTAACAACGAATGACAAATCAATTACGAACGAATAATTACGAATTACCAATGACAACTGTCAATTTCAAATAGATAAATTCGAAAAAAATTTGGAGAAAACAATGTCAATAAAAATCATTCATCATCCATTGATAGACCATAAAATGAGTTTGTTACGAAGGAACGATACAGCCACCTATCAATTTAGGTCATTAGTTAAAGAGATATCTATTTTTTTAACCTATGAAGCATTACGAAGTTTGAAAACTCACGAATATCAAATTGAGACATGGCAAGGGAAATCAGCTGGTAAGAAAATATCAGGGAAAAAATTATCTGTAGTCCCAATTTTACGAGCTGGTTTTGGAATGCTTAACGGTGTTTTGGAAGTTATTCCATCAGCGCGAGTTGGGATTGTTGGTGTTTATCGAGAAAAAAAAACATTGAAGCCAATTGAATATTATAAAAAATTCAATGATGATATAAGTCGTAGAAGTGTTCTAATTGTTGATCCGATGTTGGCAACAGGCAATTCAATGAAGGCAGTAATTGAAATGGTGAAGAGGGAAAATTGTAAAGATATTAAGGCAATCTGTCTTGTTGCAGCACCTGAAGGAGTAAAAAATATTTCCAACGACCACGATGATGTGCAAATATTTACGGCTGCTTTAGACGATCACCTTGATGAAAATGGTTATATTATTCCCGGACTTGGCGATGCCGGAGATAAAATTTTCGGGACAAAATAAAAATGATTAAATACATAAAAAATATTTTTTTTTAAAAAAGGAGAAATTATGAAGGGGAAAATTTTATTGATCTTATCAGTTATTCTGATTTTTTTAATTTCTTGCACACAAAAAGGTGTGGACAAGAAATATGGAGCAAAAGATCTCACTTGCTGGCAAGATGGATATTTTGTTCAGGAAAATATCGATATGTCACAATACGATAATAAGATCATCAGAGCAAAAGTTGATGGGAAATGGCAAGAGTATAAAACTGTAGATGTCCCTGATGCATTTATTAAATGGAATTGGGATGCTCGTTTAGGAACAATGGAAAGATTCCGTAATCATCAACCACCAAAATGGGCTGGCCCACATAATGGAATAGTTGCAACTTATGGTGCGATGAGAAAAGATACTCAATTTAAGTTAAATAATGCTGTAAAAGGTATGGGATTTCTACCTAAAAAAGAAAAAATTAAAGACATTATTAAAATGCTAAAAGAGACAAATGATAATTCATTTCCGGCAAAGCTCGATACTTTGACTTCTATTTATGAACATGGAAAAGAAATTTTCGATTTGAATAAACAATTGTCTTTGGAGCTATATACAAATCCGAATTTTATTACTCAAACATTTTTAAATCAGATCTTAAATCCCGTTTCAACGATCGTTTTTTTGGACATACCTAGTTATAAATTAAAGACGGTTGTTCAGCTTTTTGATCCGAATAATCCTAATTTAACTGAATATGAAAAAGATGTAGTTGAATATGTAAATTTGGTCCATAGTTATTTCCATGGGAAATTTTCAATAAAATTTATTGCAGTAGTTTATCATATTATTGAAGTATATGACAATTCTCCGGGTAGTAAAGATGCGAAAGGCACGAGAATAATGCCCAAGCTTCCATAAGAAAAATACTAATTAAGAGTTTATAATTTTAAAAAACCTGCTACAAAAAATAGCGGGTTTTTTATATCTACAATTCCTTTACCGAATAAGAAATGCCAAGCGAGGTGGTTCTGCCAAGAGCTCCGTAATTATATAACGATAAACCAATGTTGATGTTATTATACATATAAGTAGCTCCAATCGATAAACCGGCAAAAATATCAGCGGCACCAAGATTTTGTGCTTGCAAATTAAATCTTTGGAAATTCATTCCCATTAATAAATTGAAATTTTCGGAAATATAAAATAATCCACCTACAGAAATGTTTTTATAATCAAATTTATTATCATACAATCTGTAGTCAATATTTAATCTTAATGGTAAATGTTCCAATTGATGTGAAAAGGCAATTCGCCAAGAAGAATTGTTTGTAGAGGGAAAGGAAGTGTTTACCATTCCAAAGGAATTTATTTTGTCTTTGGTGCTGAGCAAAATCCCATATTGATAATTCACAGTGGAATAATTTGAATCGGCAATTGAATTTGTCAAATAAATTATATTTGTTCCTAATGATAAATGATTTGAAATATGGATTGCATATCCAAATAGATATTGAGATTGGGAAGCACTAAATGTATTCGTTGAATTTCCGTATTCATCTCTTCCATTAAATGTACCATAATTTTCATAATTAATACCAAAACTGAAAAAATGATTTTGATTATATCTAAATCTTGTAGAAATTTCTGAAATTGTAATATCATGCAAAGTTGCAACATTTGCCGAAACGCTATATTTGAAATCATTATTTAGGGCTGGATTGATCCAAAAGGAATTTGGAAAATAATCGGTTGATCCACCGGATTGTCCCATTCCCCAATATTGATTAATGCCGTAATTTTCATTATTACTTGTTTGTGCATAAAGTGACGACAAAATAAAAAACAAAATTGCGATATATATAAGTTTTATTTTCATAATTTCCGATTTGTTAAAAGATAATTTATGTTGTTCCTTGCATATTTCATATCAATAAATATAAGATTTTTATAAGTAAAGAAAAAATTAATTTTCATATTTTTCTGGTTTATCATTTAGAATTTCATAGAATTCATCATCTTCCCAGCGTTTTAATGTTTTTCTATTGCGGATTTTTACGATCAACCAGGCAAGTAAAACTAAAATTGGTAAAAACATCCAAATCATAGAATTAACATCAATCAATACATAAAATTTGTATCTTTTATGTGCCCAAATGTTCCAATAACTTTCAAATTCTTTTAATGAAAATTTATAGGCATTTTTAAAAGCTGTTTCAATATTTTGATCTTCATTGAGAAAGATCAAGAATCGTTTATATGACTTATCTCCAAATTCTTCGATAAGAAATTTAAATGCAGAGACACTTTGTGCATAAGCTAAATTTGCCTTTTTTGTGTTAAATTTTAAAACATCGTCAACTTTACTTAAACTCATATAATTACTATATAGTAAGATGCGTCCCAATAATATTTTTTTATGAAGGTCAAATTGTTCGGCTTCATATTGTGCCATTCCTTCATTTAACCAGCGCGGGAAATATTTATCCTTTATCAATGGTTCCAGTGCAATATGGGTCATTTCATGAATGATCGTTTGCCTCAATTCCGGTAAATATTGTTTACTGAAAGTTGGACTTTTTACAATTATTTTTCTACTTGGATATTTTGCTGCTGCAACTGCCCAATTCGGAAAGTCATTATCAAATTCTTTTTTGAATTTATCTTCCGAGTCCATGATTATTACTTGAAAATTATCAATGTCTAAGTTATATTTTTTCTTTATTTGTAGTATTTCCAATTTAATTTCTTTTGCTAACATTTTTTCAATTCTTACATCTTGTTCATTATAAATAATTGAGAAATCATTATAATCCATCTTTTTACCAAACACATTTTGATTCAGAAGTATTGATAGTATCAATATCAGTAATGAATATTTTTTGAATGTTTTCATTAATCCTTCTAAATAGTATTAATATTATTCATATAGACAAATTTAACATGAATAATATTTTTATGAAACGAAAATAAAGGAATTAATTGAAGTTTTTCAAAAAGTATTAATTTCAAATTGGTTTTTTAGAAAATAAGTTGTAAATTAATTTTATGAAAAAAAATAAGAATAAAATAAAAGTTGGTCTTTTTGGCGTCGGCAAATTTGGAACATATCACTTACAAAACTTGTTGGAAATTCCGGAAATTGAATTGGTAGGATTTTGTGACATTGATCCGGAAAAGCAAAAATTGATTCCCAAAGAATATAATATCAAATACTATTCACAGAGTGATTTAATTGATTTAGTTGATGTTGTAGATGTTGTCGTTCCTACAATATCTCATTTCGGTATTGCAAAAGAAGCCCTGCAAAATGGAAAACATGTTTTTATTGAAAAGCCGGTTACTCAAACAGTTCCGCAGATCAAGGAATTAAATGATCTTGCGAAGGGAAATAATTTAAAAATATCGGTTGGTCATATTGAAAGATTTAATCCCGTATTTGTAAAAACGAAAGAAAAATATGATTTAAAACCATTGTTCATAGAAATTCATCGTGTAGGGAAATTTAATCCATTACGCGGTGTTGATGTGCCTGTGATAATGGAATTAATGATACATGATTTGGATTTATTACTTTATATGGTTAATGCTGAAGTTACTAATATTTACGCATCGGGAACGAAAGTATTATCAAGCGAATGCGACATAGTAAATGCCAGGATTGAGTTTGCTAATGGAACGGTTGCTAATATTACAGCGAGTAGAATATCGGATAAAAAATTGCGAAAGGTTAGAATATTCCAAAAGAATTTATATATATCAATGGATTTTCTCAATAGCAAAGCCGATGTTTATTCTTTATTGAGCAGTGGCAATAACCAGAATAATTTTAATTCAAAAATATTATCTAAAATTCCAAAAGATTTCTCAAAAATAATTAATTATGATAGGATCGAACCCCAAAAATATAACGCCTTAAGGATGGAATTAAGTGAATTTATTAAGTCAATAATAAATGATACAACTCCAATAGTAACCGGAGAAGATGGATTTAAAGCATTAGAACTTGCAACAAAAATAGAAGAATCTATAAAAAACAAACAATAATGATAAAAAAAATAAATTTAAAATCTATATGTATAATTGCCGGTGATCATTCTGCAGATGAGCCCGGTGCTCATATTATAAACAAATTTAAATATTTATATCCAAATTTAAAAGTATTCGGTATCGGTGGTGAAGAGATGCAAAATCAAGAAATGAAATTGCTTTATCATAGTAATGACACCACTTTTATGGGATTTTTTGAAATATTAAAACATTTATTATTTGTAAGGCGGATGTTTAAAAATGTAATTTCAGCAATTAAAAAGACAAAACCGGATGCAATTATCCTTATTGATTATCCGGGATTTAATCTTAGATTAGCAAAAAAGTTAAAGAGAGTAAATATCCCTATTTTTTACTATATTGCGCCTCAAACTTGGGCATGGAAAGAGGGTAGAGTAAAACAAATTTATAAATATATTGATCATTTGTTTGTAATATATCCTTTTGAAAAAAAATATTTTGCTCAATATAAAATTCCCGTAACTTATGTTGGCAATCCATTAGCTCGTTCGATAGTAAACAAATCATTTCCTTTTGATCCGTTAAAGCAATTGGGATTAAATAAAGATCTACCGATAATATCTTTTTTGCCGGGCAGTAGAGAGCAAGAGATCAAAAAACATTTACCTGTGATTTTTGAGACAATAAAAATTTTGCATAAAAAGTTTCATCATTGGCAATTTGTAATTTCAAAATCAAAGAACATTTCTCAAGAAATTTGGGATAAATATTATGTAACCTCTAATTGCTATGTATATAAAAGCGATATTAATTATTTGTTGGCACATTCATCGGCAATAGCGGTTGCTTCAGGGACTGCAAGTTTACAAGCAGCACTACATAAAAAACCGATGGTAATTTTTTACAAAACATCTCCTATTACTTATTTTATTGCTCGACTGGTAACTAAAATGCGTTTTATCGGAATGATCAATATTTTAGATGGTAATCAATTAGTTACAGAATTAATTCAAAATAAGTTTACTGCTGATGAACTTTCCACGGAAATCCAAAAAGAGGTCTTAACTTTCAATCATCAAAGTATTAAAAAAGCAAGAATAAAAAAAGCTGTGGATAATTTGCTGGTTGAAAATTCTACGGAAAAGATGATAGAAATCATGTTAGAACTTCTTTATAAAAATAAAAATAAGCAACATTGAAAACATTTAATTTTTTGTTTGATGTAATTATCAATTTTCGTCATAAATTATATAATGACAATTTTTTTAGATCAAAAAAAGTAGATACACCTGTTATTTCTATTGGTAGCATTACAATTGGTGGAGCGGGGAAAACACCTCTGACAATTGCAATTGCTAAAATATTAATTAATATGGATTATAAAGTAGCGATATTAAGCAGAGGATACAAAAGGGAGAGATCCGGAGTTCATGAAATAAAAGAATTTACGGATTTATATAAAACTTCTGCTGACTATGGAGATGAACCAACCTTGATCGCATTAACTTTAAAAAACACGCCGGTTGTGGTTGCAGAAGATAGATTTTTAGGTGCAAAATATATTGAAAAAGAAATCAAACCGGATGTGATATTATTAGACGATGGATTTCAACATAGAAAACTTTTACATTCGGTTGACCTTTTAATATTTAAAAATGATTTTAAAGGTGAGAACGAAACATATTTTCCTTTTGGAAAATTAAGAGATTCGTTATCTCGATTGAAAAATAGTGATCTGATCTTTTATGAAAAAGATACAAAACATAGCGTGAAAGAATATTTAAAAAAACAGTCAAATATTCAGGGATATGACATTATTTATGAATTGATTTCAAATAATGAAGCAAAAATTGATATTAAAAAACCGATAACTTCATTTTGTGGTATTGCTAAACCGGATTTGTTTTTTAAAGCTATCAAAGGTTTAAATATTGATTGTGAGCATAACCTAAAATTCAGAGATCATAAAAAATATCAAAGATCAACGATAAAAAAAATATTATCAACTAAATCAAATACATTTATCACAACGGAAAAAGATTTTATAAAATTACCCACAGAATTTATTATTAATAATAAAATATTAGTATTAACTATGAAAATAGGATTTAGTGATAAAAAAAGTATAGAAAAAGTATTAAATGATGTTGTGATAAAAAAATAACATTCTACTTTTCCGTAATGGGATACCCCAATAAAAATAAGGACACCTGAAGGAAACAAAAAATAATTATAGAAAAAAACAGCAATTAGATATTAATAATTTAAGAGTGTTTTTTTTCAATTATTATTCTTTGCTCTAAATCTATTTCTTTTTTCTTTTTGGTTTAATAATTTCCAATTTTTTTAAAGCTTTTTCAGAGAGTTTTTTTTCAGGTTGCAACATTTCTTCTGTTAGTTTTTCTGTAACAATTCTTGGTGTAATGAATATTACTAATTCAGTTTTAACCGAGCTATGAACACTTTTGCGAAAAAGAAAACCTAATAGTGGTATTGAACCTAAAATTGGAACTTTACTTATAGATTCAACTTTTTGTTCACGCATTAAACCACCTATTACAATTGTTTTACCGTTTTTTACTTTTACTATAGTATGAGCTCTTCTCGTTGCTATTATTGGAATACCATCAGGAGTTTGGCCATTTTGGAAGTCCGCATTTGGCCGTAACTCAATTGTCATAGTACTATCGTTATTTATGTGTGGTTTTATAACTAATTTTACAGAGGCAGATTTGAATTCATAGGAAGTAATACCATATTGATTTAAGGATTTGTAGGGAATCTGATCGCCTACTTCAATCTCGGCTTCCTGATTATCAAGAGTTACCAAATATGGGCGTGAAAGGATATTTAGATCATAATCGGTTTGTAAGGCGTGTAAAACAGCATCAATATGTATATTTACAATTCCTATTCCAAGCCCACTACCCATTGGCATAGTTGGTGCCCAAGGATCTCCTTCCATATTAATTGGTCCGCCTCCAGATGCACTTGGTCTTAAATCAAATCTAGTTCCTACCCTATCGATATTGCTGGCAATATTTGGGTCTTTCCATAGCCATTCTAAACCAGCTTCTTTGTCTTTGTTTAATGAAACTTCAGCGATAGCGGCTTCAATATATACCTGTGGAGTAGGCTTATCTAATTCACTTATCAGATTTTCTACTTTTTTCATATTTTCAGGATTTTCTTTGATGATTAAAGAATTGGTACGTGAATCTGATAAAACGACGCCAAAACCTTTAGTAACAATTTGACTTATTATATTTTGAAGCTTTTCTGCGCTTGCGAATTGACAAGAAATTCTTTTTATGATTGCAGTTTGCGCCATAATTTTATTATAGTCATTAACCATATAAACATCAATTCCTTCCAACTTTTTATAACCAAGCCCATTTGATTCCATTATTGCTGATACTGCTTTATTAGACAGAATGTTATTTAATTTAACAGTAATTTTTCGATTTTTAATAGCAGGATCTACAACAAATTTCATTCCGGTTTTTTCACTTAAGACATTCAACATATTATTAATGGAAACATCTTTTAAATTGATGGATATTGTAGAGTTGCGAGTTGAAGTAATATCTTCTTGAGCAAGCAAAAGTATCGGTATGTAAGAAATTAATAGAGTGATCAATAATGTTGAAATTATTTTATTTTTAAAAATTATTTTAGACATTTTCTATAGCTCCTTTTATAAAATCATTAACAATAAATTCTTAAATATTTGTATTTCTCTGATCATTATTCTTTCTTTTGTTATTATTTATAATTATTTGATTGAGGTTCTGGTAGGAATATCTGCTCTTTACCTGATTGAAGGGTTACACCATTATTAGTAATTTTTACTATTCGGCAATTTTTAATGATGTCTTCTTCATGATACACATTATTATTGATGATTGCTGACGGGTTTGTTTCATCATAAATAATTCCCATAAGCTTAAAATCAGCTGCTGTAATTTTTGGTTTTTTAGGAATAGATTTGTTAGATTTTTTCACATTTTTAGTTGTTTGATGATTGTTGTTCTTTTTTATTGCGTATTTCTTTGAATTGAGTTCTCTTTGTGAATAATTTGAAATAAATGGATTTCTCAAATTAGCAAAATAATTATTATTGTAATCTAAGTATTCATTCAGTAATAAATCTTCCTCTTTAGGAACATTTGAAAAGATTTTATATATTATTGTTTTAACATTTATGGTTTGTTTTGTTAACTTATCCGAGTCTTCTAAAATATATTTTGGCGTTTCAATATTTATATTAAAATGGTAACTATAATACCATATAAATATTAGCGCAGGGAGTGAAAATAATAATATTCTTATTTTATTTTTTTTATTTCTCATCATTTTATAATTGTAAATATTTTCATACTGATAATGTAATTGTTAGTGCTATTTTTTGAAATATTATATGAATCAATAAATAAGGGATATTTAGATTTTTCTAATGCATTTAAAAAATTTAAAAATTGCGGATAAGTACTATTAAATATTATATTTATTATTCTTTTATTAAAGGTTTGAAAAGATAAATTATTATTTTTCCCCGGGGTCATAGAATTAAGTGTTATGTTTGTTTTTCTTGCAATTCCATTTAATTCGACAAATACTTTTACGAAATCTTTTGTTTCTATTGGTTGCGCTTCAAAAGTTAATTTTTCCGATTCACTTCTATTTATTTCTTTTTCCAAATATTGTAGAGTGGAATCAGCCAGTACAGGAGAAAAATAAGAATAGATGCGGTTTAATTCTTTTTTTTGTAATTGTAATTTATAGTATTTCTTAACCATTGGTTGGATAAATATGTAATTTGATAATGCCATTGCTAACGAATATGCAAGTACGGCAAGTACTATCCAATGGATTTTAAATAATGACAATCTTTTGTTTGGATTATAGTTCATACTTAAAATATCCTAATAATGAAAGACATCATCGGTTCTTTGTTCTCTCTACTTATTTTATTTTCATTAATTTCAACTTTAGTAAAATCTTTCATTAAATTGGTGTTAGATTCCAAATTATTTTTAAAACGGTTTAGTCGCTGTAAACTGCTTAATCCTTCGTCGATAATAATAACTCCACTCAATTTTATTTTTTCATCTTTCTTAGAGGTAGCATTAGGATTTACCGATAATTGATCTAATGTTATGTTATCAGGAATTGCTTCTGATATTAAAATCATTTTATTCAAGCAATTACCCGGACGGTAGAAGGATTTTCTATAGATGTTTTCTTTTGATTCTATCCTTTTATATTTATTATAAAGGAATTGAATTCTGGAGAATTTTGGTTCGACTGACGATAATGCAGATGATATTTTTTCTGCTTCTTTTCTATACATTGAATACATATAGGAATTTGTTTTATAAATATTGATAAGAATAAATATAGAAAAACACCAGATTGCGACATAAAGAAAAATTATAGAAAATTTTATTTTTTCTTCTTTTCTTATAATTGCTTTATGTCCTAATAGATTTAATTCAATTTTTTTCATCTTTAATCTCTTAATGCTAATCCCAGCGCTGTAGTGAAAAATGGGCCAATATCGTCAAAATTTTTATTTTTTGTGTTATTTACAATAATATCTTCCTTAAGAGGATTCCAATAATTATCGGATTTAGCGCCTCCACCTGTTATGAAAATATCTTCAATTTGATCTTCTCCATATTGTGTTTGATAATATATTTCAGATCGTTTTAATTCTAATGATAATTTATATTTCAGAAAGTTGTAATATTTTTTTGTATCTATTGTTTCTATTTTTTTAGAGCTATCTATTTGACTATTAGAATGAGAATATGAGCCGGTTTTTATATGTTCGGCATTTAAAAAGGAAGTATGAAGATTTTTCATTATGTCTCGAGTTATAGTATTGCCACCTAAATTTAAGGAAGTAAAATATGGGTTTTGTTTGGGGCTTACTATTATTATTGAAGTTTTTTCTGCGCCTATATTGAACAACGCAACAGTTTTATTTTTTAAATTATTATAAAGTGACCAAAAACAGTGATAAACAGCCAGAGAATCAATATCAACAAGATCTGGATCTAAATTTACACTTGAAAAGATATCTAAAATTCTTTTCATCTCGCTTGACGGGACTATGCCGACCAGAACCTCCTGTGATGTGTTGTCTTCATTTTTATTAAGTATTTGGTAATCAAACTCAATATCTTGGGGTACATACGGAAGTACATTATTTAATTTCCACTTAATTGCAGATTTCAAATCATCTCCGAATATTAATGGCATTTCAAAGATGCGAACGACAGCATTTATGCTTGAAATGGAAACATTAACTTTACTTACTTTAAATTTTTTTAAACCATTTGTTATTTCACGGATTAATGGAACTAATTGAGTATCTTTTGAATCTTCAGGTTTTTTTATTTTTTTGTTATGATATAGGTCTATCAAATTGATATTACTTGTTAATGGAACTAATTGATTCTCTTTTAAGTCTTCAGATATTTTTGTTGTTTTGTTATGATATAGGTCTATCGAATTGATAAATTCTATAGATATTTTTTCTTTTTTTTGAATACCTATGATTTTTATCATATTACTTCCGATATCGATGCCAACCGATATTTTTTTCTTAATTAACATAGACACTTTCAATTATCATAAGCCCAACTACCTCTATCTATATATTTATCTAATTTTTCTTCTTCTTCCACCCCCGGAAAAGTATTATAATATTTATCACTTCCCTCATCATCGATTACAACATTTGCCATTAATACAATATCTTTAGCTACGATCGGTCCGGATATTGTTCCACCTTTTAAAATTACAAAATTACTGCAATATATTGCACCTTCCACTATCAAATTAGGGA
>Ga0307992_1000623_pt1 | contig 21997 bp, 15 predicted proteins | sample EllFjometagen133_FD_203162 | JGI IMG/M metagenome (GOLD analysis project Ga0307992, IMG submission 203162) | Marine microbial communities from Ellis Fjord, Antarctic Ocean - #133 | ecosystem: Environmental > Aquatic > Marine > Unclassified | place: Southern Ocean | collected 2014-10-08
GGTGGAGCCACTCCAAAAACGCTTTTGTTCTTCAACAAAAGCGTTTTTATAAGTACTAAGATTAAAGGCAAAAGACAAAAGTAGGGGCTGGACATTGTCTAGCCCGTTTTCATTATGTTTCAGTAAATATAGGGGGATGATCTATACTATGGTCATTTTTTGGTCAGTTTTTGGGCAACGCGAAGTATGAATATAAGAAAAGCCACCCGGTTAAAGGTGGCTCTGTACTAAAATTTATTTGATTACATAATTTACTTCATGAACACCATCTTCTTCGTATCAATAAGGTCACCTGCTTGTAATCTGTAAAAATATATACCCGAATTGACATTGGATACATCCCAATTAACATTATAATAACCTGCCGATACATGATCATTAACAAGTGTTTCTACTAGTTTGCCATTTATGTCAAAAATCGATAATTCTACATCACTTTGAGCTGACAGCTGATAGCTAATAGTTGTTGTTGGATTAAAGGGATTTGGATAGTTTTGGTTTAATGAGAATTCTTGTGGAATATCATTTTCTGGAATAGTGATTTTATCTTCTATAGTGTGCAAACTGAAAATGTAAGCTGAACCAGCAGAAGCCATATAATTATTACCGGAAGCATCTTCTTCTTCACCTGGCACCCCTACAATAGCGTAGTCACCAGAGATTGAAGCACTATAACCGAATAAATCATACATTGAACGAGTTGAAGCCACAATCTTGGCCTGTTGAGTCCAGTTTGTGCCTTCACGCATGAAAATATAGGCAGAGCCGGCATATTTCCGAGTGTTATTCCCAGAAGCATCTTCACTTTCATGAGCAGCTCCAACGATAGCGTAATCATCAGAGATTGAAACACTATTACCGAACTCATCACGTTCTCCACGATCTGAAGCTACGATCATAGCCTGTTGACTCCAACTTGTGCCGTCACGCTTGAAAATATAGGCCGAGCCGGCACTAGTCAAAGTATCATTACCGGAAGCATCTTCATCTTCACCAGGAGCCCCTACAATAGCGTAATCACCGGAGATTGAAACACTATTACCGAATCGATCACCTGCGGCGCGATCCGATGCAACGATCTTTGTCTGCTGAGCCCACGTTGAACCATCTCGATAAAAGATATAGGCCGAGCCTGCACCTTCCAGAGTATTATTACCAGAAGCATCTTGTTCTTCATCTCGCGCTCCTACAATGGCGTAATCATCGGAAATTGAAACACTATGACCGAAACCATCATATGCATCACGATCTGAAGCTACAATCTTAGCCTGCTGATCCCAGCTTGTGCCATTACGCATGAAAATGTAAGCTGAACCAGCCATACTCAAAGTATTATTACCGGAAGCATCTTCATCTTCATCTCGCACTCCTACAATGGCGTAATCACCGGAGATCGAGACTATCGAGCCAAAAACATCACCTCTTGTTCTGTCTGAAGCTACAATCTTAGCCTGCTGATCCCAGCTTGTGCCATTACGCATGAAGATGTAAGCTGAACCAGCCATATTCAAAGTATTATTACCCGAAGCATCTTCATCTTCAGCATATGCCCCTACAATAGCGTAGTCACCAGAGATTGAAGCACTAAAAGCAAACAAATCATCTGTTGCACGATCTGAAGCAACCAGCTTTTGAAGTTCTTCATAATCGCCTGCCATGAGAGATGTAAATACCGCAAACAATAAGTATAAAACGAATATTAATTTTCTCATTACAACTCCTATATTGATGTTCTAAAATTAATATACTAATGCAGTGCAATGTCTTGTCAAGACACAAAGGTCTTGAATAATTGATTCTAAAAAGGATATAATTGTGTCAGTGATCAAAATTGCATCCCATGCGTCGGTTCAATTATAAATAATTCTACAACTTAATACTATTTGTTTTATCCTATTAATTAAATATACTTGTAGATCAGGTAGAATATAACAGCTATATTATTCATTGAAAACACTGGCTTTGCCACACTAAAACCTGTCGTGCACTTTTTGTGCATTATCTTCTAATAACCTGCATCATTACTACGCAAAACACCGAAAAACACAATCTTCACCCCACCAGACACATATTGGTACACATGAACTATAAAACTCTCATCTATTAGTAATATATCCAGTCCTAATCCCCTGTAATTTAACACTTTGCCAGGGGCTTGGAGAGAGAGGGAGAAGCGGAGGGAAAGTCCGGTCTTCGGTACATTAAGAACCCTGTAAACAACAACTTACAGGGTTTTTATATTGGGGTCAATTTAGTGGAAATAGTGCTAAATAGTATGCCAATCTGACAAAATTCATATTTTTGGGCAACATTTGGTCATTTTTTGGTCAGCGTGATCATAAAAATAGCAACATTGATAGAACGAAACTCGCAAGGGAATAAATATTTTATAGAGAATTTGCATGCTAACATATTGGACTGTCTGAATAATGGGGAAGGGGAGAAACTGTTTGACAATAAGAAAATTATGTTTCAATTTGTGTTTTATTTAATAATTATAAGATGCCAGCAATGATTAAATTGAACCAAATCAATGTTGATAGTGTTTTTTATCTGGGAAAGCATTAAATTAAAAGAATTGTTAGTCGAATAAAAGGACATAAAATGAATATGAGAAAATCAGCTTATAGTATTACATTACTATTAACTACATTCCTATTTATACAATGTAGCACCCCAAGTTTAACATCAAAATTGATTTATAAATCACTTAAACCGTTGAACTTCTCCGAAAAAATATTCACTAAGATGTTAACCAATCCGGACAGAGGAACAAATCATATTTCTTCGAACAAATTTAATGGCAAATTATTGGTTGTTGAATCATATATAGATGGTTTTAAGATAGTAACTGTAAGAAAAAAAGAATCTACTAATAAACACATTATATTATTACATGGCGGTGCTTATATTTCTGAAGCAAGTAAAGGTCATAGACAATTGATAGAGAGCCTGGCTTTGTCCGGCTTTATAGTTAGTTTTATCGATTACCCTCTTTCGCCCGAAAATAATGCAGCTATCACAATCAGTCTGGTTGAAAAAGCATTTAATAAAATAGCCGAAGAATATCCAAATGATGAGTTTTTTCTTTTTGGCGATTCTGCCGGTGGAGGACTTGCTCTTGCATTGTTGCAAATATTGAGAGACAATAATAATCAGTATATTCCATTGAAAACCGTTCTTGTATCACCTTGGCTCGACATTTCAATGACGAACAAAGACATATTAGATTATATCAGCAAAGACGTTCTGTTAAGCTACGAAGGATTAAAGGAGTGCGGCAAATTATATGCTCAGGATATTGATTTAAAAGATCCTAGGGTTTCACCTATTTATGGCAATTTTGACAAGCTGTCTAAAATAAAAATATTTACAAGTAACTTTGAGCTTTTTTATCCTGATTGTTTACTGCTAAAAAACAAACTGGATTTGGCACATGGCACTACAGCATTCCTAACGGTAAAAGAAGAAATGATTCATGATTGGATAGTATTGCCAATAAAGGAAAGAAAAGAAACAATAGACGAAATTATTGATTTCTACAGTTTAAAGTAAATATATCAGTCCCAATTTAGGGATATTAAACAATTTAACTCACGGCATATGCATGTGCTTAACAATAACAAATAGGGGATCATATGAATAGAAATGTATTAGTATTTGGAGCAACAGGTAAAACCGGAAGCCATATCTGTAAAGTATTGGAATCAAAAACTATAAGTTACTCGGTTTTTGTGAGAGAAGGTTCACAAGACAAGTTAGCGAATAAAAGTGTAAATATTCAATATGGCGATGTACTCAACGCTCAAGATGTTAAAAATGCCTTTAAGGACAGTGTATTTACAGACGTAATTATTGCCCTAGGAAGTAAGGAATTAAAGAGTACAGATATTCGTTCACGTGGCACAAAACACATTATTGATGCGATGGGGGCAAGTCAATCTGAAGCACGTATCCATGTTATCAGTGCTTTAGGAATAGGTGATAGTTGGAATCAACTGGTATGGCATGCAAAACTAATTTCTAATTTATTAATAAAGAGTTCAATGATCGATCATGGCAAACAAGAAGAGTATGTAAAAAATAGTTCCTTTTCTTACCATATTCTAAGGCCGGTTGGATTGAAGGATGGTCAAGCAACAGGGAACGTAAAAGTACAAAATGAAGGATTCCCTTCAAGTAGTTCTATTCAAAGAGCTGATGTTGCAAATTTCCTTGTAGACGGTTTGTTAGAAAACAAGACTGGAATTAGTGCAATTTGTCAAGGCTAGGAATTAGTTAAGCGTTAAAAGCAATATTACAAACTGATACAATTCCTAACCACTGTAAAACAAAGCTTTGCCAAAGGTAAAAATAAAATAATTATTAGTAAAAAACGAAGTATAAGAAAAAAGCCGTCCCAACATATCGGGGCGGCTTTTTGTTTAAGATAAAACTTAATCTGTGGTTATGACTGCAACATAGTGTTTATAGCTTACTGTTCCAATGGCTTAAAATCTGGCTCCATATATCGGTTCTTTCCCTTCGTGGAGGAGGGAAGTTGATAAATGGATTCTTGAGGGCAGATGTGTACACAGCGCATACATTGTTCGCAGGTTTTAGACCATTTGGGTTTGCCATTAACCATCTTAATACTGCCCGTGGGGCAGGCCTTTGCGCAAATACCGCAACCATTACAGCTTGGATAGAGTTTGAACATGCTCTTCATTCCACCCAAACCAAAATTCCTGAAAATAATATTAATGGGATTCGATAAGTATTTAAAGAACCATGGTTGCTCACTGTGGTCGTAAATTTTTATTTTGCTTTCTAATATGTCCTGCGCGATAGATCGTGATCTTTCAACACCGGCTTGGATCACGATTGAATTTTCTTCCATCGTTAAAATATTTGTAAATGGTATCCAATTGTTGGGCATTTGAATAACATCCGAATATATTAGTTGCCCTTTATTTCTTCTTAAGATATTCCCCAAATTCTTTGATGATAATCCTGAGCCGTTTGCATCGGCGGATGTTAAAATAAAGAAGACTTTTTGCCCTTCTTTGAACTTCTTAAGAGCGTCAAGATATTGTATTGAAATGCGAGGTATTCCAAATCCATGTACAGGAAAAGCAAAGCCGATCAGATCTGCTCCCTCGATCTTTTTTTCCATAAGATCTAATTTTGAAATATGTACTTGATGTCCGGCTTCACTGAATACTTCTCTGCAAGTATCCAGTACTTTCCAAGAATTTCCCGTTCCGGTAAAATATCGTAGTTGAATTTTCATGCTTTATACCATCCCTTGATTTAAGTAGTAAGTGCAATTATTTCTCTTTCAAAAAATACTTCATCGGCGTTAAAAAGCCAAGAGTTTTTCTTGGTTGGTTATTAAGCTTTTTCATTGCCATAATTAATTCCTCATCTGTAATTGTTCTAAAATCTCTAGCCTTTGGGAAATACTGTCGTATCAAACCATTTGTATTTTCATTTAGTTCTCGTTCATAAGATGATTTTCCCCCAATAAATCGGACAGTTTGATCTGATAGTATACATTAAGCCTCAATAAGTAATCTATCCACTCCTAAACCATTGTAAATTAACACTTTGCCATGGGTAAAAAAAGAGTGGGCAGTTTTTGGTCAGCGTGATCAGAAAATACCCAAATTAATAGAGCAAAACTCGCAAGGGAATAGATGTTTCATAGTGAATAAAAAAGCTACCCGATTAAGGTGGCGTTGAATTCATACTAGCATTTTATACGGTCCGAATTTTGGGGAGAAGGTCACCTGCAGCCTTCCATTATTTTATGTTGTTACTTCGTGCTTTCATGTTGTCCCTCAATTTTTGATCAAGCTTGATCGTTTATAATTTGGCTATTGAATTCGAGTATAAGCTTGCTAACATTGACAGCAGAATCCACTGCCTGGTGTGTTCCTAACCCAAAACCGCCGACATCGCAGCCCACGAAGAACAAGCCAGATATTGGAGAACTTCCGTCAAGACGGGTATCGCCGTATTGTTCGGACGTGAGGGCGACACCGTAGTCTTCTCCGCCAACTCCTGGAAACGCCGGTTCCCGTCCCATTCTAGAAACAGTGTCCGGTCCAAATGTCTCTTCGTGTTCGATATGCTCAAGTACTTCGGGTGCCACTTTTTCTACAAGCTTGCGTACGACCTCAAGATAAGGTTCTATTCGGATACGTGGGTCGGGCAGGCATGACATGCAGGCATAGACTAGTTGCTTACCTTCGGGAGCACAGTTGGGATACAGCGAGGTGGTCCCCAAGTAGAGATATGCTTTTTCCGGGAAGTTACCACGCTCCATATCTCTGAATTCATCCATCGTATTGATCACGTCTGCAGCACAAAAAATATTCATGGGAGAATCCAAGACCGGGGCATCTAATATCCACCGGAAACCGACATTTGCAAGATTGCCTTCTAAACCACGTATAAACTCAACGTAGTCACTATCGAACAGGCCAACACCCACAAGATTGAAAACCGTACTTTGAATCCCAGCGTTGCTAATAACAATTTTTGCATGATACTCCTGACCGCCTGCAATAACTCCATACACTTTGCCGTCTTCAACAAGAATTTTTTCAATGCGAGTTTTATAGAGTATGCATGCACCAAGTTTTTCTGCTTTGGAAGCGAATGCCTCAAAAACTTTTCCGATACCTCCCACATAATACCGTCCACCACCATCTGTAGCAGTTTCTTGAATTGCCCGGACAACAGCTGCCGCGCTGATCCTGTCTGGTGGTGTTTGGAAGTATCCTTCGCAATACGATACAACCAAATATGACGCGATGCGCTTCGGTATTTTGGCCTGTTCGAGGTATTCCATGAATGATATTGATCTAATTGACTCTATGTAAGCTTCTTTCATTGATACGATCTTCGCCATAACCTTGAGAAATTTTAGGAAGTCAATAAATCTAAGATCTAGTAGTTTCTTGATCGCAAACGGTGATACTTTTGAGCGCATCTCCAATTTGTGAACTTTACCGTCAGGCATTTCGAAGAAATATCTTCCAATTAGATCGGGATAGATCGTTTTGGGGCCGTCAATATTGAGTTCTTCCATTAGCCTTTCAAAGTGTGAATTTCTTGTTGGAACTCCGTTAATCGGGAACATCTCGTAAGAGAATCCTTCCTTTTCAATCGTCATCATCTTTCCACCGGCTTGATTGTGTTTATCGACAAGCAGAACCTTCATTCCTGCATTTGCCAGGATTGCAGAGAGTACACTACCTCCCGGTCCGGCGCCAATGATAATAGCGTCGTAGCAGCTGTTATTTTTCTTTTTCATGCGAATTATCCTTCACCATGTTAGTTATTTGTTAAAATTCACTAAAATATTACTAAAAAAATGTACGTAAATATAGATTCATAAGCGTCCGTACTTAGCGGATTGGTCTATGTATTGGAGATATGCACAATTGTGTGTAGATAGTATAATAATGTAATATAGCCACTCCTAAACCCTTGTAAATTAACGCTTTGCCAGGGGTAAAAAAAGAGCGGGCAGTTTTTGGTCACCTAAACTTGTAACTTGCTGATTGATAGAAGCGTTTTAGGGACTTAAAATTCTTGGGTGTTTGAATAATTCCTCTAAAACAATAAATAACAATATTATAGATTTATTATTACTGTGTCGGTCAATTTGGCAAAATCATTTCAAGAAATTAATCTCATGAATAGATCTTTCGGCTACGTGCTTCTTGCTAAACGCTTCGAAGTACTTCGTTCAAGATGACAGTATTATTTAGTGTTTTAATTTATTTATGGCTCTGTATTCTTTGTGTCTTTGTGTGAGGTCTTGCATTTTACGCCTGCCGGCCGTAGCCTTGGCGAAGGCTGGTCTCACTTCACTATACAATATCCCTTAGCCTTCAACTTAACTTTCCCATTTTCCATAATACCCGAAGTTCCATCAGAAAAAACAGTCGTCTTTACATCGATCTGATATGTTTGCTCCGTATTGCTATAGTTCATCAGGACGAACCAGGTTTCGTTATGGTATCGACGGGAAAAACCACCTATGGATCGTGTATCTGCTATCTGGTGCAGGTCCCCACGAGTCAGGACGGGAGAATCTTTGCGGAATTTGGATAATTTCGAGATCAAATTGTAGGTCGGCCAGTGAATATTATACCAATTCACAGTCGTTTTACCGGATAAGCTCATTTTGGGTGGATCACGGAGTTCTTCACCGCAATAGATCATTGGAATACCGGGAGCGGAAAAAATGGTAAAAAGAGCGAGATGGTGATCTTCAACACCCATACTTCTCATGGCACGAGGTGTTTCATGATTCTCGGCATAATGCAGGATCTTAGCATTATTTGGATATTTACGGATTTCTTCAGCCAATGTATTTCCGATCAAACTTGCATTTGCAGTGCCGTCTGAAATGTCCCGAAATGCTTCATAAAGGGCATCGCCATTGACCGCATCCAATCCAAAAAGTAAATGTTCGGCCTGTGTACCGTCTGATAGCAGAAAAGGTTCTTGACCTGTATCGGTAAAATGATCTCTGAACTCCTGAAAGACTTCGGCATCCACATTTTTACTACCACTCAGCCTAAAAGCATCAACGCCTTGTTCTAACCAGAAATCAAGATAGGATTCCATTCTTCCGCGAAGGGATGCATTATTCATATCAAAAGCAAAAACATCTTTATTTTTATATCCACTTGGTTGAACCATCTTGTCCTGATCGTCCTTTTGATAATAAGCGGGGTAATCTCGAACCCAGGAATGATCCACAGCGGAGTAGGTAATGGGCGCATCAAGCATGAGTTTGATGTGATTACGGTGTAACATGGAACGCAAAGATGAAAATTGGGTCATGGAACCATAACGGGAGTTGGTGGTAAAATAATCACGTACGGCATAAGGGGAGCCCTGTGAACCCACTTTTTGACTTTTCCCGATCGGATGAATAGGCATTAGCCATACCATATTAATACCAAGTTGGTTTAAGCGGGATGTCATGTTTTGCATGCCGGTAAAATTTCCGCCGGAGAGATGACGAGTAAAAGCTTCATAGATAATAAGATTATGTGTATAGCTTGGACTTTCATGATATAATGGCATGGAATGATAATCTAATTTCTTATCTATGAGGCAAGTGTCGCCTATATTTTTTTCAATATGCAATTCATGAATACCAAATGATTCTTCAGCATATTCATTACGGATCACTAGGTCATTATAATCATTTTCCAATAGAGAAGGGGTAATATCCCGAACATAGCTTTCAGTATAATTCACTTGATCGAGTAAAGTCCCGTTCAACCAGATCAAGGATGGACTTGCAACGGTATTGCATGAAAGATAATAACAAGAAGTACTGTCGAGTTCACCCACTTTGAAGCGCTGTTTATGCCAGCGGTAACGAGCATTGGGCATTTGCCAATCATCCCAAGTAGAGCCTGAAAAATTTGTACTGGGGAATTCATTATACCAAGTATTGGTGATCCCCTCAGCATCTTCGTCATAAATAGTGACCCATTTGTCGGTGAGAACAGGTGGGTCGGGGATGATCTTTTCCGAGCATGAGAAGAAAAGTAGTATCGCTGTTAGAAATAATATAATAGTAAATTTAAATTTCATAATTTCCTGTTGTCTTAATAATATTTTTGACTTCTGCTTAGTGCATAGTACTTACTGATTTCTTTCTTGTAAAAATAGATAAAAAATACGAAATTCAAAACGCTTATGAAATATAATGAAAGAATCTATGAATAAATTATTTATCATTGATGGGATGGCCATCGCTTACCGGGCACATTTTGCCCTAATTCGGAGTCCTCTCGTCACTTCAGATGGACGGCATATCTCCGCTGCATATGGATTTTTAAACGCTTTGTTGAAGATCGTCAGGGATGAATCTCCCGATTATCTTGCCGTGGCTTTTGATTCCAAAGAAAAAACTTTTCGACATAAAAAATATCCCGATTACAAGGCAACTCGCGAAAAAATGCCCTTTGAGATGCGTCCTCAGATACAATGGATCAAGGATATTCTCTCAGCCATGAATATTCCCATCATCGAGATGCCGGGATTTGAAGCGGATGATATCATCGGTACCTTGGCTCGTCGCGCCGAATCGGAAAAGATCGATACTTACATGGTCTCGGGCGATAAAGATTTCATGCAATTGGTGAGTGATCATATTTTCCTTTATGCACCGGCGACCGGTAAACGACCGCTAACCATTTACGATAAAGCCGGTGTGGAAGAAAAATGGGGCGTTCCACCAGAAAATATTATTGATCTATTGGGATTAATGGGCGATAGCTCAGATAATATCCCAGGTGTAAAAGGGGTTGGCGAGAAAACCGCTGTTAAATACTTGAAAGCCTATGGTTCACTTGAAGCGACTCTTGCAGCCGCACCTGATATGTCGAACGAGAAACAGCGTGATAAACTGCTGGAAGATGCTGATATGGCCCGTCTAAGCCAAGAACTTGCCACCATCGACATCAATGTTCCTATGAAGCTGGAATGGCGCGATATGCAGGTGGATAACGATTTCGACCGTGAAGAATTGTTAAAGCAACTTAAAGGGTTAGAACTTTATAAATTTGTTAAAGATCTTGGACTTGAAAGCAATAGCAAAGAGGGAGAGACGGAGAGAAAGGGAGAGGGGGAGAAAGAGAGATGGGGAGAAGAGGAGAAGAATCAGGAATATATTTGTTGTGATACCGTTGAGAAAGTTAAAGATCTTGCCGGAAAACTTCAAAAGCAGGATGTTTTTGCTTTTGATACCGAAACAGATGGGATTGATCCCGTAACAGCACCTTTGGTGGGACTGTCGTTTGCCTTTAAACCTTGGGAAGCTTATTACATTCCCTATACGACAGAACATCTTGATATACTAAAACCCGTTCTCGCGGATGAAAATATCCTAAAGATCGGTCAGCACATCAAATTCGATATGATCGTTCTTCAGCAACACGGCGCAAGAGTTGCCGGTAAATTATTTGATACCATGCTGGCTGCTTATTTACTGAATCCCGATAATAATTCATATAAACTTGATCTTTTATCGGATCGTTATCTTCATTATCACATGCAGCCGATCACTGAATTGATCGGTCAGAAAAAAAGTCAGCAGATCCACATGTCAGAGGTCGATCTGGATAAGATCACTTTTTATGCAGCTGAAGATGCGGATATTACCTTTCAGCTCTACGGCATATTTAAAAAGAAGCTTGAAGAAGCATCGCTTCTAAAAGTTATGGAAGATATCGAAGTGCCTCTGGTTCCGGTTCTACTGGATATGGAAGTAGATGGCGTATACCTAGATGTCGCATTTTTAAAGGTCATGAGCGGAAATATCGGACAAAAAATGACCCGTGCCATGGAAGATATCTTTGATATTGCCGGTGGTGTATTCAATATTAATTCCCCGAAGCAATTGGGGCTCATTTTATTTGAAAAACTGGGACTTCCACCTGTTAAAAAAACTAAAACGGGCTATTCAACCGATGTTACCGTACTCGAGAAGTTGAAAAACAAGCATCCATTACCTGAAAAGATCCTAGAATTTAGATCGCTGACAAAATTACGTTCCACTTATGTGGATGCTATGCCGGCTTTGATCAATCCAAAGACTCAGCGTGTACACGGTTCTTTTAATCAGACCGTTGCTGCGACCGGCAGATTATCGTCTTCAAATCCGAATTTTCAAAATATTCCCATTCGGACTGAAATGGGACGCGAGATACGTAAGGCATTTTGTGCTCAGGATAGTGAACATTTCATATTAGCAGCAGATTATTCTCAGGTTGAACTGCGCATTATGGCCCATTTATCCAAAGATCCCAATCTTGTTGCTGCATTCAAAGAAGATGCAGACATCCATACTCACACTGCCGCAACGGTTTTCAATATAAAACAAGAAGATGTGACATCTGATATGCGTCGCACGGCAAAGGTTATTAATTTTGGTATTATGTACGGAGCCGGTGCACATCGCATTTCTCAGGAATTGAATATCCCTTACGGTGAGGCAGGTGCGATCATCAAAGCTTATTTTGAGCGCTATACGGGCGTAAAGGATTACATAGACCAAACGATTACCGAATGTAAAGAACGTGGTTATGTGGAAACTACTTACGGTCGAAAACGTCCAATCCTTGATATCAACAGCGAAAACGGTAATTTGCAGCAAGCAGCAAAACGTGCTGCCATTAATATGCCCGTACAGGGAACAGCTGCCGATATTATTAAGATAGCCATGATCCGTATGCGCGACTGGATGATAAAAGAAAAATTAAAAACCAAAATGATTCTGCAAGTACACGATGAACTGGTCTTTGAAGTTCATCCCGATGAACTTGAATTATTCAAAAAACAGGTTCCTGCCATTATGGAATCTGCTGCTGAACTCATTGTTCCACTCAAAGTTGATGTGGGAGTAGGGAAGAATTGGTACGAAGCTCACTAGTGAGCTTCGTAAGGTAAAAGTATAAAGCATGCTCTACGAAGCTCTGAAAGAGCGAAGTAGAGGCAAAGGGCAAAAGGATTTGTAAATCTTACACTTTGTCATACTGAAACGTCAACGAAATGGCCTGCCCAGCGAAGCCTTGGCGAAGATGGGAGGGGTTAAACACAAATAGCCCGGCATGCAATGCCGGGATTTTAGTATCATAGAAAAATACAACCCCGAACAGGATTGAGGGGTTGAACAATTTATAACGCTCGAAGAAAGGACTAAACCGTAAGACGTGAAACGTAAGATGTAAACCGTAAGACGTAAAAGGTAAGTAGTATTTCGTCATCCTGAACCCCAAAGCTTCGGGGGCCGGTGGCAGTATTGTTCAGGATCTCTATGTAAATCCAATTCTCAAAAATATTAACGAATACAATAATTATTTATTTAAGACCAATCTTTCGCGTAGCACTATTTATAGTTCATAGTTTATAGTTTATCATTAAAAGATTCATAACTCATGAATAGATCCCTCGACTACGCTCGGGATGACAGTTCCTGTCGCGTTTATTATATCATTCATCATTCATCATCCATCATCCATCATCCATCTAGCCTACCCCAAGGCTTCGGCCGGCAGGCATCCAACACCCATCATCCATTCTCCACATCGTACCTTCACACCCTCTTACACTCGCACCATCGTCTTTATAATCCTTTGCATTAAAAAGATTTATCCATAAATTTATCGCTGATATGAAAATCATAGAGGTATTATAAAACATGTCTCAAATCAAAACAGATTATTTGGTTATCGGATCCGGGATCGCTGGCCTTACTTTTGCACTGAAAGTGGCTGAATTCGGAGAGGTAAGTCTAATTACCAAATCAACTTTAGATAATACAAATACGGTGTTAGCTCAGGGCGGTGTTGCAGCTGTGATCACCGCTGATGACGATACGGAAAATCACGCTAATGATACTCATATTGCCGGTGCCGGTCTTTGTCATAAAGATGCCGTTGATGTCTTGGTCAATGAAGCATCTCGTCGAATTCAGGAATTGATCGATCTTGGCATTAAATTTGATGCCAATAAAGATGGAAGTTTTGATCTGGCACGTGAAGGTGGGCACAGTCACCACCGTATTCTTCATATTGCGGATGAAACAGGCAGAAATATCCAGGAGATCCTGATCAAAAAGGTCAAATCTCATCCGAATATTCATATTTATGAGCACCATATGGCCATTGAGCTTATCACAGACCATCATGTTCTTTCCAATTTACAGTCCGCATTCAATATTTGTTTTGGAGCCTATGTGCTCAATGTAAATAGTAGAGAAGTTAATATTTTTCATGCTGATTTTACCATGCTTGCCACAGGTGGAGCATCTCGAGTGTATCAGCATACGACTAATCCTCAGATCGCCACGGGTGATGGTATTGCTATGGCTTATCGTGCCAGTGTGCGTATAGCGAATATGGAATTTATACAATTTCACCCTACCTCTCTCTATGAACCGGGTGCCGAACCTTTTTTGATCTCCGAAGCTTGTCGTGGATTTGGCGGTATTCTTCGTAACAGTGCCGGTGAGTGCTTTATGGAGAATTATGACGATCGTCTTGAATTGGCCCCAAGGGATATCGTAGCACGAGCTATAGATGCCGAATGTAAATCTCGCGGCGAATCTTGTGCTTATCTTGATATGACGCATTTACCCGCAAATAAGATTTTAGCACATTTCCCGAATATTGCATTGCATTGTAAAGAACAATTGAAGCTCGATATTACCAACGAATGGATCCCGGTAGTTCCGGCGGCCCATTATGTCTGCGGTGGTGTCATGACCAATCTCAATGGTCAAACATCCATGCACAATTTATTTGCAGCGGGGGAAACAGCTCATACCGGCGTTCACGGTGCCAATCGTTTGGCAAGCAACAGTTTGCTTGAAGGACTGGTTTTTGCTCACCGTGCAGCGAAACGTGTCATAGAAAAGAAACGTAATATACTCAATAATGTATCCATTCCAGAATGGGACGATACGGATGTAACCAATGAACAGGAGTGGAGCCTAATCCGTAATAACCGCAGTGAATTACAGACTATTATGTGGGATTATGTGGGGATTGTGCGTTCTACCGTCCAATTGAACCGTGCGATCACAAGAATGATCACACTCTATGAAGAGATCGAAGACTATTATAGACGCACACGCGTTAGTATGGAACTTTTAGAATTAAGAAATCTATCCGCGGTAGCCTATTTGATCGTTCGTTCTGCTCTTAGACGCAACGAAAGTCGGGGTTTGCACTTTATGACCGATTATCTCGATAAGGACGATAAGTACTTAAAAGACACCATTATCTAAGGAAAATTCATGAAAAAGATCTTATCGCTACTCATCATTTTATCCCTTGTGATATTTTCAGCCTGTGCACAAGTTCAACCCTTACAAAACACTGGCGAAGGGGTAACAGCGGGTTATACTGATTTACCCACTAAGGAACAAATTGTAGTGGGTCTCAATAATTTTTCTTTTGATCTATATCGCAATTTAACAGCCGGCACACTTAAGAACACTTTTTATTCACCTTTGAGTATTTCTTCAGCTCTGGCAATGACCTATGCTGGTGCGAAGGGTGAAACGGCAACCCAAATGCAGTCAACGCTTCGCTACGGTCCTCAAGTCAGTCTTTTCCATTCTCAATATGGAGCAATGATAGATTCTTTAAGCTCAAAAAAGGGTCAAGATTTTAAAATGAACATTGCCAATGCAATTTGGGTACAAGATAAGTACAAGCTTAAGAATTATTACATAGAAACCGTAAAAAAAGATTACAATAGTGAAATTCGCAGCATGGATTTTGTCAAACGTCCTGAAGCTTCTCGAGATACCATCAATTATTGGGTGGCGAAAAAAACAGCCGGGCGCATTCAGGATCTGATCCCAGCCGGTGTGATCGATGATATGACACGCTTGATCCTGACCAATGCCGTTTATTTTAATGCCGAATGGGCGAATAAATTCAATAAAAAATTGACAAATAATGATAAGTTCTATTGTTTGGACGGAAAGATCAAAGAAACCGAAATGATGTATCAACGTCATCATCATCCTATCTCTCAAACTAAAGATTATACCATACTTGAGATCCCTTACGCAGGATACGAATACAGTATGTTGATCATTTTACCCAATGATAAAACCGGTTTGACAAGCCTAAGTAAAACTCTCTCTGTTAAAGATATTATTGCACATGATAAAAGTAAAAAACGTGAAGATGTCCTGGTCTATTTCCCCAAATTTAGATTAGAAACAGATTATGAGCTTAACAAGTATTTATCTGCAATGGGAATGCCCTTGGCTTTTAGCGCGGATGCAGATTTCAGTAATATGACGGGTGGGAAAGATCTGATGATCTCTTCAGTCATTCATAAAGCCTTTATTGATGTGGATGAAGAGAAAACCGAAGCAGCCGCAGCAACGGCGGTTACGATGAAATTGACCTCCATGATGCCAAGCCAAAAAGCACCACTTGAGTTTAAGGCCGATCATCCTTTTATGTTTATCATTCGATCTAAAAACGATAATGCTATTCTGTTCATGGGTCAACTAACAAATCCGGGAAGTAAATGAGATATATTTTAGTAGCTATTCGCACCTTATTATTCTTTGTCTTTACACTGGTAACGGTGATCCTTGTAAATATTTCATATTATCTGCTAAGTATTTTTGGTAAGGATTTTTCTATAAGGATCAATCATCATATGACGACGGTGATCGGTTGGATGCTAAGATTTGTTTTGGGTATTCGGGTTAAGATATTTAATCGTGAAAAACTACCCAAAAAAGGCGGATCACTCATGGTAAGCAATCATTTTGGGTATGTTGAATTAGCTGCATTGCTAAAAGCAAAACCGATTGCATTTGTAGCCAAAGAAAATATAGGTAAATGGCCTTTTATCGGTGCTGTGGCAAAAGCCTGTGGATCTGTCTTTGTCAATCGCGATAAAGGCGGCATGTCAGATACTTATATCGAAGCAGTATCAAAGGCTTTGGATAAAGGATATAACGTTTGGTTTTCGCCTGAAAAAACAACCACGGACGGTACTTGGCTACGTCCATTTTCTTCTGCCTTATTTGTAGCTGCAAATCGTAGTAAAAAGCCGGTTGTCCCCGCCGTATATGTCTTAAAAGATATTAATGGTAAACCCATTAAAAAAGAACAACGCTGTCAGGTAACCTGGGCCTTGACCGATGAAGGGAAAAGCACACCTTTCTTTAAGCACTTTACTCATTTTATGAGCTTTGGTTTGATTACTATGGAAATGCATGTCATGGATCCCATTATCCCTGATTATGATGACACCAATATTGAAGAACGCCGCAAATTCTCAAATATGCTCCGAGAAAAGATGGCAGATGAGCTTAAGAAGCATGAACCTGCCTTTGATAGAAATAGAAAATATTTGAATAGTGAAGAAGAGAAAAAACTGAAAGATAAAAAATTTATTTATAATTGATAAATATCCATTAGTGTTTCCGCTAATTACTGTATAACCCATACAGTTTACAAAAACACAGCTACTTTACCCACCCACAACCACACCATATACTAACATCGCCCTTATCGTTTGTTTTAGGTTGTAGTCCTCAAATTTTACCAATGATAAAACCGAGGTGACGATTGCAATATTATTGACGCAGATCATGTAAATATAAATATCATTTACACTAAAAATTTATTTCTGATTTTACTTTAATGAAAATATTATTTTGAAGATTTTCATATCTGGATTTGTATTCAAACCAATCTCCAGATTCTTTATAATGGAATTCGGCCCACGCAAGGCAAGCACATTTCGAAATGTGTATTGTTAATGCAGGAACAAAAACATCGTCTCCAATTTCATATTTTTTGCCACTTACTCTATCTAAATGTTCTGCAACTTTATATGTAATGTGATTACCATTGACAATTATTTCTCTTTCGTTTATTGTAAACTCATCATCCTTTGCTCCCATATCATAATCGACTCTTAATTTTAATTGTTTGCCGGCGATTAATGCATACGAACCAGCAATTATTGATGTTAAGTCAGACTCTTTTGATTTAGGTTGATGCTTTGCTCTTTCAATATTTGAGCTACCACAACCAATAATATCTCTTAATATTCCTTCTCTGTCAACTGCGAATTCCATACAAATATTGGGCATTATATTTTTTTTAACTCTCCAAAATTCTTTACAATCATTGCATTGCCATTCTTCTTTTAAAGGAATTTTTAAATCTTGAACCCTACTTTCTTTTTTCTTTGTAGTAATTCCATGATTACCTGCTTTACCTCTGTCAATATTTTCTATATAATTACTGTAAATGTCACTCTCTTCGTTATTTAGACACTTGACAATTGTATCTAGAATATTCTGTACTGTTTGTCTTTTTTGTTTCTGGGATTCTGATCGATTTTCTTGATCTAATACTGTATTTAAATAGTATATTTGTTTTTCTATAAAATATTTCAAGGCAAAATACTCTTCATTTTCAATTATTCCCGCTTCTCTATTAGTCGCATCAATTAACTTAGGATTTAATAATGATGATATATAAATAGATCCTGCTATTAAATTTGCATGAATATAATACTTTCCTCCACTACGAGATCTTTTACTTTTAATTTCTAACCAATCATCAAATTCTTCACCATAAGGTCTTACCCTACATCCATCTCTATATATTTTTACGCCTGTATGCGATTCATCTTCAGATAATTTTCTGTCTGTTGATTTTATTCCATCTTTATAATATCTAATTATGCCTTCAACTGGTCCACACTCTAGAGGATTCATATTTTCTTTAAATATAAGTTCATTATTTTCAACCGTTAATTTTCTTTTATACTCACCTAAATCATTAATCTCAAATTGAAGTATATGGCTTTCATCTCCAGCTAGAGGACTCTCAATTAAGCCAGTAAATTCTGGATAATCCGAACATTCAAAATAAATATTGAAGTTTTGATCACTCTTTTCTGGATCAATAAGAAGGGAAAGCCTGTTTTTTGCTTTTCGAATTTCTTTTTTACTCCATTTTTCTTTTAAATCATTTATTTCTAAAATTGTGCCTTTTTTCAAATCTATTCTTGGTTTACCAGAGTTATAATTTATTTTCATTTCATCAAAGTTTTTATCATCTGTAAAGTCTTCAAAATCAATATTAAACACATATTGTTCGTGTGAATTTTCAGGTCTGGTTATAACTTTAACTTTATTACCTAGTTTTGCTAATGAAAATCTACCAATACCTTTTTCACCTAATCTCCTTCTATTATATTTTGGTGTGTATGGTTCTTTAACTTTATTTTCACCCGCAGCTCTAGCCCACTTAGTCTTGATATCAATTTCGTTCATTCCAGTTCCATCATCTTGAATAATAATTGAACCCCCAGTATTAAGAACTTTATGAAATTTTACAAATACATTTGTTGCATCAGCGTCATAACTATTCTTAACTAACTCAAAAAAAGCTGTATTTGAGTCTTTTATTAATTCATCACCCAATCTTTTAAGTATAGTAGCAGATGCAGAAAAATTAATGGATTCTAACATAATATTATGCCTTTTTTACTTTTTTAGTCCTTTACTGATTATTATATAAAATATTTTTATTAAAAGTAACATTAAATTAGAGATTGGATTTAACGAATAATTATTAACTTGCAAAGCATTAGCCAGCCTTTGATAGGAAGAGAAAATATTTGAATAGCGAAGAAGAAAAGACGCTGAAAGATAAAAATTATATTTATAATTAATAAATATCCGATTGAGTTTACTATTCGAATACTGCAAAATGCATGTCTTTTACAAGAATATTGCAACAATACTCATAACAAACCCATAAATCAATATCGTTCTGATTGTCCGTTTTAGGATGAAGTATTACTTATTACCCCGAGCTTGTCGAGGGGTAGACTAGCAATAGCCCGGCATGAAATGCCGGGAATAAGAATATAAAACAATTCCAACCCTGAGCGAAGTCGAAGGGTTGACCTCCTTGAATATTGAACACTCGAATAATGAACATGGATATTTGAAGTAAATCGATTGTTCGCCTGTCCTTCGTAACCCCGATCTTACTGGGCAAAGTGGGAAATGCTCTTAATTCGATATTCAAGGAGACCACAGAGTGGTCAAATATGGTAGAAATTATGCTCAATAAATAAAAGAACCGCAGCGCGGTTCAATATATTCTAGAACTAAAATCAAAGATTTACTATCAGAAATCATAATTAAAAAGTTCAATATCTCTTTTATACGCTTTGGCAACAATAGCTCGGGTTTCATTAGTGTAATAATCTTGATAATGTTTATGAGTTGAACCGTTAGTATGAGCTAAAGGTTTAAAAGGAATGCCGATTTCTTTTGAAATGCGATCCAGGTCTTCCTGTAAGCTCTCAAATCGTCCGATATAGTCGACCAGTAGGTTTCCTTCATCATCACAGACCCAGACGCTCTGAGGCTTTAAATGCAATTGTTCAAGAGCCCTTCCTTCTGCAATACCTTCTTTGATAAAGGTTTCAAAATCACCTTGATATTTTCTGAGATACTTTTTGCTATCTGCTTTGTCACTGATATTGCGTCCACCCTCATTCAAATAGAAAAACGCAGAGACCAGACGGTCCCAAGGATTACGGACAAAAGTAAAGACATAGGGCTTATTTTTATAAGAGGGTAGGGTATCTTTAAGATAACGATGAAAAGGATTCTGGATAAAATGACCTTTGATCCTCACATTGGGATGCCGGATAGCTTTGTATAATGATATTCCCGCAGTCTTGGGGATGTGTATGAAGATGGCTTTATGATGCATTAAAAAAGAATGCTCCTGGTTAGATTAAAAGATAAATATATTTTCTGTACAATTGTCATTATTTTTAATTGATCTACATGTTGTCTATTAACTTTTGACAATCTCTAAAACCGGGTTCAAGTTTCAGTGTCTTTTTAAAATCTTTTAAGGCTTTTTTCTTATTGCCCATTTGAAAATAGGCTTTTCCGCGAGAATAGTATACCTCTGCACGGGGGTATAGTTTAAGAGCAGAATTTAAATCTTTAATTGCTAAAGTATATTCTTTCTGTCCGAGGTAAGCATCACTTCGGATACCATAGGCTTCAATATCTTTTTTATCTTCATTGATAAGTTTAGTACATTCACTGATAGCTTCCTCATAGTTCCCGGCTTTCGTTGTTACCTGAAGGATGCGGTAAATGATCATTTTATTGTCCGGATCAAGTTCTTGAGCTTTGTTAAGATCTAAAATTGCTTTGTCGTATTGAGCATTATCAGAATAAGAATAGGCACGTAAGTAATAAATCAGTGAAATATCCTCGTGATCGGGTTCCAATTCAATGGTTTTGGAAAAATCCGATATGGCAGCATCATATTTGTCTAACTGATGGTTACACATAGCTCTTACATAATATGCGCTTGAATAATCCGGATTAGACTGCAAGAATCGTGTTAAGTCCCGGGCGGCCTTATCATATTCCTGGATGTACTCATAATCAAGGCCTCTACTATAATATACATCTTCATTATTAATGCCCAGTTCAATGGATTTTGTGAATTCAGCGATCGCTTCTTCTTTTTGTCCGTTATCGCTTTTAGCCGCTGCACTGAGGTAATATAATTCGGCATTTGAAGAATCTAATTGTAGTGCTTTGTTAAAAAGCTCGACCGCTTCGGCAAAATTCCATTGTTCGACTTGATTTTGGGCTGCATTGATAAGTTCAGAAACTGTTTGAGCATTGGCTAAGCTTAATAAAATACTTAGAGTAATGAGAGTGAGTAGTTTTTTCAAGATGATGTCCTTAATTGTTTTTAATCTGGATTTAACTAGCATTATTTTACTTTAATAAGTTGCAATTATGCTAATATTCTCGACTTTGATAAAATAAGTGCTATTGACTGTTGTTTGAGTAAGCTCAGCGACGACCGAAACGCTTTTGTTGATTCCCCATTCGGGACCTTCTCTTGAAACGCGTGACAGTTTATAGTCATATATAGTATCACGTTGATCTGTGTAATCTGCGATCCAAATAGAATCGCTCAAAATAACATACTGTTTAGTCAGGTCTATATTTGTAGGTATTGAGAGTGAATCAAGGGCAACCAGATGATTAACAGACGTTAAGCTATGATCATCATTATCACCGGGCATGAAATCTCGCCATAGAAAGGCTTCAAGTACATAGCTTCTATCTGCAATGATCAAGGTGTCGGATGCATTATTCAGTAGCTCGGCTGCACGTTGAGCATCGATAATAACTCCTTCTTCGTTTTCGTCATTATTCATGCAAGAGATGAAGCTGAAGATCACGATTAAGATTAAAATATATTTACGCATTTCAATACCTCGAGATTTAGAAATACCTTATGATCAAATATAGGTAGGCGATGGTGATCGCGCTTAAGAAAAGCGTTTATAATATCATTTTTCTCAATCTTATATTTAGCCGAGATCATTGAGGATACCTTTTGTGATATCTTCT
>Ga0307992_1000624_pt1 | contig 21987 bp, 23 predicted proteins | sample EllFjometagen133_FD_203162 | JGI IMG/M metagenome (GOLD analysis project Ga0307992, IMG submission 203162) | Marine microbial communities from Ellis Fjord, Antarctic Ocean - #133 | ecosystem: Environmental > Aquatic > Marine > Unclassified | place: Southern Ocean | collected 2014-10-08
GCCACCGAAGAAGCAGTTCGCAAATACATTTTAGTTTGAGAATCATCAGGTAGAGTTGAATCTTCCGTCCAGGAAACACCACCCATAGCGTTGTCATCAGCAGTGGAGTCGTAGGGGGAAGAAATCAGAGAGCCAGGTTGTAATCCTTGGACGGTGATGTCATAAAGGGTAGGAAATTTATCCAAATCATCTGTGCCAAATACTATTTGGTATTCAAAATATTGTTCTCCATCTGTGACACAATTATTACTAGAAATATCTTCACCGCTGGAAACTAAATCGCATGTTGACCAGTCATCCGCTCCACTCATATCAGAAGCAGAGTCTGTACGAACCTTGACTGACAAAGAAGTATTAGGCAAAACATTAGCAGTCCAATCTACATCCATATATTCTCCGGCACTGCCGACATCTTTAATTGAACTTGTAAAAGTTCGCTCATAAGTTCTTGACGCCGTATCCGGCAATTCATAATCAATATTCACATTATCTACTGTCGGCCAATCCGTTCCACCGACTGTGTTTGAAATTAACATTGCCCGATATTGATAATATCTATCACTAACTTGATCAGAAAACATCGCATCAGCTGTTTCTCCGCCATTAGGGTCTGTAAACCAGCTTTCTGTATCGCATCCCGCTCCTCCATTATCCGGACCACACCAATCACTCCAAGTGGAATTATCAACCGAAGTTCGTATTTGAAAAACGACATTATCAGAAGAACCGCTCAGTGTTTCATCCCAGCTAATTCCATTAACAATATTTTGTGAATCCTCAGAATCAAAAACCGAAGAAGTCAGAACGGTAGTGTTTTTTGTCATGGAAACATCGTAAACAGTCGGAAAAACTGATAAATCATCCGTTCCTAGAACCACTTGGTATTGTATATACCTATAATTATCAAAAGCGTTTAAAGAGTCCCCACTATTTGAAATCGTTGTAAAAATATTAGAATTCGTCCAGCTTGAATCAGGGGTGGCAGTGTTTCCAGCTTTCACACCAAAAACCAAAGAAGTGTTGGTTGGCGTATTCACCGTCCAATTCATCACGCCATAATCAACTGAAGAATGATAGTTATCTAAAACCTGAGAAGTAAATGTTCGTTCATAATTCGCCGCCTTTGCATTTCCAGCTCCCAAAACAAACAAATCTAAAAATACCACTACTACAAATAGGCAAGTTTTGAAAAATATTATTTTTTTGTTTGATTTTTGTTTCAACACTTTTTCTTTATTATTATTTCACAATCTATCACATAATAAAATCCAAATAATTTTCCCTATTCACCACTTCAAAACTAGCGTTGTCATAAGTTTCTATCCAATCCTTGGGAGGTTTTACTTTTTTGTTATTATATTTAAATTCATAACCAAATAATTTTCCATCTCGCTCCTCAATCAAATCAATTTCTTTTTGATTATAGGTTCGCCAAAAATAAATATTATTGCTTACATTTCTATATTCATTTCTTTTTAGTCTTTCCATAAAAAGATAATTCTCCCATAGCTGACCAATGTCGTTTCTTAAATCTAAAGAATTAAAATTTTGGATAACAGCGTTTCTGATTCCATTGTCATAAAAATAGTATTTTGACATCTTTGACACTTCTTTTCTCAAATTTCTGGAAAAACCTCGCACATTAACCAAAACAAAAGATTTTTCTAATAGATCTAAATATTTTTCAACCGTATTCTTGCTCATGTTGAGAGAATTTCCCAATTCCTGCAAAGACACCTCCGAACCGACTTGAAAAGCAATTAAACGAAGTAAATCATTAATTTTTTTACTATTTCGTATATTCTCTAATTCCAAAATATCTTTATATAAATAAGAATTTCTTATCTGAATAAGATATTTCTTTTTTTGCTCATAATTTTTAGCCGTGATTATTTCCGGATATGACCCATAGACCAATAAATCTTCCAATTTCTGCTCAACTTCAATTTTTCCATAATTGTCCGCTAATTCCAAAGCTGCAATAGGAAATAAATTTATTGTAATTTTTCGGCCTACCAGCGGTTCACCTATTTTATTTGCTAAATCAAAAGAAGAAGATCCAGTGGCAATTATTTTTATACCTTTAATTTGATCTACAATTATTTTCAATGCTTGACCAATATTTTCAGCTTTTTGCGCCTCATCAATAACAATCAAATCATATCCTGAAAACATGCTAGTAATCTTGTTAAAATCATTTGACTCTAACACATCTTTCAAAACAGCATCCTCACCTGAGCCTAGAAAAACCTTTCCCTTAAAAGTCTTTAAAAATTCATTTACTAAGGTAGTTTTACCAGATTGTCGCGGTCCATATATAACCAAAACCTTGTTTGGTTTTAAATTTTTATTAATTTTTTCAAGATAATAACGTTTTATCATACTATTTGACCTTATTTTATATTTTTACACATAATTGCTAGCTAATACTAGTATATCAAATTAATGAATTTGCGTCAATACATTGACTGAAATGATACTTATTATTATTCATAAATAGTTGGAAAACACTCTCCTAAATTAAATGTTATTTTTTTGAAAATTTTTAACTTGTCTGGCTCTGCCAGATCTAGCGTAGCTAGAAAAATTGATTGGAAATTGTGAACTGTGAATTGAAAATTATTTTCCAGGGCCAAATTACCAAATCCCAAAAACCAAATCCTTTACCCCGTGGAATAGTGGCTTCGCCACTTTATTCCACTGGGGTTGAAACCAAATCACCGCCTGACGCAACGCACATTGGTGGCGCTAGTCTTGTAGAGGTTGCCCGTCGCGCAATTACTGAAATTCACGGAGTAGGCGATGGTGCTAGTGTACTCGGTAGCCGACCAATAGAGGGAGACTATGAAATTATTTCCAAAACTGACTTTATTGGTACACATACATATCAATTCATCCTGTGTTGGCAAATCACAAGTCGGACAAAGACTGTCGCAATAACTCATGGCTGTTGCCCAGTTGGCGGTAGTGGAACGATCCACCGGCCATACTTCAAAATCACCGCAAGAAGGAGAAACGCTAGAGGCATCGTATCCAGCCCTAACAGTAAGTTGATCGCTAGAAGTGTCAAGAACAAGCAAGCTTCCGCTATCACTCCCCGCATCAAAATCTGCTGTATCCGTATCCTCCACCTCCGAACTTCCCGAACTCAAAGTCATCTCCCCTGGAGTAGTTGTCACATCAACATTATCATCTTTAGAATAATACTTGGTCCAATTTGATTGGTTATCGGTGTGAGTTGCTACCGCACCCGTATCTGCTCCTCCAATCCAACTAGCTTGAAGCCAACCATAAGAAGCTCCTTTAGCCATATAGTTTAATGAAAAGAAAATTGTTGTTCCTACTAAAAGAAAGACAAAGGTTGATAGAAAAGCCATTCTTTTGGTATAAAAGAATTTCTTTTTTATCTTAACTATTTGAGCTTTGATTCCATAGCCAAAGGCAAGATAGAATATTTTTGGTTTGGGATTCTGCTTAGTTTTGTTTTTTTCTTTATTCTTTCTTAGGTCTAGGATGGGAGAATTTGAATTGTTTTTTGATTTATTCATTTTTGTTTATTTTAAATATAAATTTTGTGATTTTTTTTCTTGAGCTTGAGTAAATCCTCTTTCTTGCCATCCTCGAGTCAGTTATTCTTTCTTCCCTGGATTCCCGCCGGAGTTTATGCTCGCGGAGGCGGGTGCGGGAATGACAATGTTTGGTACTCTTTTTTGTCATCCTCGCGAATGCGGGGATCCAGTCCCTCTTTCATTTCTGGATTCCCAGTCAAGCTGAGAATGACAATGATCATCTTATTATTAAACTTAATCAAATTATCTAAACAGTCCTTCCTAATATTGTTTTGTTAAGTTAATTATAGCATGATAATTAAATAATCCAAAGTTTTTTTGTGAGATTATAGAAAAAGAAAAACCCCTGATGGAACAGGGGTTTTGAATAATAATAATAATACTTTATTTCAATAATTCGTCTTTAATGTATCCCTTTAAATCCTTACCAATATCATCTCTCTCAATTGCATAAGCAAGATTTGCTTTGAGATAATTTAAGGGATCACCAGTTGTCATCCACTCACCTTCTTCGACTTTTTTAGCATAAAATTCGCCACCTTGTTTTATATATCTTCTGATTGCATCGACAATCCAAATTTCATCGCCTTTTCCAGGAGGGGTTTCATTTAAAACATCGATAATATCTTGATTTAAAATCATTCTTCCAAAATCAGCATATTGTGATGGGGCATCTTCTATTGAAGGCTTTTCGATAATATCCTCCAACAACATTGTGTCATCTTTTGGCTTTACAATCCCATAACGATTCACTTGATCGCTGGGAACCTCCTGAACACCAATCATCAAATGTCCTGTCTCTTCATAGTCATCAATCATTTGTTTTGTAAAAGAAATTTTTGACTTCACAAGATCATCTCCCCAAACAAAAACAAAAGATTCGTCTTTCACCAAACTCTGAGCTGATAAAACTGGTACACCATTTCCATATTGAGGATTCTGTCGAATATAAATAAAGTTAGCTAACTTTGGAATCTTTTTAATTTCTGCCAACAATTCATCTTTCCCGTTTTTTTCCAAATCATTTTCTAGTCCCCAACTATGATCGAAGTGATCTTCCAGTGGTTTTTTGTCCCATTTTGTCACCATAATAATATCCTCAATCCCAGCCTCCACTAATTCCTCTACTACAAGCTGAATAATTGGCTTGTCAACTATTGGCAACATTTCTTTCGGCATTGCTTTTGTAACAGGAAGAAGTCGAGTTCCCGATCCTGCCACTGCCACAATCGCTTTTTTTATTTTTTTCATCTCTCAAATATTTTTTAATTTTTACATTAGATGTTTTTTAGCTAACACTTTTAACTCTACGCTAAACTCTTCTATTGCCTTATTAATAATTGGATCAAATTGCTTATAAATCTCTTTTTCTTTAACAATGTTACCTGCCTCCAAAAGACTATCAAAAGTTCCTGCATCTAACCAAGCTCCTTCAAATGTACTTACTGTTAATTCTTCTTTTTCTAAATAGTAATTATGAATAGAAGTAATCTCTTTCTCTCCTCTCTCTGAAGGAACCGCTGTTTTTGCTGCTTCAATACAACGACTATCAAAAACGTAAAGACCAGGAATTGCATAATCACTTATCCATTTCTCCGGCTTCTCTTCTATCCGTAAAACTTTCCCATTATCATCAAATTTTACCACCCCATACCTTTCTGGATCAGGAACTTTTCTCGCAAAAATATGTCCACCAGATTCAAACTTCTTAATCGATTCACTAAAGTCATCTTCAAAAATATTATCCCCCAAAATCATTGTTACGTCGTCCTTACCAATAAATAAATCCCCAATCACGAAAGCCTCTGCTAATCCTTTTGGTACTTTTTGAACTTTAAACTCAATTCTAATATCATATTTTTCAAAGATTGAACCAAATAAATTTAAAAAATGCCCTGAATGTTCAGGAGAAACAATTACTAAAATATCTTTAATACCAGCCTTAACTAGAACATTTAATGGATAAAAAATCATTTGTCTATCGTAGACTGGTAAAAGTTGTTTACTTGTCGTAACAGTAAGCGGGAAAAGTCTTGTTGCTGTTCCTCCTGCTAAAATAATTCCCTTCATTTTTCTAGTCATAATTTAAAATTATTTTTTATAATATTTAGAATTAAATAACAAAAAAATCACCTCACATTGATTGGCAATTGCTTCCAAAAAATCTTGCTCCTCTTTTTTATGCTCTACCTCTTTTTGTGGAACACAAATAAAAGCTCTGATATTAAAATTCTCTAATTTTGAAGTAAAAACCGCCCTATCTTTCAAAATAAAATAACTATCTTTTTTAATGTTATTAAGTAATTCATTACTACTAACATTTGCAAGAAAACCCTCCTTGTAATCTTTTTTAGTTTTATAAAAATTTTCATGCAAAATTCTTCCGTCCTCTATATCAACTATTTTTAACAAAGCATAATTACTTTTTGTGATACTACAAGCTAGACTTAAAATCTCCCCATAAGCTCTTTTAAGCTCATTTTTCGTAGAAGGCATTTCCATCTTCTTAAGCAATTCCTTTATCATAGAGAACTGAACATTCACTTTTCCAAGATATTGAAATGCATCAAGTAATTCCTTTTCTTTTTTCTTTAACTTAACGTCCAACATAATTGCCTCGTCTTCTCGTTTTTGCATTAAATAATCATAATGTCGGAAAAGATAAATTAATGCAATCAATCCAATCATAATAAAAAAGGCTTCAGTTACCTCCTCTGAAATCCATTTTGTATTAGTTCGAATAAGAAATGGTATTGAAAGAATAAAAATAAAAAGAATTGAAAAATTCAATCCAAGAACAATTTTTATTTTCTTAAGTGGACCTAAAATCATTTATTATCACTTTTAAAAAAATTATAGCAAATATAGAATATCACGCTTTATTCGTTTTTACCACTTTTCTCATTAAAAAAACCCCTTTAATTTTTAAATCAAAATCAATCTCATAAATTCTCCCTAACCCACCATGAGCTGATTTTTTTTCTCCTTCATTTGGCAAGACAATTTTCAAAATTTTTGTTGACAAATTTCCCTCTGAAATAATAACATCAATTTTATCACCAAGATTAAAATGATTATGAACAAAAACTTTTCTTTGTTTGCTAAATTTATCTTCAAAAGAAATTCCTATAAACAAATCACTTGCAATAATTGCAGCTTTATCAAAAAGATGTGGTGGCTCATCATTAAGCAAAAAACCAGTCCAATACCCCCTATTAGACAATTTATCAAGCTCTTTTTTTTGACTTTTAATTATTTTAATAATTTCAGTTTTATTTTCAACTCCAATAATTGCATCTAAAACTTTCCGATAAGCACGACTTACAATCGCGACATAGTACACACTCTTTGCTCTTCCTTCAATTTTAAAACTACTCACGCCTACTTTCACAAGATCTTCTAAATATTCAATTAAATTCAAATCGTAACTATTAAAAAAATGAGTTCCATTTTGATCTTCTTCAATATCCATCTCAAATCGATCTTGATCATCAATCACTGAAATTGTCTTAATATCATCTTTATTTTTTGTATGATATTTCCAACGACATGGCTGAGCACAATCACCAAGATTTGCACTTCTATTTGTCATCCATTTTGAAAGAATGCATCGCCCGCTATAAGACATGCACATCGCACCATGCACAAAATATTCCAATTCTAATTCTGGAATTTTTTCTTTGATTTCTTTTATTTCATCCAATCCAACTTCTCGTGCAAGAATAATTCTTTTAACTCCCTGCTCGAACCAAAATCGAGCGGATTCATAATTCGTCACATTCGCTTGAGTAGAAAGATGAATTTCCATCTCAGGAATTTCTTTTTTTACAATATTAAATATACCAGGATCAGAAATAATTAATGCGTCTGGCTTAATTTCTTTAATAAATTTCAATTGTTCTGGTAATTTTTCTAAATGAACATTGTGAGCATAAATATTAAACGTCATGTAAAACTTTTTATTTTTTTCTCGACAATATTTTGCCGCTTCCTCAATAGTTTTTTTATCAAACTTATTAATTCTTGCTCGCAGAGAAAAATCTGGCAAACCAAAATAAACCGCATCCGCTCCAAATTCAAATGCAACTTTCATTTTCCCCAAATCCCCCGCCGGCGCTAAAAGCTCTGGCGAGGTAAGGCCCGCCGGAACAAGTAATTCGAGATTTTTAAAATTATTTAATTTATTTTTCACAAAATAAAGCTTAAATATATTTATCTTAATTTAAATCTCTAGATAACATACCTTTGCATGCAAAACTTTCTTTAATTTTGGAATACAACTGATGTATTTTCGAGGATCTCGCCATTCTGATGGCGTTGCGAGAAAATATGTTATCTATATCTTAATTACTAAATCAAACAAAAAATTCAACAATCAGATTTTCTCTTTTCGATAAAAATAATTGCTCCTCCCCAAAAACCGCCTAAAATTACCCAAACACCTAAAATTACGATAACCAAATCAAAATACTGATTACCCATACTAGCAATAATTCCCCCTATCAAACTTAAAAAAGCTGTTGCAATCCCTATGACTGTACCATAAATTCCATAGCTTAATCCGCTTGATCCTCTATAAAGATTTTCCACAAAAAGTTTCCTCCATGCAATTAAATTCATTGAAGCTCCAATTCCAAGTAAAACCTGAAGGATATAATAATTTGCTTCATTTTCAATGATTGGATAAAGAATAAAGGCTAATCCCATCAACAAGCACCCTAAAAATAAAACAAAAATATCATCATGATCTTTTTTTATCTTATCCAATAATATTCCTAAGGGAATTTGAGTTATAGATCTAAATAAAAGATAAATCGCCATTCCAATTCCAACAATCCTAATTGCATCTGCACCAATTTTCTCTGAAAGATAAATTCCCATTAAAACCGAAACCACCGTAAATCCTCCCCAGGTAAAAATATCAGACAAAGTCAAAAGAGATATAGTTTTATTTACACAAAAAGTATGATGTTTATATGACATTTTATTTTTATTTAAATTAATTTATTTACAATGGCGTCCCAAGAACTCACCCTGGTAATTTCTGGATATTCCTGATCATCGAAATACTGATTATGCGGTTGATTAAACAAGAAAGTTGGCACATCAGCTGAAGCACATTCCAAGCAATATTGAGGAAGATCATCTATTAATAATTTTATACCGTTTTCAATGCACATTTCCCCTTTGTCTTTTTTATTGCCAGAAATCATATGCATATCTGTAATTAAAAAATCAGAAAAAATCTCTGGAAAATTTTTATTCAACCAAATTCTAGTACTCTCTCCAGCACTTGCTGGCCTACCAGTCAACGCAATTAAATTAAATTTTTCTTTTAATTTTTTAACAGCTTCCTGAGAACCATTAATTGTTTTTAAGTTTTTCGTCACATCACTTTCAACAAACTCTATTATCCTCCTATATCCTTCCTTTCTCGATAATCCGGAATTATCAACCCATCCCGCACTATAAAGTTCATCTTTAATTGGCTCTAAATCTAAATCATATTTTTTCTTTTGAAACTTAATAAACTCAGTTGAAAAATCTGCCAAAACATCATCTACATCAATTGCAATCTTCATTACTAATAAAATTATTTATAATAAACTTAGTCTATCTTTAATTGACAATATTTTCAAGGCAATGCAAGATACAAGAAGTAATTAATGTTAATAATATGAAAATAGGAATCATCGGACTTCCAAATGTTGGAAAATCAACCCTCTTTAAAGCCCTTACAAAAATTCAAGTTGATATTAATAATTACCCGTTTTGTACCATTAAACCAAACATCGGAATTGTTGAAGTACCTGACAAAAGAGTTAATCGGCTCACAAAACTTTCTTCTTCTAAAAAAACTATTTATGCAACCATCGAATTTGTTGATATTGCTGGACTTGTTAAAGGTGCATCTAAAGGACAAGGACTTGGAAATAAATTTCTTTCTACTATCCGAGAAGTTGATGCAATTGTTCAAGTGGTTCGTCTTTTTAAAAATGACAACATTACTCATGTTCATGAAACAATCGAGCCAAAAAGGGATATCGAAATAATCAACACTGAATTAATTCTAGCTGACATTGAAACAGTTGATAAAAGGATTATTAAGCTTCAAAAAGAAACAAAATCAGGTAACAAGGAAGCTCAAAAAAAATTAAAGATCATCAATGAACTCAGAAAAATTTTAGATGAAAATAACTTAGAAAAAATATCAGAATTTATTTCAAGTTTAGGAGAAAATTTTGAACTCATTGAAGACCTTCATCTTCTTTCTTTTAAAAAAATACTTTACGTTTTTAACACATCTAATCCCGAGAAAATCAAAGAAGATCTCGAAAAAAATGAATTAAAAATCGGAAATCACCTTGCCTTGAACATAAAAACAGAAGAAGATCTTCTCGATCTTTCTGATGAAGACAAACAAGAACTTGAATTAAAATCAGAACTTTCAGAACTTATCAAGAAAAGCTATTCAATGCTCGGATTAATAACATACTTAACTACTGGAGAACAAGAAACCCGCGCCTGGACAATCCCGGAAAACTCCACTGCTCCAAGAGCAGGTCGCGCCATTCATGAAGATTTTGAACAAAAATTTATTTGCGCTGAAATAATCGACTACGAAGAACTTATTGAAGTCGGTTCTCGCACCAAAGCTAGAGAACTTGGAATTGCAAGAACTGAAGGAAAGGAATATATTGTCAAAAATGGTGACGTGATTGAATTCAGGATTTAATATTAGCAACTTTTAAAAATAAAAAACAAACCTTATCAAAAGGCTTGTTTTAAACTTTTAATCAATTCTAATTTATCAACTCTTGATAAACTTTTAATACGATGTTCTTCTTGTGATGCTTTCGCTCTATTTTTAACTTTTTGAGAAAAAACCAACTTCACCGGCCTTCTTCCTTTTGTATATTTTGCCCCAATCTCAGAAAAATTATGCTCGTCAATTCTTCTTTTTAAATTCTTAGTAATTCCCGTATAAAAGGTTTTATCAGAACATTTTAAAATATAAACAAACCACATTTTAAAAATGTATTTAAAAAAATTAATGATTTCCTAGATAATATTCAAGAGTATAAATCCAATCTTTATCATTTTCTCCATTTTGCTCTTTAGCTTTAATTTTTTCACCTAAAAGCCATTTTAAATATCCAGCACCAGCATTATCCTTCGCTATATCAGACACCATTTTCCCTTTATGTTTCCCAAAATTAATCTTTTTTATTAAAATTGGCAAAGCTGAAATTTCCAGCATTTTCTCTAAAACTTTTTCCTCATCTTTCATTTCCTGAATCATTTTTTCAAATAATTTTTCAAATAATTTTTCTAAAACTCGAACATCACCAAGCGCATCATGTGCCATTGCATTTTCGACCTGCAAATCAAAATAATATCTTAAATATTGTAAATTATATTTAGGAATCTCAGCCTTCTCATCAAGATATTGCACTAATTTGAAAGTATCAATCATACTTTCAATTTTTACTCCATCCTTCTCAAGCATATCAGCATCAAATTTGGCATTATGTGCCACTAAAATATTTTCCTTAAAAACATCAACTAACTTAACCTGCATTTCAGACCCAATAAAATCCTCTTTTTCATCAACCATTTTATTAGTAATGTGAGAAACTGCCATTGCCTCAATTTTAATTGGAATAGGCGGTTTAAAAAGGCCTTCCGATTCTTTTCCTTTAAATTTATAAGCAACCTGACAAAGTCGATCTTCCACTTCAGTGCCTGTTGTCTCTGTATCTAAAAATACTAAACTTTCTTTTTTCATTTTTTTTTACTTGCCTCATTGAATTAACGCTACTCACTATTCAACTAAGATTAATTTTTATTTATATACAAACAAATAATAACATTAAAAACTACTTTTTTCAATTTTACTAAAAAACCGCCAAGAAAAGCAGTTATTATTAATAACATTAAATTATTAAAAATCTATTTTTATTTTTTAAATATTGTGTCCCGGGCAAGATTCGAACCTGCGACCTACGGCTTAGAAGGCCGTTGCTCTATCCAGCTGAGCTACCGGGACATGTAATTATTTTTTAAAAAAATTAGACTCAGCTAATTTAGACGTCCGCCGATTGGCAGATCCATCCAGCTGAACTACAGATACATACAATAAATTTAACACGCTCATATTATCATAATATGAGCAATTAAAAACTTATTAAAACTTAGCAGAAAAAAATTTAATAGTCAAAGCAAATTCAACTACGGCATTCTATTTACACCAGAAATATTTGGAGATTGAGATGTTGGATCCATTTCTTGAAATATTTCTTCCTTGCTTTTAAATATTTTTTTATCAACTTGATGATCAATCGCCCCTTCAAAATGAGCTTTTCTTTCTCTTATTTTTTCAATAATTAAATCAATTTGCTTACTTTTCATTTCAAATTCAGCTTGCTCTTTTTGAATCTCCAAAATAACATCTTCACTTGGAGACGGATTTAAAATACATTGCCACCAAGTCCAAAGAGAGAAACCAAAGGCAATACCAAAAAAAATAATAGTAAAAAACCAAGTTTTCTTACCAATAGAAGTAAACCCACTAAAGATTTTTTTTATTTTCTCTAAATCAATTTTTTGTACTTCTTTTTTTAATTCTTTTTTGTTCATTTTTGAGGAATAAATGAAATAACAATTTTTGCCTGAAGAGATTTTTGATTACCTTCTTCTTTAATTTGTTCACGAAGAGTCGGAACAGTTGAGCGAGTCTTAATATTGATAGACGAAATACTTAAAATATAATTAAAATTTTCTAATTTATAAAGATAATCTAATATTTCATTATACTCCCCATCCAACGTCAAAGCAAAGAAAACTTCTTCTTCTGCAGAAGATTCTTTTTTATCATCTTTTTTATTTGAACTCGATTTTTTTTTATCAAAATTAACAGAATCCTGACTTTGAATTTCAATAATCACCCCTTCTTCTTCTGCGATTTTTTCAAGACTTTCAATGAGGTTTATTTGTGTTTCGTTGCTTATTGAAGAATTCTCTAATAATTTTTGATTCTCTTCAATTCGCTCTCTTTGTTTTTTATATTCTTGCCATTTCTGTCCTTCCACTTTAGTGTCATCTAGTTTTTGCTTGCTTTGCTCACCCATATCTTTCTGTTCTTGAACCTTATTATACAATGGTTTTGCTAAAAAAATAATTAAACCAACAATAAAAAGAATAGCTACGACAGAAGCAATTATTATATTCTTATTTTTCTGCAAAATATTCATAACTATTTGTTTATATCAATAGTAAAAATAAAATTAACATTTTCACTAGCAGTAAAATTAGAAATAGGGGATTCAACTGAACCAAAAGATTCTTCTGTTTCAAGTCGATCACGAAATTCTATTAATGCATTTCGATTAGAGGAAAACCCATTAATAACCAATTTATCTTCTGCTATTGAAATTTCCTGTAGAAATAAATCATCTGGAATTAAATCATTTATCTTTTCTAAAAGATTTATGTAAGAAACTTGATCCGATAGTCCATTGTCGAGTTGTTGGGTACTTTGATAATATTCATTAACTGCCTCATGTGTCTTTTGAACTTCATTATAAACCATCACTTTCTTAAGCTCAATGGACTCCTTTTCTATAATTTCTCCTTGTAAATTAATTATAAAGAGACAGGCAAGTAAAAATAATGAAAAAACCATAACAGCAGTTATCGCTAAAAAACCAATCTCCAAAACTCTCCCAGCTAACTGCTGAATTCTTATCGTTTCCTTTTTATTAGATGGTAATAAATTAATTGTAACTTTCATATTTTTGAGCTCTTAGAGCTAACCCAATTACTGTTGAAAATCCTTGGGAATCCTCTTTTGAAACAGGAGGAACATCTTCTTTAAATCGAACATTTATCCAAGGATTTGATTGTTCAATTGTTTCTTGTAAATTAATTGATAAATAAGAACTAAGTCCTTTTAAGTTAGCTCCTCCCCCCGTAAGAATAATCTTATTAATCTTTAATTTATTATTACTTGCATCACTTCTTTGGATAGCCAATGTTTCATTAAAAAAGTTTAATGCCCTTTTAATTTCATCAACAAATGTTATTAACACTGGCTCAAGAATAGCAAAAGATTCTTGTTTTTCTTCTGGAGTTGAACCAAGACCAATTTTTACCTTGTAGCTTTCAGCTTTTTCAATTGCCAGCCCTTTATTTTTCATTATCATATCAGTTAACATTTTTCCTGAAACTGAACCGCTCGAAGTAAAGATTGGAAAACCTCTTTCATATATTGCAAAACTAGTATTCTCAAGCCCCATATCTACAACTAAAACATGCTCTTCATCAGAAGAATCAATAACACTTCTACCAGTTGAAATTGACTTTGGCTCAAAAGCAACAACTTGATATCCAGCCACTTCAAATGATTCCAAGTAATTATCAATAATTTTCATAGGTGAAGCCACAATTAAAATGTCCATATCTTCTTTTCTTTTCTGAACAATTTGCCAATCAAAATATGCCTCATCAACTGAAATTGGAATATTTGCCTCAGTTTCAAAACGAACAGACTCCTCTGCTTCCCTTTCATCCATCAGAGGAATTTTTATTATACGAGTAAAAACTTTATTCTCTGGAATTGATACAATCACTCTACTCCCTTTTATTCTACCCTTTGATTGTTTTAATGTATCAATGAAAAATGTTTTAAATTCATCTTTCTTAACAATTAACATCGACTCCATTATTCCCTGAGGAATTCTTTTCTCAACCCAACCGCTCATTTTTTTATTTTTTCCATCTTTTTTAAGTTGCATAATCCTTAAAGTACGTCCATTAAAATCAACCCCGAATGCTTTCGAGCTTCTTAATGTAGAAATTTTTCGTAAATCAAACTTCTTTAATTCCATTTGTTTTTGTTTTTTATTTTCTATCTTATAAATCTTCCCATAAATCTAACTCATAAACATTTCCGGTTGGAAAATACGGTGGTGGAGTATAAAGAAGATTGTTATCAAAATAAATATCTCTTATTTGATATCCCGCTCCATCAGTCCAAGCAAATCCATATCTTTGATTAGTTGCAATTGATCCATACACAAGGATACTGTCTCTCTTGAAAAAAGCATTAGACTGAGATTCAGTATAATAATCCCTTCCAACTCTTCCATTTTTTGCTAAAAGTGCTGCGTCAATTTCCAAGTCATTTGATGAATAAAGTCCAATAGAAATATCTCCCTCAGCAACCAATCCGATAACGTCTGTTCCATCCTTATTTGTATATAAAATATCATCATTAATATAGATATTTTCATCATTAGATGAACCAAGACTAGCAGCCACGATAGTTAACTCGGCACTATCAATTTGTCCGTCAACCCACACATGACTTCCAAAAAAAGCCAATCCATTAGATGGCATATTAAAAATTACTGGGTCTGTTTCTTTTTTTATTTTATAAGTCTTTGGATCATGTATATCTGCTCCTTGATAATCAGTTACCATTCTTACTTCAATGGTATCATCTATTTTTAAAGTTACATGATAACCTTCAACAGGAATTTCTTCAGTCGTGCACTTCCATCCACACCCCCCCCTTACAGGTCCACTTACAAACCTCCTCAGAATAAGTATCTCCTCCAAAATAAATTCCATTAACTTGTGCCTCTGTCTCCATTAAATTTAAATCCGTTGTAACCCCATTGAAATCAATAGCAACAACTGGAAACTCATTTCCCGCTAAAAAAACCTCTTCTTCATTTGGCTGAGAAGTCCAGACTCCTGGTTTTATAGAATCGGTATCTGGATCATAATAATCTTCAACCGCGCTTGAAATAACATTATTAGCAACTCCATCAAAACGAATTCCATTATTAGAATGTATCGGTCCATAAACATTAGTTCCTTCACCAAATCTCGCCAAATCATTTGCGAGAACCGAATATTCGCTCCAGGAAGGACGTCTAAATCTCACTCGAATAGATCTTGTCACGCCAGGATTTTGATACGTCCAACCAGTTGATAAAGCAGTTACAATAGTAGAGTTCGCCTCAGGAGCCTCAACTTCAACTTGATAACGACCAATAACACTTCCGGAAAAATCAGTCACATCTTGCTCAAAGGCAGTTGCAACGCCAAGAGGATCACCGTTTTCCCAAAAATCTTTTATTTGTAAAGCATTTTTTCCGTCCAAACTGTGTGCTAAATACCAACGATAATAATATATCCCACTTTCAGCAATTTGAAGTGCTTGTTGCCTTGAAACCTCTCTGGTACTTTGTCGATGATTACTTGTCACAAAAACCATTAAACCAGTAATAAGAACTACTGCAATAGAAGTAGCCATTAATATATAAACAGAAATAACTCCTTTATTAAAAACAGTATCTTTCTTAAAATTTCTCCCTTTTTGAATTCTCACCTTTTTTATTTTTATATTATCCAAATTTTAACTTATTATAGCATAAATTATTAAAAGAGACAATCAATAAAAAATAATCAAACATCAAAGCTCCTTTTTTTGATATCGTCAATATTGCTATTAGTGAAATTTGTGCTAGGATGAAATACTAAATTAATTTCCCCACCTTTTTTAAATTCAAGAATCTAAAAATAAATACAGAGATGGAAAAACCCAATCAAGAATTCTTTAACCTTATTAATAAATCAAGCCACGTCCTCATCGTGACCCCAGCATCCTTATCAATTGATTCTATTACAACTGCTTTTTCTTTAATTCAATTTCTTCAAACAAGAAAAAAAGAAAGCACACTTTTCTCTCAGAATAGCATTCCAGAAAAACTTTCTTTTCTCGAAAAACCAACCTCAATAATCAAAGATTTCACTGGATCACGTGATTTCTTATTAATATTCAATACTCAAAGAAATAAAATAATAAAAATAAAAACCCAAGAAAAAGAAAGTGAGTATATCGTTCAAATAACTCCAGAAAAGGGATCTATTGATCCTCGAGATTTTTCTTTTGTCCCAGCAAATTTCAAATATGATTTAATTCTCACAATTGGAATTCAGAGTCTAGAAAATTTAGGAAAAGTATACCTTGAAAACAGTGACTTATTTTTCGAAACTCCTAAAATTAACATTGATCACTCTAATGCTAATGAAAATTTTGGTCAATTAAATATCACTAGCTTGACTTCTTCTTCCTGCGCTGAAATTGTAACTGAACTTTTACTAGAAGAAAATGAGAATGAAATTACTGAAAAAATAGCTCAGTCACTTCTGACTGGAATTGTCGCAGCCACAGAGAGCTTTCAAAAACCGACAACTTCTCCAAAATCAATGATGCTGGCAGCAAAACTTATGAAATATAAAGCTGACCAAGCAACTATTATTCGACATCTATATAAGACAAAACCCCTTTCATTCATGAAACTTTGGGGTAAAATAATGGCACGACTAAATTGGAATAAAGAATATAAAATGGTTTGGTCTCTTGTTTCTGGAGAAGATTTCGTTCAAAGTCATGCAAGTGAATCTGATATTCCTCTCATTCTCGAAGAAATTCAAAAAAGCTTTTCCCAAGGACAAATCTTTGCCATCCTTTATTCTTATGGAAATTCTAGAACTAAAGCTCAATTTAAAATCCCTAATACAAAAATAAGACAAAAAATAATAAACATCTTCGAAGAAAGTGTTTTGGAAGCAAATGAAACAATTTGCATTGAAACCAAAGAACAAGACCTCATTAAAGCAGAGAAAAACCTTATAGAAAAAATAAAGCAAATTAATGATGATTAGATAAATTAATCAACGCTTTTATTAATAAAAATTTTATCCCCAACAATCACTCCATATTGATCAGCCCAACCAGCTCTTATTTCTAAAACACTATCATAATCACCATTCCCTCTCAAAATTCCTTTAAAATTTAAAGGAATATTTTTTGTTATTTCAAGAACTTCTCCATTTTTGATAAAAATAAAATCTAAATCAATTTTCATATCCCTCATTTCAAAAGCATATCTTCCTTTTTGGGAAAAAACAAAAAGCATTCCACTATTATCAGGCAAAAAATCCCTATTACCAAGTCCTTGATGTCTTGAATTTTCACTCCTAGCAACCTCCACATGAAAAATATTATCTTGTATTTTTAGATCAAGTTTGTCTCTATCAGATAAATTTTTATACATCTCAGAAAAACTCTGCCAATCCCCATTGTTGTCTTTTGTATTTGAATCAAAAATACTTAAATAAAAAGCCAGGATCAATCCTGTGATAGCTAGAAAAAAAAAGATTTTGTCCTTAAGTCTAAATTTAATATCATTTACCATATTTTTTTATTAGTTCTTTTTTATAAACATAATACATAAAAGAAATTATTATTCCAATTTCTACAACCAAAAGCAATAATTTAAAACTCCTACTCTGTAAATAAAAATCGATAATTAAAATTATAGCTAGAAATAACGCATAAACAAAAACAACTTTTTGTTCAGACCATCCTAATTTTATTAGTCGATAATGAAGATGGCGAGAATGATTATCCCCAACAAATATTGATTGCTTATTTTTAATTCTATCAAAAATTACCCAAACAGCATCAATTAATGGAATTATAATAATAAGCATCAAAGCAGCAATTTTTGTACCTGAAATAACCGCTAGAGTCGCTAGGATAAAACCAAAAAAATAACTTCCACTTGTTCCAGCAATAAGACTCGAATGAAAAAAATTAAATGACAAAAATGACAAAAGAGCACCAATCACAATCAGGCTAATTATTGCAATAGCTGGCTGATTTACTTCTGGCCTAAGACTTACAACAAAAATTGCTAAAAGAGCCAAAACAGAAACAAATCCAGACAAACCATCTATTCCATCCAGCCAATTAATAGCATTAATTACTGCAATCATCCAGATCACGAAAACTACTGATGCTATTAAATAAACATAAACACCAAAAAAATTAATGTAAAAAAAATTTAAGTTTACTACGATATCATCAAAAAGCTTGATATGACCAATATCAAATCCGATCCAAATTAAAAAAAGGGCTAAAAAGAATTGAAAAGCAAGTTGATATTTCCAAGAAATTCTCTTAAAATCATCCCAAATTCCAAAAAATAAAATTGCAACACCCCCAATCAAAATAGCAAAAATTTGACGAGTTATTTCAATTTCTGGATTTATAATAATAGTTAAAATGGTCGAAACAATCACAATCGATCCTCCCCAACGCCTAACAATTTCTCGATTAAATTTTTTCTTACCCCAAAAAAGAATTGAACCAATAACTGCTCCTATTAATAATGCCTCCAAAAAATACAACAACCAATTCATTACTATTTTTTATTATTTAAAACAACATATTTCCAAAGAATAATCAATCCAATTACTGCTCCTAATAAATCAAAACCAACATCAAAAAAATTACCAGATCGACCCACTACAAAAAATTGATGAAACTCATCACTTAAAGAGAATAAGAAAACTCCTAATAAACTAAAAATAAAAGTCATCCTAAGACTCAAGTGACAAAGCTGATAAAATATCCTTGCAAATAACCAAACAAGAATCGCATATTCAGTTAAATGTGCAAATTTTCTGAAAATCAACTCTACTGGAATTGACGCACCTGTTTTTAGACTTGGAATTGATGATAATAAAAAAATAAAACCCATCCAAACAAGAATGGGGAAATAAAACATGAAAAAAAATTTTAATCTTTTGGAAACAAACATATTAATATCCTAATGAATACTAATCATTAATTATTTTTTAATTCATTCTCATAAATATCACGAGTCACTCTATAAAGTGCGTAAAGAGGTAACCATAACCATAAAAGCCTTTCAATAAAAAATTCAAAAAATTCATTCATGTTTTAAAATTAATTCAATCAAAGAACGAGATTATAAATTTCTCATTCCAAAAGCTGGCAATCTTTTTTTAACAACGAAGTTAATCTAATTTTCTCCTGCTTGAATAAACCAGCTTTTTTATTATTTTGTCTATTTAACCTTAGCCAATGTTTTTCTTTTTTTTAGTTGTTGTTTTTCTTTTTTTAGTTGTCACTGCCTTACTTGTTGATGATTTTTTATTGTTTTGAGATTTCAATATCTCCTCATCTTCCTGAGCGCTTAATTTAACATAAATTCCAACTAAAACAGTGAAAATAGCTACAAGCATCCATTGAGTTGAAGCCAACCAAATATCTCCAAGCAAGAAACCAATTAATGCTAAAAAGATAGCAAAGAAAGAGAACACGAAAAAACCATCTGCTAGTGTTTTATGATACATAACTCATTCCACCTCCTTTCATTTTTTTATTTTTTATTTTTTATTTTCTTTTCCGCTCCTATTATAACAAATTTTTTATGTTTTTCAAACCATTCAATAAAAACAATGTTCAATAAAATTCTAGTAATAACAATTGCAGTAAACATTGAAACTATAACTCCAATGATTAAGGTAAGAGCAAATCCCTTAATGAAACCTGAACCAAAAGACATTAAAATAAGAGCCGTTAAAATCGTTGAGTAATTTCCATCACGAATTGATGGCCAAGCCCGACGAAAACCTTCATTTAATGAGGCTTTTAAATCTCTTCCATTCTGCAACTCCTCCTTTATTCTTTCAAAAATTAAAATATTTGCATCAACTGCCATCCCAACAGAAAGAATAAAACCAGCTATACCAGACAATGTCAACGTCACTGCCAATGGTGTAATAGAAGAAATCTTAAATATACTAACCATTAAAGATGCATAAATAATCAATGCAAGAACTGCCACCAAACCAACTAAGCGATAATAGAAAATCATGAAAACTGCTACTGCCAACAATCCTAATAATCCCGCTTTCAAACTTTGTTCAAGTGAATCTTTCCCAAGTGATGCCTCAACACTTTTCTGATGAATTAACTTTATTGGCACCGGCAAAGCTCCAGAATTCAATCGCAATGCAGTTTCTTTTGCATCATCCATAGTAAAATTTCCAGATATAGAAGCTCTTCCATCCCTAATGACAGCTTGTACAACTGGAGCAGTGACTAGCTGACCATCAAGAAAAATAGCAATTTTTTTTCCAATATTCTCCTCTGTTATACTCTTAAAAAGATTCTTCCCTTCATCATTAAACTGTAAAGATACTTCGGGCTCACTAAGCCCTCCTCCTTGACCAAAAGTCGCTTGAGCTCCTTCGAGATATTGACCAGTTAGACCCGTTGATTCAAAATTAGGTCCCAACATCATCGTAGCATAATCAGCAGGATCTATTATATAAAAAACGATATGAACAATTTGAACCTCTTTTTCTTCTCCGTCTCCTTTCTCATTAATTTTTTTCAAAATATGAAACCCCGAAGAGCTCTCTATTAAATCAGGAAGAATATCACCTGAACTGAAGTTCGAACTAAAAACTGATTCTTCTAACTTTACCTCATTAACAAAAATTGTTCCTTTTTTGATATAACCCAAATCTCCTCCGTTTTCTTTTGTTTCACTATCCATTGAATACTCCCTTGCAAGCTTATCAAAATTCCCACCTTCCTTTGCTTTTAATAAAACTGCTTCCGCTTTTTCTCTTGTTTTTTTATTTAATTCTTCAACCTGCAATCTCTGCTCTTCTGACAATTGTTGTACTTCATCACTTTCCTTTTTAAATTCCAAAAAAGGAGTTTCCTTAATCATATTTTTTGCCTCTTCAATATCCTTAACTCCGGCTAATTCCACAATTAATCGATAATCATTGCCTGTTTTTGACGTCTGAACAACTGGTTCTGAAACCCCGTAAGCATTTACTCGAGTTTCAATCACATCCTGAATTCCCTCAAGAGCCTTTCCTGCATCCTCCTTTTTTATATTGCTCATATCAGCTTCATAAACAAGATGAACCCCTCCCTGAAGATCAAGGCCTAGGTTTATTTTTAATTTATTGACAGCATTATCAACCCATTTCAAATGAGTTTGTCCCGGATAAGCAATAACCACGGTAACCATTATCAATAAAATAATTGAAACCAGTCTTAATCTGGCTTTATTTTTTATATTCATAAAGCTATTGTAATAAATTTAAAACCAATTAGCAACCTCCTTCCTCTACCGAATATTCTTAACCCAACCAAAGGTATCTTCAAAGTTCTTAATGATAAGATCAAAAACTGATTGCTGTTTAGAAGGAGTTAGTAAGGAATGAGTATCTGAGATAGAGAACTTATCTCTCTTGTCTTTAGATAATACTTTAAATTGATAAACGGTGGAAGGTTTAAATTCAGTGATGACAAAAAGGTGAGTGTTAGTTAGAGAATCTTTGGTAAGCAGTTTCCAGTGATCATCTTTAGAGAAAGAATTGTTTTCTAGTTTTTGATTAATCTCTGGGTCTTTCTCAGTGCCTTCTCGGTAAGCTAATACAGAGCTAGTGTTCTTGTCAGTAATCCAGGAGATGATTGTTTGTATTTTAGCATCTTTTCCTGGGA
>Ga0307992_1000625_pt1 | contig 21985 bp, 20 predicted proteins | sample EllFjometagen133_FD_203162 | JGI IMG/M metagenome (GOLD analysis project Ga0307992, IMG submission 203162) | Marine microbial communities from Ellis Fjord, Antarctic Ocean - #133 | ecosystem: Environmental > Aquatic > Marine > Unclassified | place: Southern Ocean | collected 2014-10-08
AACAATCTATTATTTCTATACTACTAGCATAGACGCTAATTCTAACTCTACTTCATCCATACCCTGGAACTTCACCACTCTAGAAACCCAATACGGAGAAACTGAAGTAGAAACACTAGAAGACACGGCTAGGACAGAGGGTGAAAGCTCAGCTACTTCCCCTGGCGGAGGCGGGACTATTATTATAGATAAAACAGACAAAACACCGCCGACTATATCGGATATTAGGGTAACTGAACTTGGAGCTAGTTCGGCTACGGTTGAGTGGGTGACGGATGAGGAGAGTGATAGTTTTGTGGAATACGGTCTTGTAGGTGGGGTTGATATTTATACATATGGGACAAAAACAAATAACAATAATCATGCTGTAAAATTAAAGTGGCTGGATACTGAACAGCAATATAGCTACAAAGTTTTATCTGAAGACGACTGGGGCAACCTCTCCACCTCCGAACAAAAACAATTCACCACCCTCTCATACGTCGAAGAACTAGAGTTAGCCGAAGCTAAAGAACTTAGCTTCGATGAAATCGAAGCTCTGCTCGCAGAGCAGAAAGAAACTGGGGAGAAAATAGAACAGGATAAAGATTCTGTATTTATGGAAGCAGTTAAAAAAGCTATTAATTTAGTTAAATCAGTTGCCTCTGAAGTATCTCTTTCATCTCTAGAATCAACTCTCATGCTCCAGGATGACGCTATTAACGAACTAGCCAACACCATCCCAGCTCCACTTCTCTCCGGCGAACCAAAAGTAATCACTACCGCTACTGGCGTTACCGTAGCCTGGAGAACAGACAAAGACTCTAACTCATTAGTTGCTTTAGCTCCCGAAGGGAGCTACAAAGTAGCTGATAACAATGACGGAGTCTATCTCCAGGTGGTAGGTAATTCTGGTGATGCTACCAAAGAACATGTTGTTCCAATATATGAATTAACACCAGACACTCTCTACCACTATCAACTCAGAAGCAAAGCCTCAATCGGACCAATGGCTAAATCCAGAGATTTCACATTCAAAACTCAATCAGAACTAATTGATATCACTAATTACACTATAGAACTATTAAGCCCAGAAGAAGCTATATTCAAATGGGTAACTAATATCGAATCAGATTCTACTATCAAATACACTCCATACAGGAATAATATACTAGCGTCGGACGAATCTAGAACAAAGTATCTAGAAATAAGTACTAATATTCACGAAATAGGTATTAATAACCTCGAAGCTGGTATTACTTACCGCATAGAGCTAATTAGCAAAGATATCGAAGGTAACCAAACTAGCGAAACTATTGATAATTTCAGTACGGCCAATGATGACCTACCACCAGTTATCACCCAAGTTCAGACCAAGTCAGCCATCTCACCAGGCAAGAACACCAAAGTCCAAACTATCATTACCTGGGCTACTAATGAATTATCCACCTCTAGGGTCTACTTCCAGGAGGGGATAGCTAGAGCTGACCAGGAGCTAAGCGACCAAACCGAACAGGAGAACTCCTATACCAAGAGACACGTAGTAGTTATTACTAAATTTGATCCAGGCAAAGTATATTCATTCAGAGTAGAATCGATTGATTCGGGTGGCAATACTGCTATATCAAAGATATATACTATTCTTACCCCTAGACAACAGGAATCAGTCTTTCAGGTTATCATGAAAAACCTAGAAGAGATCTTTGGTTGGGTAGGGAAGATTAGGGATTAGAAGATAAAAATTTATAATAAAATATAAGTGTGTTATAATTAACTAAAATAATTAATAATAAAAAATATGAACATAGCAATAAATGGCTTTGGAAGAATAGGTAGGGCCACCTTTAAAGCAATCTTGAAAAAAAAAATAAAAGTAAATATTGTAGCAATTAATGATTTGACTGACACTAAAACTTTATTTCATCTTCTTCAACATGACAGTGTGTACGGAAAGTTTTCCAAAAAAGTTGAATATACAAAAGACGCCTTGATTATCTCTGGTAAGAAATATAGAGTTATGGCTGAACGAGATCCAAAAAATCTTCCTTGGAAAAAATTAGAAGTTGATATTGTTTTGGAGGGTACTGGAATTTTTCGAACTAAGGATAGTGCTAATTTACATATCAAGGCTGGAGCAAAAAAAGTGATAATATCTGCTCCGCCAAAAGGTGAAAAAGAAATAAAAAATATTGTTTTAGGAGTTAATGAGGAAAAGCTCAAAAAAACTGACAAGATAATTTCAATGGCATCTTGTACTACTAATTGTCTTTCTCCAGTTACAGAAATTATTAAACAAAATTTTGGTATCGAGAAAGCTTTAATGACTACTATCCATTCCTACACTGCTGATCAAAATATAGTTGATGGCCCTCACAAGGATTTGAGGCGAGCGAGATCTGCCGCTATTAATATTATACCAACTACTACAGGCGCAGCTGTTGCTACCACTAATACCATACCGTCTCTCAAAGGAAAATTTGACGGTATGGCCATAAGGGTGCCAACTCCAGTTGGTTCAATTTGTGATGCTGTGTATATTACAAAAAAAAATATAGACGCACAAAAAGTGAATCAAGTAATCAAAAAAGCTGCTCGAAGTGCTAGACTGAAAAATATTATAGAAGTTACCGAAGAGCCATTAGTTTTGAGTGATTTTGTCGGTAATCCGGCTAGTGCGATAGTTGATTTGTCTTTTACAAAAGTTGTTGGTGGAAATATGTTAAAAATTATTTCTTGGTATGATAATGAATGGGGGTATTCGTGTCGATTAGCTGATTTGGTAGAATATATTTTAAAGAAACGTTTAGTATAGGGTTTTAAGTTGCTATATAATTAGAAATTATCAAGATGGATATTTTAAATAAAATTAAAGAAGCAAAACTTGTTGGTCGTGGGGGAGCTTGTTTTCCAACAGCTACAAAATGGTCAATGGTTCACGATGCGCCAGGGAAAGAAAAGTATATTGTTTGTAATGCTGCCGAAGGTGAGCCCGGAATCAAAAAAGACGGATTTTTATTAGAAAAATATCCGGAGCGCGTTATTGACGGTATTAATATTGCAATAAAGTTTTTGAAAGCTAAAAAAGCTATTATTTATATCAATGAAAGATATTATAAAAAATATTCAAAAAATTTATTAAATATTATTGGTAATAAAAAAATTGAATTTTTTATAAAACCTCATGGTGCTGGGTATATTGGCGGGGAAGAGAGTACTATCTTGAATGCAATTGAAGGGAAGAGGTTGGAACCAAGAATAAGACCGCCATTTCCAACTAATCACGGTTTTTTTGGGGTGCCAACTCTGATTAATAATGTAGAAACTCTTTATAACGTGAGCTTGGTGGTTAGTGATGATTATGAGAAAACAAGATTTTTTACAATAAACGGTGATTGTTTATGGACGGGAGTTTACGAGTATCCAGAGAGCTATAGCGTGGAAAAGATTTTAAAAGAAACAAATAATTATCCAAAGTTTCCTTTCTTTGTTCAGATTGGGGGGGACGGATCAGGTGAGGTATTAAATGAAAAGCAGTTAAAAAGAAAAGTGACAGGTGCAGGATCTATTACAATTTATAGTATTATGAAACATCAGCCAAAAATATTAATTAAAAATTGGTTTAGTTTTTTTATGAATGAATCTTGCGGACAATGTACGCCTTGTCGTGAAGGTACGTTTCGTTTAGTAGAAATTATTAATTCAAGAAACCCTGATTGGAATCTAGTGTCAGATTTATTGTTAACATTAGATGACACTGCTTTTTGTGGTTTGGGATGCGCTGTTTCGATTCCGATTAGGTCGTTTATAAATAATGTTTTGCCACTATATAAGCAGAATAAAATTATTTTAAAAGGGGATAAAAAGAAAATTTGTGAATGTTTTTAGTTTCTATAAATTACGAATATAATACAAATATAGATATTGTATAAAAATTATTTGTATATTCGTAATTGATTTGTAATTTGTAGTTTATGAAGAAAATTAAAATAAAAATTGATAATAAAGAATTTAATTGTTATGATGGGCAAACAATTCTTGAGGTTGCAAAAAAAGGTGGTATTAGTATTCCCAGCCTTTGTGTTCATCCTGATTTTCCGCCAAAAGGAAATTGTAGAGTTTGTGTAGTAGAGTTGAAGGGGAGAAAAAAATTAGTAACATCATGTTCTACGAAAGTAGAGGATGGCATGGAAGTAAGAACAGACTCTGATCGTGTAAAAAAAGCTAGAAATTTGAATATAGAATTAATTTTTGCAGAGCATATTGAGAAATGCCCAACTTGTATTTGGAAAGTAAATTGTAAACTTCTTGACTTGGCTGAGCAGTATAAGATTGAAATAACTAGATTTAAAGATAGAAAGAAAAATAGAAAAACATACAAATTTGCTAATGCAGTAGAGATTGACGGTTCACAATGTATTGATTGTGGTAATTGTATTGATGCTTGTTCTATTTTGCAGGATATTAATTATTTAGAATTTAGAGGTAAGGGCAGGGAACAGGAGGTGGTTTCTGTAAAGGATAAAAAGTTTGATTGTATTTATTGTGGTCAGTGTGCTGTTCATTGTCCTGTTGGAGCAGCCCAAGAGCAGAGTCATTGGGAAGTGGTTGAAGATTTATTACAAAATAAAAATAAAATTATAGTTGCTCAATTTGCGCCTTCTATCAGGGTAAGTATCGGTGAGGAGTTTGGTTTGCCATATGGAAAAATTGTTACAGGGCAGATTGTTTCAGGTTTAAAAGAGCTTGGCTTCGATCATGTTTTTGATGTTAATTTTGGAGCAGACACTACCACTATGGTAGAAGCTGAAGAGCTGATAGAAAGAATTAAAACAGTAGGAAAGATGCCAATGATTACTTCTTGTTGCCCGGCCTGGGTTAAGTATGCCGAATTTTATAATCCTGAGTTAATTCCTAATCTTACAACTGCTAGATCGCCTCATATTCATTTGGGTGGAATAATAAAAACTTATTGGGCAGAAAAGATGAATATTAAACCTAGGGATATTGTAACGGTTTCTATTATGCCTTGTACAGCTAAGAAATTTGAGGCTTCTAGAACAGAAATGAAAATAAATGGAAATTGGCCGGTTGATTATGTTTTAACAACTAGAGAATTTGCTTGGCTCATGAAAAGAAAAGAAATAGATTTTGGTGAATTGAAATCACAGAAGTCTAATAATCCTTTAGGTGAATACAGCGGAGCGGCGGTAATTTATGGAGGAAGTGGTGGTGTGATGGAGTCAGCTCTTCGTACAGCACATGGAATGCTTTGTGGAGATAAAAAAACTGGTAAATGCATGCCAAAAATAGATTTTAAAGATGTTCGTGGTTTAGAAGGCGTTAAAGAGGCTGGAGTTACAGTTGGCGGAAAGAAGCTTAGAGTAGCGGTTGTAAATGGAATAGGAAATGTAAAAAAAGTGATTAATAATTTGAACAAATATGATTATATTGAAGTAATGGCATGCCCAGGGGGTTGTATTGGTGGTGGGGGACAGCCAATACCTACCACTCCTGAAATAAGGCAAAAACGAATAGATGCCTTGTATAGATTGGACAAGAAAAGCAAAATAAGAATGGCTCATGAGAATAAGGGCGTATCAGATGTTTTAGAGTGGCTTGATGGTAAAGGAAAATTGGGTCATAAGGTTTTGCATACTAAGTATAAGAAGCGGAAATAAAATTAGGTTGTAGTTGGTAGTTTATAGAATTAAATTATTAATAATTTATAAAATAATTCGTACATCATTCGTAAATTCGTATTATAAATATGAAAAATCATCTTGCTACAATTACAATTATGGTAACTGATAGGCAAAGTAATGCTCAAGAGGTCCAAAAGATTTTGACTGAGAATGGTCATATGATAATGGCTAGACTTGGTGTAAATCCACAAAGACAATGCATAGATCATTGTACTGGCTTTATTACCGTGGCCGTGGAAGGGACCTTGAAGGAAATCAAAGGCCTCACCAAGAAATTAGACAAGCTCTATGGTATTGTTGCTAAGAATTGTATAATTACTAAATAATCAACCCCTCCCAGCCTTCCCTTAAAAAGATGTAATGAAAAGGGGAAGAGTTAAAATATTCCCATCCTTGCTAAGGAGGGGCAGGGGGAGGCATTAAAATTATGTATATAAAAGCTAGAGTAATAGAAAGAGTTAATTCAGCGGCGATTGCTAGATTTTTAGGATTTGCTGGTGTTGCAACTTTTTTACCTTTTTTTATTCATGTTCAATGGTTAACAGGACCAATTGTTAATGCTATTTTGATTTTAGTGTTATTTTTGGTTGGTATTAGGAGCGCGCTAGTATTGTGCTTGATTCCTAGTCTAATGGCCTTGTCTGGAGGATTATTACCAGCTATTTTGGCGCCTGTAGTGCCATTTATCATGATAAGTAATGTTTTGTTTATTATTATTATTGATTGGTTTTATAATAATATCAAAGAAGAGAAAAAAGCTTATTGGTTAGGAGTAGTGATTGCGGCAGGATTAAAATTTGTTTTTTTATTTTTGAGTGTAAGTATTATTGGCAAACTATTAATAAAACCGGAATTAACCGTAAAAGTAGCTCAACTCATGAGTTGGCCTCAATTTGCTACAGCCGTGACTGGTGGTATGATAGCCTGGGTGATATTAAAGTGGTTGAAGAGGATTTAATACACCTCACCCTAACCCTCTCTTAAACAGGAGAGGGAGTAAATTTAAAAATATGGAAAATTATAAATATCCAAGGATTGGAATTGGTATAATGATACAAAATGATAAAGGAGAGGTCCTTATGGGTTTACGCCATGGTTCGCATGGAGAAGGTGAGTGGAGCTTCCCTGGTGGCAAACTACATAATGGCGAGACATTATTTGAGGCTGCAAAGAGAAAAGTAAAAGAAGAATGTAATTTAAGAGTCCACGATTTAAAAATTGTTTCTTTATCAGATGAAATGAGATATTTAAAAACTGATGGTAAACAATTTTTTGTAATTGGCTTATTGGCCATGAACTGGGAAGGAGAGGTTAAATTAGTAGAGCCAGAAAAATGGATAAAATGGAAATGGTTTCAATTAGATGATTTACCTGAAAAATTATTAGAGGCAACAGACTTAATGATATGTAATTATAAAAAAGAAAAAATTTATTAAATTGAAATAGTATAAAAAAACAGTCCCGAGTATTTGGGACTATTTTTATTTTGAGAATAGAGATTATATCGCTTCGCTCCAGGATGACAAGTTAGTTTTTTATTTTTAATTTAGTGAAGCTAATTACGTAAGCGTAAGTTATTCCGCAGGATAGAATAGTGATTAATAAGTATAGTGATATATCAATAATTGTTTTGTTATTATGCTGTACAAAAAATGTATTCACATAGTTAATTGATTGATTAATAAAAGAGTTATTAGTATTTAAAAGATTTTTGTTTATTATAAAGTTATTAGTTATTATATTTTTGTAATTATTTGATATAGAATGAGTGAGTAGCCTCTCAGAGCTGATTACTGAATTGGAGTTTGTTAGATAATTATTATTAGATATTCCCAAAACTTTTGGTTGTATCAATGTAGCGGGAGGAGCGCCAAATATTTGAACAACCAAAACTGTATTTTCACCTTGGAAGTTTCTTTCTACAACTGCTATTCCGATTTCTTTGTATATTGGATTGAGCAAGTTGTCCTTGTGAGTGGGCGAGTTTATCCAACCCTGGATAACGCCTTCACTAGTTACAAAATCAATTGCTAAGTTTTCTCCGATATAAGAATATTTATAATCAGTATCCTTTATCCATTCTGAAAACCTTCTATTACCGAAGTTGTGTGCAAATTTTTGTTCATTTAAAATAGATTCAGCTTTTTTGTAAGCCGCACTTGTGAGTAGTTGGTTTGCGCTTAACCTGTCCAAGCCATTTAAGATTCTTTCTTCGTTAGTTAGTTCAATTAGCTTCTCATTACTTATGTCGGAGAAGTAGGCAATTTGTGGTATTAAAAAAATCCCCATCAAAATACCTAATAGGGACCCTACATATCTATAATAATATCTTTTTGTTTTTATCAGTGAACTTCCATAGCAAAAAGTTTGCTTTCCACCTATTTTTACTATCATTTTTTATTTTTGTTTTTGATTTTTCTTTTTTTGATAGGTATATTTTTTACCTATATTATTATTATATCATTTATAGACATAAAAATCAAGTGGATAACTTTGACTACAAATTACAAATCTAATCACAAATATACAAATTTTATTTTTTAATATTTATTCTATTTTTTTATGACACAGATATAATAATTTTTTTTAGGTAAAAAAACGCTTTAATCTTAATTAATTTTTTTTTATTGCTTAATAAGTAAAATTTATTTATAATTAAATAATAAAATATGTATTTTGAATTTTTTACTTTTTACCTTTTAATTAGTTCGTATGTCCTTGGTAGATGAGTTGATAAAATCTAAATATTTAAAAACTCCTGAAATAATAAAAGCATTTCGGGAAATTAATCGAAGAGACTTTGTTCGAGAAGTGGATAAGGAATATTCAGAAAAAAATATTGCTATGCCGATTGGTTGTAGTCAAACCATATCTCAACCTCTTGTAGTTGCTTTCATGTTTGAGTTGTTGCAGCCCTGGAGAGGAGAAAAGATATTGGACATTGGGAGTGGTTCGGGCTGGACAACGGCGATGTTGGCTCATATTGTCGGAGACCAAGGGACGGTTTATAGTGTAGAAAGGATAGAGGAGCTCAAAAATTTAGCTGAGAAAAATATTGATAAGTATAATTTTGTAAAAAAGGCACGAGTACACATTTTTTGTTCAGATGGATATGAGGGTTTGCCAGACTATTATCCATTTGATAAAATATTAATATCAGCTACATCAGAAGAATTACCAAATGAATTATTAAGACAGCTAAAGATTGGCGGAACAATGGTTGTGCCAATTGGCGAGCAAGGGAAAAATCAGAATATAGTTTGTGTGAAAAAAATATTAGAAACAAAAATAGAGAAACAAATATTTCCTGGATTTATATTTGTGCCATTAATTAAAAATAATTAAAATAAAAATACAATATGAAAAAAACAGTTGTTGCAGTGAGTGGGTATTTTAATCCAATTCACATCGGGCATCTTCGGATGTTCAAGGAGGCAAAAAAACTTGGTGATTATTTAGTTGTAATTGTCAATAATGATCATCAAGTAGGACTTAAAGGTAGCGTACCTTTTCTTCCTGAAAAAGATAGGGTGGAAATAGTATCAGCTATCAAATGGGTCGATGAAGCTTTTTTGTCGATTGACAAAGATGGGAGTGTTTGCGAATCCTTAAGAGTAGTTAAGCCAAATATTTTTGCTAATGGAGGAGATAGAAGCTTTAAAGATGAAAATATTCCTGAAGATGTAGTGGCTGAAGAATTAAATATAAAAATGGTTGATAATATTGGTGGAGACAAGGTGAGGTCCAGCTCAACACTACTTAAAAATGTAAAAGAATAAATATGTTGTATAAAAAAATAAAAGTTTTAATAATTTTATTTATATTAGCTTTTTTTGTAGCGAGCTTTTTTTATTCCCGAGCTGTTAATAGATCTGCTGATAAAAATGGTAAGGATGTTGTGTTTGTGATTAGCAACGGTCAAGGCGTGAACCAGATAAGTGAAAATTTATATGATCAAAAATTAATTAAGTCAAAATTTTATTTTGAGGTATATTTATGGAGGCAAGGACTGGAAGGAAAAATCCAAGCAGGAGAATATATTTTGAATCCAATATTATCGATTAAAGAAATTGCAGATATATTTGTAGAGGGTAAAACTACAGAAAATGAAAATATAATTACTACGATTGAGGGTTGGAATGTGCGTGAGATTGGTCAGTATTTTGAAAAAGAAGGTATATTTCAGTCAGAAGAGCTATTGGAACTAGTTGGTTTTCCAATGATTGATTATAGATATAATGTTGAAATAAATAAACCCAAGGATTATTCTGCACAGTTTTCTTTTTTGGCTGATAAGCCGGACTATGTGGGTCTTGAGGGATATTTATTTCCTGATACATATCGTATTTTTAATAATGCTAGTCTTGATGATATAGTTGTGAAGATGCTTGATAATTTTGATAAAAAATTAACTAGCGAAATGCGTGATGATATAAAGACACAAGGAAAGACGATTTATGAAATAGTGACCATGGCCTCTTTGGTTGAAAAAGAGGTAAGAAGTTATGAAGATATGAGAATTGTATCTGGTATATTTTGGGATAGGATTAAAAATAGGCAAGCCTTAGAGTCATGTGCTACATTAGCCTATGTGCTAGGAGAGAATAAAAAACAATACACCTTAGAAGACACCAAAATAGATTCACCTTATAATAGTTATGAAAATCTAGGGTTAATGCCAGGACCAATTAGTAATCCAGGATTAAACGCAATAAAAGCCGCGATTTATCCAGAGTATACTGAATATAATTATTTTCTTACAGCGACTGAAACAGGCGAGACAATATTTTCTGAAACCTTTGATAAACATATTGGGAATAAGGCTATTTACTTAAAATAAAAAAATAGCTTAGCAAATATATTTACTGAGCTATTTTATAGTAATATATTTATTTTTTTCTTCCTGCTCTTATTCTTTCTGTCTCAGTTAAGAATTTCTTTCTGAGTCTGATGCTTTTTGGGGTAATTTCTAGATATTCGTCTTCATTCATAATACCCATACCTCTTTCTAATGTTATTATTAGTGGAGGTGTTAGATCGATAGCTTCATCAGCTCCAGAAGAACGCATATTTGTAAGTTGTTTTCCTTTGATTGGATTTACTGCTAGATCGTTTCCTTTGGCTACGTTTCCGATGACCATACCTTCATATACTTCAGTGTTAGCTCCGATATACAGTGCGCCTCTTTCTTGTAGGTTAAATAGTGAGAATCCAAGCGCCTTACCTGGAACCATGGAAATCATAGATCCGACTTCGTGTTTTTCTATTTCTCCAACATGTAGTTTGAATCCGATAACTCTAGTATATAGTATTCCTTCACCTCTGGTGTCAACTATAAATTCATTTTTATAGCCTAAAAGACCGCGAGTAGGTATTTCAAAAATTATTTTTACATTTCCATACTCAGGCCTCATCTCTGTCATTTTACCTTTTCTTTTTGATAGTTTTTCTATGACCACCCCCGTCATTGTTTCTGGTACGGTTATTGTTAGCTCTTCAAAAGGTTCTTGTTTTTTTCCATCTACTTCTTTGATGATTACTTGAGGTTGAGAAATTTGCATTTCGTATCTTTCTCGTCTCATATTTTCAAGAAGTATGGCAATATGCATTTCACCACGACCGCAAACTTTGTAGTGGTCAATTGCTGAAAAATCAATCTTTAGACCAACGTTTATTTCTAATTCTTTTTTCAATCTTTCTTTTATTTGTCTATTGGTTACGAATTTACCTTCTTTTCCTGCAAAAGGTGAGCTATTTGGTAAAAAGTTCAAAGAAATAGTTGGTTCGTCGATATTTATAGCCGGCAGTGGCTCTTGATTTGTTTTTTCGCAAATTGTTTCTCCAATATAAATATTAGGGAGCCCCGCAGTCATTATGATATCTCCAGCTTCTGCTTCTTCCACTTCTTTTCTATTCAAACCTTCAAAAGTAAAAAGTTTTGATATTTTCCCAGTTCGATCATTTCCTTCTGCATCTTTAATGATGACATTAGCTCCTTGTTTGATAGTACCTTCGTAGATTCTGCTTACTGCTAAGCGACCCAAGAAATTATCATAGCCAAGATTGAAAGGTTGTATAAGTGTATTTTTTTTATTTGCTTCATCACTTGAAGCAACCTTAACTTCTTTTAGTATATTATCTAGAAGAGGATTAAGATTATCTGATTTATCTTTTATTTCATTTTTTGCAATACCGTCACGAGCAATAGTATAGATTGTAGTGAAATCAAGTTGCTCGTCATTGGCACCTAGGTCAAGAAATAATTCGTAAACCATTTCATTTACTTCATCTGGCCTCGCCGCAGGTTTGTCTATTTTGTTTATTACTACAATTGGTTTGAGTCCGAGCTCGAGAGATTTTTTCAAAACAAACTTTGTTTGAGGCATAGGACCTTCTTGAGCATCTACGATTAAGAGTACGGAATCGATGGAACGTAAAATACGCTCAACTTCGGATCCGAAGTCAGCGTGTCCCGGAGTATCTACTATATTAATCTTGGTATTATTATAGATAACTGAAGTGTTTTTTGAATAAATCGTAATTCCACGTTCTAGTTCTAGGTCATCACTATCCATGCTAGTGCCTTCGTCTGCCATGCCGGTTTGACGCATGAGTGCATCGGTTAGGGTAGTTTTGCCGTGATCTACGTGAGCAATTATTGCTATGTTTCGAATTTCCATAAAATAAAGGCCGCTTCTAACAAGCGAGCCGGTTATTAATTTTTATAACTTATATTATTAATACTACAAAATATAAAAAATGTCAACTAAAATACCTCACACCAACACCCTGCCTACCGGACAGGCAGGCCTCCTAAATAGGAGAGGGGGAAAGCTTGAAGTTAGAAAGAGAAGGAGCAGTAAGTGAACTATTTACTTTCTTTACTGAATTTTTTATTATGATATAATCGTAATATAAATTATGAAATTTTTTATAAAAAATAAATATATAATAATAATTTGCTTGGCAATTGTAATTGCAAGTTTTTTTTATTTTAAGGATGGTACTGTAAATACTGGTGTAATCGAGGAGAATAATGATAAACAAGACGTTGTTCTTGAGTTTCAAGATGATAAGGTTTGCGTAGAAATATGTGATGGGTCAACTTATGGATTATTAATGGATGAGGCTGGGATTGGGGTTAGTGTGGCTAATGCAATTTACGAAGCTGCTATAGAAAAATATGATTTAGCGAAGATAAGACTTGGTAGTGACTTAGAACTTTTTTTTGAGTCAGATACTGATTATTTAAAAAAAATAGTATATAAAATAGATTCTGAAGATGAGATAATTATTAAAAATTTGAAATATTTTGAAGAGGGGGATAAGGACGAATGGCTAGCCGAAGTTGTCCCAATAGAATATGAAGTAAGAATAGTTCAGAAATCTGGAGAAGTACAAACATCAATGTATGTAGCTGCTCTTGAGAGTGATATAGATGAGAGAGCGATTATTGAATTAGCTAATGCTTTTCAATGGACTATAGATTTTGCCTTGGACCCAAGAGTGGGAGATAAGTTTGAATTTGTTTTTGAGGAGAGATATTTGGACGGTGAATACAAAATGCCAGGTAAGGTTTTGAATTTACTTCTAGGTCCGAAGGTGATTCTGGCAATTATCTTTTAGCTTTTGAAAGCAGCATACTTCAGAATAATGAGAGTTATTTACAAAAAAGAATTGAGAAGGATATAAAAATTCAAAAATTAGATTTTAATGCATTTTTAATTCCTCAAGAAAAATCAATTAAGTCTGGTGAAAAAATAAAATATACTTTGAGTTATAACAATCAAACTGATAAAGATATAAATAATATAAAGTTTCAACTTAAATCTAAAGATAATGATTTTAATCTAAGTGGTCTTGAGCTCGGTGGTAATCATGATACTTGTCAATTAGATAAAGATGTTATCAGTATTAAAGAATTGTTAGCTGGACAAAGTGGAGAAATAAGTTTTTATGCTAATTTGCTTAGACAGCGAATAAAAACAAATCAGAGCGCAGGTCTAAAAGTGGCAGTTAGTTATTCTATTGATGGCCAAAATCCAAGCTATGATATAGTATCTAATCCAGTTCGAATTATTTCAGATCTAAAGGTTAAATCATCTGCTTATTATTATAGCGAACAAGGTGATCAATTAGGAGTTGGTCCCTTACCTCCCGTTGTGGATGTGCCAACAAGTTATTGGATATTTTGGGAGATTAATAATTATGGTAATGATTTAAAAGACTTTGCAGTTAACGCTCAGCTTCCGGATGGAGTGGTGTGGACTGGTAACAAGAGTCTTTTGTCAGGTAAGTTCCTCCATGGTGAAATAGGAGGAAGAGTTAATTGGGATGTTAGTGAGGTGAGTAAAGAAGGTGGTAGCTACAAGGCTGGTTTTGAGGTCGCAATAGTACCGAGTATTTCTGACCTTGGCAAGACTATGAATTTACTTACTGATATTAAGTTTAGCGCTTTTGATGAATTTGCAGGTGTTTCTGTGAGCGGGCAAGCGGAAAATATTACAACAAATTTAAAGTTTGATAAATTGACTATTGGGAAAGATAAAGTAGTGCAGGAGTAAGGTATAAGTAATAAGGGATTAATTTTTTATGATTTTAATTATAGATACAACACTAGATGATCATAGAGTTTATATAGCTATTAAAAAAGATAGAAAGATTGTTATTGAAAAGAAATTTGAGGCTAAATATGCTCAGGCTGAGAAATTATTACCAGAGATTGATAAGCTTTTAAAAAAGAAAAAGATTAGCTTGACTGATATTAAGAAGATAAGAGTAGAGAATAAGGGGGGGACCTTTACTTCTTTGCGAATTGGCGTGATTACAGCCAATGCTCTTGGATATGCACTTGGGATACCAGTAAATGAAGTAGAAAGTAATAAAAATATGAATATAGTAAAGCCAGAATATAATCGAGAGCCAATTATTGGTTAATTTTAAATATTTTTTTAAAAATTATGGAATTGTGGAAAAGATGTTGAAAACTATATGATTTAATAGATATAAGCACGAGCTTAAAAATGACGCAAAATACTCACTTATTAACAGGTGGGTATTTTTTATTACTTCAATGCTAATGTTAGTTATAAAATTGGTGGTAAGGCGATATTGACTTTAGGCCAAAAGTGGTGTATAATTAAATCATTAGGGTGAAAAGTGGGGAATTAGGGTGAATTTCTAAATATATCTAAAAACCTTAAAATAAAAATAAAAAGTTATTATGATTGGCCAAGACTATTAGCGCCAATCCAAAACAAAAAGCATGGGAAGGCTTTAGTCCTTGAGCCTATCAGGACTATATTATTAAGGTAAAGAAGGGGTTTGGTAATTTGCTTGTCGCATTATCAAACTTCTCTTGAATCTTAATTAGATATTAAAACGTAGTAATTATTTAATAATACATTTTGCATTTTTATTTCCTGCCTGCCGGTAGGCAGGTTGCATTTTGACTTAAAGAAATGTTTATTGGTGAGTATTCACACAATTTAGATACGAAAGGGAGATTGGCAGTGCCTGCTAAATTTCGTGCTATGCTCAAAGGCGGGGCAGTTGTAACCAGAGGTTTAGATAACTGTCTTTTTTTATATACCAAAAAATCTTGGCAAGAACTAGCTGAAAAGTTATCAAAATTACCTATTAGCCAAGCGAAAGCTCGGGCTTTTTCTCGTTTAATGCTAGCTGGAGCTATGGATGTCGATTTTGATAATCAAGGAAGAATATCTCTACCAGAGTATTTAAGAAGTTTCGGAAAACTTAAGAAGAAAATTGTTATTGCCGGTCTTTATGATAGATTAGAAATTTGGGATGAAGTAAGTTGGAATAAATATAAACAAGGCGCAGAAAGTAAATCAAGCGATATAGCTGAAGCTCTCGGTGAGTTGGGAGTTTAATTGGATTATAATACGCAAATTATAATCACAAATAGCACAAATAAATTTTTTTAAACATAAATAAGTATGAAAAAAATTCAATGTCAAACAGAGGTAGAGGTAAAACCACAAAATGTAAGAGTTCGAATCATTAAAGCTCCATTAGTTGATACTAAGGAGTTAAAACAAATTGTTTATTCCCGGACAAAAGCGTTGGTATTATAAATCATTAATATTTAAGGAATGAAGTACGTTCATGAACCAGTAATGTTGGAAGAAGTTATCGAATATTTGAAGCCCAAAATTGGTGGAAAATTTATTGATTGCACCTTGGGTGGAGGAGGTTACACATTGGCTATTAGTAAAATAATTGGTGGAACTGGAGAGTTGATTGCAATTGATTTGGATCAGGATGCGATTAGTAATACAAAATTAAAAATAAAAAAAGAAAAAATTAGTAATATAAAATTAGCAAATGGCAACTTTAAGGATTTATCAAAAATTATTCAAGATAATTATAAAGAGGAACGCTTTGGGCAGTTTGATGGGATTGTGTTTGATCTTGGTTTATCATCATATCAACTCGAGGACGGGACTAGGGGATTCTCTTTTCGCATGGATGCTCCGATAGATATGTCCTTTGGACGTAGACACGAAGACGAACTAAAAAATACGAATACAACTAAAGAAATTTTGAATAATTATAGCGAAGAAGAATTGGCGAAGATATTGAAAGAATTTGGAGAAGAAAGATTTGCCAGAAATATCGCGAGAAATATTGTAAAATATCGCGAGATAGGAAGCATAAAAAGAACAAAAGAATTAGTTGATATAATACTTGATTCAATACCAAAAAGATTTCAAAGAGGAAAAATTCATCCAGCTACAAAAACATTTCAGGCGCTCCGAATAGCAACTAATACAGAGCTTCAGAATTTGCAAGCTGTGTTGCCTCAAGCAATGAAATTATTAAAAAAAGGTGGAAAAATAGCTGTGGTTACTTTTCATAGTTTGGAAGATAGAATAGTTAAACATTATTTCAAAGATGAAAGTAAGGAATGTGTTTGTCCACCGAAGTTTCCAATTTGTCAGTGTGATCACAAGGCAATTGTAAAAATAATTACAAAAAAACCAATATTACCTACTGAAAATGAGATAGCGAGAAATACCAGATCAAGGAGCGCAAAATTAAGAGTAGCTGAAAAAATATAAAAAATTAGGGAGGAGCTTGTAAGTAAATAAAAGTATTATTTGCAGGTAAAACAAATATGACAGAAATAAAAAAACAAATAGAAAAAAACAAAAAGAAATTAAAAGGAAAAATATTAAATTTTAATAACCTTAATAAACTTATATGTTTTTCGATCGTTTTATTGTTAGGTTTTTATATAGTAAATATTAACGATATGGTGGTTAAGGGTTTTAAGCTGCAGGAACTCCGAAAAGAAAGAAATAGTGTTGTAGAAATAACTAAAGAGCTAGAAAATAAAAAAATTAATCGTGAATCATATAGTGAAGTCAGTAAGAGAGTAGATGGTTTGAAAATGATCGCTGTTAATAATATTGACTATATAAAAGTAGTAAATGGTGCTGTTGCTAAAAAATAAATATGAATAAAAAAAGAAAAAGGAATTTTGGTAATATTGGTTCGTATTACAAAAATGGTCGCTTAAATTTGATAATTGCGATCCTTTTTTTATTAGGAGGATTGGTTTTGTATAAGTTATATGATTTACAAATAAAGAATCATGATTATTATATAGCTATGGCAAGAGGTCAACACCAAATATCAAGTATTTTAAAATCTGAAAGAGGAACTATTTATATAAATAAATATGATGAAAATGGTAATGTGTCTTTGTTTCCTTTTGCCACAAATAAAGACTTTGCTTCTGTTTTTGCTATACCAAAGGATGTAAAAAATCCGGAAGATATAGCTGAGAAATTGTATAAAATTTTTAAAGAACAAGAAGTGGTAAGTGAAGTGGAAAAAATATTTGAAGAGCAAGAAGCGCAAAAATTAAAAGAAGAGTTGGATTATGTAGATATTTTAGATATTATCAAGGAAGAGAAAGAGACTAAAAAAAATGAGGTTTTAAATAGATATGAATCAAAAAAATACGATAAAGAACATTTGGAGTATGTAAAAATTAAAAAAGAAGCGGAGATTGAAATTAGAAAAGAAATTGTAATCGAAGATTATTTAAAAATCTTAAAAAAGAGAAATGATCCATATGAACCAATAGAAAAAAAAGTTGACGAAGAAAAGTTGTTAAAACTTTACGCTCTTATGCTAAGTGACGGAAATTCATCGTTTTCTGGCGAAGAATTTGAGATAAAAAATGGAAGAGTAGTAAAAAAGGATAATCCAGAAGAGTTTATTACCATAGAGGGAATTTCATATAATATGGTTGAGTATAGATTTTATCCGGAAGGAAATATTGGTTCTCATATTTTAGGTTTTGTAAATATAAGAGATGATGGACAGAGAGGAAATTATGGCCTTGAAGGATTTTTTGACGAGGAGCTTTTTGGTGAATACGGAAATATTGAGTCAGAAAGAGGAGCTACGTCAAATGTAATAATTATAAATGATAGAGAATTTACAAGTCCGGTAAATGGAAAGGATATCGTATTAACAATAGACCAAACTATTCAATATAATGTTTGTAATAAATTAAATAAGGCGGTTTCTCGACACGGAGCAGATGGTGGAAGTGTAATTATAATGAATCCTGAAACAGGTGAAATAATAACTATGTGCTCTGCACCAGATTATGATCCGAATAATTATGATGATGTAGCAGATATTCAAGTTTTTAATAATCCAGCAATATTTAGCGAGTATGAACCAGGGTCAGTTTTTAAAACAATCACAATGGCAGCAGCGCTTGACCAGGGCAAGATAACTCCGGAGACAAAATATATAGACGAAGGTCAGATTATGGTTTCTGGATGGCCAAAACCTATTAAGAACTCAGATTATAGTACTTTCGGGGCTCATGGAGAGGTGAGTATGAATACTGTTCTTGAGTTATCATTAAATACAGGAGCAATTTTCGCTATGAAAGAGATAGGGTATAAAAAATTTGCTGAATATGTAATAAATTTTGGTTTTGGTGAAAAAACTGGGTTAGAAATGGAGACGGAAACCAAAGGAGATATTAGAAATTTAACTAGCGAAAATATAAAAGAAGTTGATGCTGCTGTAGCATCTTTTGGGCAAGGAATTGCAGTGTCACCACTACAAATGGTAAATAGCTTTGCAGCCATTGCTAATGGCGGAATACTTATGAAGCCATATATTGTAAAAGAAATTATTAATCCTGATGGAACAAAAGAAGTAACAAAACCACGACAAATAAGACGAGTAATTTCAGAAAAAGCTGCAGTAATATTATCTGGGATGCTTGTGAATGTTGTGGAGAGTGGGCATGCTGCGAAAGCAGCGGTGACAGGTTATTATGTTGGAGGAAAAACAGGAACAGCTCAAGTAGCATCTGCTAGTCAAAGAGGTTACGGTAATAAAACTAATCACACCTTCATAGGTTTTGCTCCGATAGAGCAAGCAAAATATGTGATGTTAGTAAAACTTGATAATCCTAAAGATGTACAATATTCGGCTTCATCAGCAGCGCCACTTTTTGGTGAAATATCGGAATTCTTGCTACAATATTGGCAGATACCTAAAGAGAGGTAATTTATTTATTTTATATAAAAAAATATGAAAAAAATTCTTTTATACATCTTTTTATTTATTTTTTGTCTTCCGTCTATTGTGTTTGCTGATGGAGGTATGATTCCTTATTATTCAGCTGATAACAAGGATATTTATGAGCCGTCTCAGACCGCTTTAATTGTTTATAATGAAGGAATGGAAGATTTGTACATAAAGGCAGGTTATGAAGGTGAGACTAATAAATTTGTTTGGATAGTCCCGACTCCAAGTTATCCCGAAGCAGAACTTGCTCCTTATGATATTTTTGATGAACTGTCAATTTATACGAGGAATGAAAGATCTGATCATAAGGTAGAGGATGTAGACGCTATTGCTGGAAATTTCGAACAAGAGGAGACTAATGTTGTAGTTCATAGTCAAGAACAAGTAGGAATTTATGAGGTGACGGTTCTTTCGGCTACGGGAGTGGATGGAATTTATACTTGGTTAGAAGAAAATAATTATCCAGTCAAGGAAGATATTAAGGATGTTTTAGACTGGTACATTCAAAAAGAATGGTATTTTACAGCTATGAGAATTGATCCGAGTGGTATTTTGGATCAGATAATTAGTGATTTTGATAAAGAAGTTGATACAAAAATTACGAAAGATAACTTAGCAGAGGAATTAGCTAATTATTGTCTTGTTGGGTTATTTTTGAGTAAAGATTTCATTAAGTTTCAAAAATCTATAGATTATTTATTAAAATTAGCCCCAAAAGATTATGAGGACTACGATGATTTTAATGATATGAAAACTTGGAGTGAAGAAAAATTTCAAGAAGAAATAGTATTAGATCCGGATTTTTTTGAAGAAGATGTATTGGAACAAATAGACGAGGTTACTACAGATATTCAAAATTGGATTTATCGTTTAGATTATGAGAATAATCCTGAAAATATTGATAAATATAGTGATTATATAGAGCCTATTAAAATATCATTCAGGACTAATTCTTTAGTTTACCCTTTAAAAATATCTCAAATTTCCACTCTAGTTCCAGAAGATTCCGAGGAATCATTAAAAACTAACGAGGTTTTACTTTATGTTTTATCTGAAACGCAAGTAAAAGCCCCTGAATTTAATTTAGAATTTAATAAAGAAGTAAACAAAGAAAGTCTAGAGAATTTTGAGTATGATTATGATTTAGTATATAGCGATAATGATTTAGAGAGTTTTAAAAGTATTGTTGGTGATAAGGACTATTATTTAACCAAGATGCGTCGTAATTTTGCCAAGGTTGAAATGGATGAAGATTTATATTTAATAGAGGGTGAAATAGAGAATGATGAAAAAATAAATGATTATACAACAAAACCTTTAACAGAAAGTTATCAAGGTAATGACCTTTATATAGAATCTAAAAATAAAATAAAAGGTAGTGCTTTGTCTGATAGATTGAAAGGTAAGATAATTATTAAAGTAGAAGATGATGGTAAGGCATATTATATTAATCCGATAAATAAATATTCATATTATTTAGGCAGACCAGATGACGCATTCCAAATAATGCGAGAACAAGGTATTGGTATTACAAATAAAGATTTGTATAAAATTCAAATAGGTGTAGTAGAGGGAAGTGGATTAGATAATGATGGAGATGGGCTGTCTGATTATTTAGAAGCAACTATCGGCTTGGATGCTAGTAAAAAAGATACAGATGGTGATGGCTATGAAGATGGTGCTGAGCTGTTAAATGGAAACAATCCATGGGGTGAGGGAAAACAAGGGATAGATAATAATTTTTCTGATAAACAAAAAGGAAAAATATTACTTCAAGTTGAAAATAAAGGTGAAGCTTGGTATGTGAATCCAGAGGATGGAAAAAGATATTTTCTTGGTAGACCGATTGATGCTTTTGGTGTAATGAGAAATCTAGGTTTAGGTATTTCCAATAATGACTTTGATAGTTTATAAGTTTTATGAATAAAATATTACAGATAAAATTAAAAATATTAGCTAAGTTGGTTTTAGCTAAATATAAGCCAAAAGTGGTTGGTGTGTCTGGTAGTGTTGGTAAAAGTAGTGCCAAGGAAGCAATTCATGCTGTTTTGTCAGTGAAATATAGAGTAAGGCAAAATATAAAAAATTATAATAATGAAATTGGATTGCCTTTAACTATTTTGGGTGCTTCTTCGCCAGGCAGATCGCTCCTGGGTTGGTTTTTGGTTTTCTTTAAAGCGTTTAATTTGTTATTAATAAAAGATAAAAGTTATCCTGAAGTATTAGTTCTTGAAATGGGAATTGATAGACCAGGGGATATGGATTATTTACTTTCGATTACGAAATGTGATATCGGCGTTATTACTGCTATAGGACAGTCACACCTCGAATATTTCGATTCGGTTGACGCTATAGAGAAAGAGAAAGTAAAAATAATTAAAAATCTAAAAAAAGATGGTACAGCAGTTTTGAATTTCGATGATGAAAGAACCGACAAAATAATTAAATCATTAAATAATAAAATTTTAACTTTTGGTTTCGGGAAAGATGCAATGTTGAAGGCTGTGGAAGCATCTCATAGTTTTGAAAAAAATAAGGACATAATTAATCTTAAGGGAATAAATTTTAAAATAAGTTATGGTGGTTCGGTTGTTCCAGTTCTTATTCCAGATGCGTTAAGTCAAACAACAGTGTATTCTGGGCTTATTGGAGCGACAGTGGGAGCAATATTTGATATTGATTTAATAAAGATATCTGAGGCGCTCAGAAGG
>Ga0307992_1000627_pt1 | contig 21904 bp, 18 predicted proteins | sample EllFjometagen133_FD_203162 | JGI IMG/M metagenome (GOLD analysis project Ga0307992, IMG submission 203162) | Marine microbial communities from Ellis Fjord, Antarctic Ocean - #133 | ecosystem: Environmental > Aquatic > Marine > Unclassified | place: Southern Ocean | collected 2014-10-08
ATTTACCCAATATTTTTTCGCGCATGTTTTGTGAAATATCACCATGCAAAGCATCCGCATCATATCCTCTATCAATAAGATGCTTTGCGATATTATCTACATCAACCTTAGTCCGGCAAAAAACAAGTCCAAAGAATTCTTCTTCTATGTCAATAATCCGGCATAGTGCTTCAAACTTATCACCTGCGGAAACTTCAAAATAGATCTGATCAGTTTTACTGACTGTAAGCTGTCCGGGAGATACTTTTAACAGCTCATATTCCCGCATATATTGCTTTGCAATACGCAGTATTTCACTGGGCATGGTCGCTGAAAACAAGAGAGTTTTCTTATCTGTTGGCGTCTTTTCCATTATCGTTTTTACATCTTCCAAAAACCCCATATTAAGCATTTCATCTGCTTCATCAAGCACCAGATATGAAACCTTATCAAGACGCAGAGTCTTTCTTTTAATATGGTCAAGGACCCTGCCAGGAGTTCCCACAACTATATCTACTCCTTTGCGTAGACTTCTAAGCTGCAATCCTATTGATTGCCCACCGTAAATCGGCACAACCGTTATTTTTTTATTCCCCTTAAGTGAATGAATTTCTTCAGCCACCTGAATAGCTAATTCTCTTGTAGGTGTAAGCACAAGCGCCTGCACAAACGATGAGTTCTCCGGCAGCCTTTCAAGAATCGGCAAACCAAAAGCAGCGGTTTTCCCTGTACCTGTCTGCGCCTGACCAACAATATCTTTATTCCCCTCAAGCATTGCCGGAATCGCCTTTTCCTGAATAGGAGTGGGCATCTCAAACCCCTTACGTTTTAAAACTTCTAGTGTTCTCTCTGATAATCCTAATTCTTCAAATGATTTCATCGCTTTTGTGTATCCTTCCTTTATCTTTTAATTATAAATATAATAATATAATACCGTTTTTAAAAACGTAAATTTTACGCTGGTGATTTTAATTTGTAGAATATGAATATATATATAATACCTATGATTAAATTCAGCCTTCCTAAAACAAACAGGAGTCCTCCAGGACTCCCTTAAAAGTAGCTGTTTTAATCTATTTGAATGTTCTTTAAAATAAGGCCCGGAATTACTCCCGGGCCTTACTGAGTTTGCAGTTTAAAGCTTTGTTACAGATGCTGCCTGTTCCCCTTTGGGACCCTGCTGCACTTCAAATTCAACTGCTTGACCTTCTTCTAAAGACTTATACCCTTCTCCCTGAATCGCGCTATGATGTACAAATACATCAGAGCCGGCCTCAGTGGTAATAAATCCGAAACCTTTATGGTTACTGAACCATTTAACTGTTCCTTTTGCCATTATTCACTACACCTCCATTCTTCATTTATTATAGCTTGGCCCGTTAGAGAATACTCGATTCTAGCGGACAGCGATTTTGTAACCTTCGTTCTTTATTGTCACCACAATGCTTACTCGTTGATCTTATTTAACGGGCTAAACAATGGCAAAAACAAAAAATCCGTCAGGCAAGTCTTTCTACCCCACGGCTATGAAGATTCCTACTCGCTTACTCACTACAGAAAAAGTATACCTTATTTAAGTTGGCTTGTCAACAAAAAAGATACTTCTTTTCACAATATTAAAAAAGCAAGGAACATGAATACTTTTATGATTATAAATTACTATTCTATTCAAAGCTTTACAATGTTCCTAACCATTTACACATAAAGAAGTTAATTAAACATTTAAGCATTATCTGTCTTCTTCTATAGTAAACTGCTTGACCAGATCCTGTAGAACAGAGGCGACTTTAATCAGCTTTTGAGCGCTATCGGCGACCTCTTCCATCCCCGAGGTCATCTGCTTTACAGAATTACTACATTCATTTGACGACTCCACATAATCCTTTGCCACCGCAGTAACTCCTTCAACCGAAGTATGCACTGCCTCGGCCTTAATAAGCTGATCCTTAGAAGCAATCGAAATATTATTAACCACCTTGGCTGTATTCTCAGTTGCGCTTAAAATCTTACCTAAGGCAACGCCAACTTCCTCTATCAGCGACTTTCCTTCTTCTACTTCTTTAGTCGCTGTATCAACAGACTCTACCGCGTTGGTAGTCTCGCTTTGTATTGCGCCAATAAGATTTGCGATCTGTTCTGCTGCTTTAGAAGAGCTTTCCGCAAGTTTCCTTACTTCTTCGGCAACAACAGCAAACCCTCTGCCTGCATCTCCGGCTCTGGCTGCTTCGATAGCCGCATTTAAAGCCAGAAGATTAGTTTGATCAGCAATATTGGTAATGACCTCAACGATTCGTCCTATCTCCTCTGATCTCTCACCCAGCTTACCAACCACCACAGAAACCTCATTAGATACAGTTGCTATACGAATAGTTTTTTCTACAGCTTGATTAGCTGCTTCCATACCTTTTTTCGCCAGCTTTTTAGCCTCTTCCGATGTGTCCGCTCCATTTCTTACATCGTCAGCAACATCCTTCACCGATGTAATCATTTTCTTCATTATAGCAGATGTTTCTTCCGCGCTTTCTGCCTGTGCCCCCACCCCTTTTGCTATAGCTTCAATATTCATTGCAATTTCCTGCGCAAAGGCTGTCATTTCCTGGACAAATGTCGAAAGCCCATGAGCCAGCTGATTTATATTGTTCGAAGAGCTGCGTATTTTAAATACAATAGAGGTTAGACCTTTGCTGATACTGTTAAAAATCAGCAAAACCTCTCCCACCTCATCATTAGAAATATCAGTTACCTCATGCGACAAATCTCCTGATGCAATAAGATTACCTATATTTTTGGCAGAATTAACTGGACTGATAATCAAACGCTGCGTAAAAAAGAAATACATTAGTGTCCCGACAAATAGGGACACTAATGCGATAATAATGGTTAAAACTATCAGTTTATTTGTATCTTTAATGATTATACTGCGCGTAAATTGCATCCTAAGAAAGCCGAGCACTTTTTTGTCCGCCACAAGAGGAAACGTTGCTTCAAAAACATTCTTTTTATCAGGAACATTTTCAATGACAAGTATTCTCAATTTCAACCGCTGCTGATCAAATCCGGTTTTAGTAAGACTCTTCCTCTCATCTTTAGGATCGGTCGAAACAAGACAAATCCCTTCCAAATCAACAACACTGATCCATACAACATCGTCACTCATTGCCTTTGCATTATTAACCATTTGGCGTGATTTATCAAATAAACGGAATAATAAAGGGTCGACCAAGGAATGCGCAAGACTTGAAGAAAAAATCCTAACTTTCTTTTTCTGCTCTAAGGAAATGGCCTTCTTCTGCTGCGTCACTAAAAAACTAGTAAGGATCACAATCGTAATCAGCATACTGCAAAGAAAAGGTATTAATATTTTTAGAAAGATCCTATTTATTCGCATCCATCCTCACTTTAAACAATACAATATTGCTAATTCAGCTCAGATAATCAAAGCTCTGTTTAATCTTTTACTCTATTATTTCAGACGCTATTTTCAATGCACGCATCGGCACAGAAACACCGATTGCTTTAGCAGTTTTCAAGTTAATTACAAGCTTAAATTCTGTATAAGTTCCCACAGGAATAACTGCCGGATTTTCACCATGCAGAATTTTTATTGCTTGAGGAACATTAACGATACGTGCTGCTTCTGTAAATTTAAAACCCAAAGACACCAGAGCCCCCGCATTCACCAGACGTGAGAGTGAAGCATAAGTCGGCATACTGGCTCCATTAGCTATATCAATCATACCCTGTCCATAAGAAGAAACCTTAGCATCAGCTGTTGTTACGATAACATCAACCTTGCCAAGCATAGGCTTTGTCGCCGCAGCAAGATCTTCTGCTGACTGGGTTTCCGGCGGGATATTAAATTCTGTGATTTGCAATCCCAGGTCTGCTACAGTTTGCTTCCATCCTTTTACCTGTCCTACAGGAGCAGGATCGCTATTATTATAAAGAATGCCGATATGGGTAATATCTGGAAGTACCAGCAACAAAGCTCTGAGCTGACTCTCAAAAGGTATTGCACAATGAGCGCCTGTGAAATTAGTTCCAGGGGCTTCATTGCTCTGAATCAGCTTTGCTCCAACCGCATTAGCTACTGCGGAAAAAATAACCGGTTTCTTTATCCCGGATTCTTTTACAGCTATGGCATTGGGAGTCCCTGTAGTAAAAATAAGATCTACCAATGGCTCCATTTCCTTTAATTTATTAATGAATGCTTCTCTGTCGCCATTTGTATTGATTTTAATGATTTCAATTTCAAGACCTGATTCTATTACTGCCTTTTCAAGATTGGTAAGAAATGCTTCTCTTGTTGCGGCATAATCCGGATTGTCAAGAAATACCCCTGATAAAACCTTCTGTGCAGCAAACGCATCACCGCCTAATAGTACTGATGCAGCTACCGCTACAATACTCAGAAACAACTTAGCCTTGCGCATTGCACCCTCCTATTTTGTGGTTATATAAAAACAACAGGGGGGGGGTAAGAACTACCCCCCCCCCCTTATATTATATCAATTTGTTAAAACTTAATGTTCCATTCATGCCTGATAAAAGTTGCCGTATCATCTGTTGAATAGGCATTGCCTGGTTTAAACAAAAATAACTCTGATTTCCAGCTTACAGTCGGACTAAACGCATACGACACTTCTAAATGAGGAGAAAGGCCTTTTTCATAGCCTGTAGAAGTTGCGTCTTTTTCCATAGCCATAAAATAATCTAAAGCCATAGTCATTTTCATTTTCTCTATAGGAGTAATTGTCAATCTTGCTGTATACATTGCTGTGTTTGTCCAGTAACAAGGTGACAAACCCTCGGAAACAAGCACATATGCATAAAGCTCATTTAAATACGGATAGCGCGACCAAAGAGGATTCCAGCCTTCATTCTCATTATCAGATTCCGGGTCATCTCCGGACAACCAAAGCCCTCCGACAGAAATCATCGGTTGCTTGGCAGCGTCAAAACTCTTATCATAGAAAAGATATCCGCCAAAGGCATTTGAGTTTATTGTTCCCTGATCACCGTCCTGCAGAGCAAACTGTCCTCTAAAAGTACCCATTTCAGTCTTATAATTTGCGCTAAAACCAAAAGTATTCAGTTTAAGATCGCTACCGCCATCTACATCTTCAATTTTATTTATAAAGTAAAGTTCGCCCTTGAGCTCTTCGCTCAGCTTGCTCTTTAAATAAGCCACAATACCAGTGTTATCTCTTGTATCCAATGCTTCATCATAATAAGCATTATCACTAAGGAACTTCACATCCTTTTTGTCATTCCTGATATAAATCAAATCAAGTGTTTCATTCTCTGTCAAATCAATAGATCCTTTTAAGGCATCAAAATAAATGGTCTTGGACCCATCCCCAGGCGTACCTTCTAAAATAAGAAAACCTTCTCCATAAATTAGGTTCTGACGTCCAACAGTCAGGCTTACCGGGCTTTCCATGAATTCATCCATTTTTAAATAAAAGTTATCAATAACCACTGAGCTTGAATCACCTATGCTAGACGCTCCTCCATCAGAAGACTGATAATAGTTTCTGAACTCATTGGTCAACATTAACATAATCGAATCATATTCATTAATTTGCAGGTTGCCCCATAAATTTGTTCTGGTCCTGAAATAACTTCTTATATCACCATTGGAAGAATCCAAATCAAAACAATTCACCATGTCTTCCTGGCGAATACGCATAGCTGCCCCTACACTAAGGTCAGCATCCCCCAATATGTCCTCTGCCTCAAGTATATCAGCAGAAGCAAATGAACAACTTGCCACTACAAGAACAACTGCAAAAACCCATACTCTTAATTGCTTCATTAACACACACCCCCTAGTCCTTTTAGGTTACAATTTAACAATCTTCATCTTGGATATATCTTATCAAACAGATTAAATTTGTCAATTATTTTTCTTATTTTTGTGCTTAACAATTTATATGTAAGGAGATAGATGATTTGGCTCCTGTTAACTCAAGCCTATTTTTTTCATCTTATCCTTAATATCCTCTAGGTATAAGGCCCCTACTTCCTTACTTATATAAAGCAGAATCAAGCAGTCAAAAAACCACTCCTAATCATTTCAAATCATTATTTTAAGCCCGCAGCCAGAACAAATTACACCTCAATCCATGCCAAGATCCAGCTCTTAAGCTGACTCAATTGAGTATACAATAAAAATTCTTGTATGTAAAGCATTTTCAGCAGGATAGAGAATATTTTCCATTGATCATTCTCTGCTTCATATTGCTCAACTAAAAATCCAGGCTCCTGACTTTCAACACTCCCTTAATACCATAGAGGCTTTTTATTGTATTTTCTGTCGGCTTATTCGCAACATCAATAAGATTGCAGGCATAATCTCCTTTGCTTTTGTTAAGCATCTCGATAATATTTATATTGGCATCTGCCAATATAGAGGATATCTGGCCTACCATATTCGGTATATTCTTATTCATGATCACCAGCCTAAAAGCTGAACTTGGCTCTAATTTGCACTCAGGATAGTTAACTGAATTTTTAATCCTGCCATTTTCTATAAAATCTCGGATTTGCTGTGCTATCATAACAGCACAGTTGGTTTCTGCCTCCTGTGTAGAGGCGCCTAAATGAGGTATATTGATAACCTTCTCCATATTCAGCAGCTCATCATCTGGAAAATCAGTAACATATCTCTCGATAATGCCTTCCTTTATAGCTTTAGCTAAATCATCATTGTTAACGATCCCTCCTCTTGAAAAATTCAAAATGCGGGTTTTTTTCTTCATTCTGGCAAATTTATCAGCATTGATCATCCCTCGGGTATCATCGGTCAAAGGCGTATGCAATGAAATATAATCTGCTTTAGCAAGAAGAGCATCAAAGCCTTCTGCCCTCTGCACTGACCGTGAAAGCCCCCATGCTGATTTTACAGAAATAAAAGGATCATACCCAATAACCTCCATTCCCAAGTCAATAGCGCTATTCGCAACCATAACCCCTATCTTGCCTAGGCCTATTATTCCCAGAGTTTTTCCCATTATTTCCTGACCGGAAAAATCCTTTTTATTTTTTTCTACAAGCCCAGGCACTTCTGAACCCTTGCCTTTGAGAGTCTCTGAAAAGCCAATACCAGCTGCGATATCTCTGGATACCAACATTAATCCGGCAATAGTCAGCTCCTTTACAGCATTAGCATTAGCACCTGGCGTATTAAAGACAACAATACCTTTATCAGCGCATTTACTGACCGGTATATTATTCACCCCAGCTCCGGCCCGCCCCACAGCAAGCAGGGAATCAGGTAAATCCATTTCCTTCATATTATAACTTCTAAGCAATATCGCATCCGGCTGAGCTATCTCTGTTCCCATTTCATATTGATCCAGTGGAAATGCCTCCAAGCCCTCTGCTGCAATTTTATTAAGCTTCATTATTTTATACATATACACCCTCCTTTAGTTTGTTTTTATTAATTCGTTAAAAATGTCAGAAGACAGAAGAAAAAATTAAGTAATAAATACTAAGTACATTTAACTTCTGTTTTATAATTCTTAACCTGTCTTGTCCTGAAATAGTTGACACTTTTAAACACAAATAATTCAATTAACCGCCCGCTCATAAACCATATTCTCTCGATAAACGCTGATTAACACAGATAATACGTTCATTCTTACTAATGCAGTCTAACCGTATATGCTAAGCGTGTTTTCAAAGAAAACTCGCGTTTTATTCAAGGTGAACTCAATAAGAAAAATTTATTTTTCTTTTGATTCTCCATTGAATAAATTTGCAGCAGCGCAACGGCTTTAGCATATACTACATCTCTGTCTTCTTTTTTTATCTATCAGCTATTTCTACTTTTCCTGCTTTATGCTTTTTCGTCCTTCGTTCCAGTCTCGCCGTTATTTGGCGGACGATCGTCCCTCGTCCTTCGGTTCTTGCTTTTTCCAGCTTCTAGCCGTTACCGTTGCCTTTTTTAGACGATACGGGCATCGCCACCGTCCACCTTTTTACTCGCTACTTTTTATAGCTATGAGCCATTAGCTTATTTTCTTTTACTTCCTTCTTCTTTCACCATCGACTATCGACCATAAGCTATTGACCGTTTTTACTTCTATTCCCTAACTCGTAACTCATAACTTGTAATTCATAACTCAGGATTGCATCTCAATCCTGTTAGCTGTTTTGCCTTTCAAATTCCTGCATAAAAGCAACCAATGCCTTTACCCCTGCTACAGGCATTGCATTATAAACACTTGCCCTCATCCCGCCAACAGTCCTATGTCCTTTAAGCATTTTAAGACCCTTATCAGATGCCTGTTTAATAAATTTTGCATCAAGAGCATCATTGCCGGTAACAAAGGGTATATTCATAAGCGAGCGACTATCTTTTTTCACAGGAGAGCGAAACAGCGTAGATGCCTCAAGATAGTCATATATAAGCTGCGCTTTATCTTGGTTATGCTTTTGCATCGCCTTTAACCCTCCGCCTTGTTTTATCCATTCAAAAACCAATCCGGCAATATAAATCGAATAACATGGAGGTGTATTATACATCGACCCTGCCTCAACATAAGTTTTATAGTCAAGCAGCGTAGCAACATTGTCAGCTACTCCATTAACAAGATCTTCTCGTATAATTACAATGGTTAACCCAGCTGGACCAATATTCTTTTGCGCCCCGGCAAAAATAAGACCGAATTTCGAAACATCAATCGGCTCAGATAAAATATTCGATGACATATCAGCCACAAGCGGAATATCTCCTGTCTCAGGGATCTGCTGATAAGCAGTTCCATATATGGTATTATTGGTCGCAATATAGAAATAATCCGCGTCTTTACTGAAATTATTTGCATCCAGCTTAGGAATTAGAGTAAAGTTATCCTCTTGCGAACTGGCAACAACATTTAGATCTATATATTTTTTTGCTTCCTTGATCGCTTTTTTGGTCCATTGCCCTGTATTCACATAATCAGCCTTTTTATTTTTGCCCGCTAAATTCAACGGTACCATGGCGAATTGAAGAGATGCTCCGCCCTGAAGAAAGAGCACCTTATAATTCTGCGGAATATTCAAAACCTGCCGCAACCCTTCCTCTGCATTTTGAAATATTTCTTTAAATTCTTTGCCTCTGTGTGAAAGCTCCATCACAGACATCCCGCAGCCCTTGTAATCCAACATCTCCTCTGCAGCCTTTTTTAAAACACTTTCAGGTAATACTGCAGGGCCTGCACTAAAATTATACACTCTTGCCATTTTCCCCTCCTTTAATGAGTACGTTACTTATGGAGCACCAGCGAACATAAGTCACAATACGAATTAAATCCCGTCCGCTCTTTGGCGGGATACTTACTTATTCCTTCTGCCATCGACTATCAGCAATTAACCATCAGCTTATTCTTTTAACTTAATCTCGTATTACGTATCGCGTATTGAGTATTGCGTTAAAAGATTACACCAAATACTTTATCTGATTTATACTTTTTTGTTTTGTTCCGACACTCAACACTGTTCTAGTTTTTTCGTCTCTCGTCCAAGTCTCGCCGTTTTCTGGCGGACGATCATCCACCTGTCCTCCATAGCTTTCTTGACCTTCGTAGCCTTCAAGACCTCCATAGCCTTGGCGAAGGAGGTGACGAAGTAGGTAGCGAAGGAGGATCGTCCTTCGGTTTTTTACTTTCAGCCCTCACCGCTGCCTTTTTTAGACTATACGCCTGTCCCGTCGCTTTTAGGCGAGAAAGCAATTTGTTATGTTCACTATTATAGCGCATTTTTAAAGCAGGGGCGATGCCTGCCCCGGATAAAACATCCCCCAGCCTTCATTTCCTTTTGCCGTCTAACGGAAACGAAGCAAAGGAAAACCGCCCCCAAGAAACCGCGATGATTTTCTAATGGTTTATTCACTGCGACTTCGCCGCCAATTCGGCAGTCCTGCCTCAATGGCGTTCCGCCGTCATGGCTACATCTTCATTCCTAAACCAAAGAAAAGCCTATCGCTCCTTTCAAAGGGGGATTCAAAAACTAAACCCTAAACGCTACTCATTGCTTTTATCTTTTATTGGCTTCTTTGCTTATAACTATTGACCATCGGCCATGAGCTATTAGCCAAGAACTAAGCATGCTTTTCATGCTTTCGACTTTCTACTTTTTACTTTTTACTTCTATTTATCATGACCTTAGTCGCGATGAATCTTAATGCATTTGTAAAATCAAGATTTAGATAAATAATATTTTCAGGAACAATAACCTTATAAGTTGCAAAATTCAATATTCCTTTTATCCCCGCACCGATAAGATTATCTGCTGCCTCCTGAGCCCTGGATGCCGGCACAGCAATAATACCTACTTCGATTGCTCTTTGCGCTACGATCTCCTTTATATCATTATCAGAGAATACATCTATTTGGGTCTGGATTCGCTCAAGCTTATTAATACTGCAATCAAATCCTGCTACAATCTCAAATCCGTCTTCCTGAAATTTTTCATAATCAAGCAAGGCTGATCCCAGTCTTCCCAAGCCAACAATACATGCCTTACGCCTCTTATTAAGGTTCAGCTTACTGCCCAATGCCTCTTTTAGAGAATTTACCTCATACCCCTTACGCGTATACCCGCATATTCCCAAGAAACTGATATCCTTACGTATTGTATATTCAGTAGTCCCAATGGCCTTTGCCAGCTCTTTGGAAGAAACAAATTTCTTTCCATGACGCTCAGAACTAAGATGTCCAAAAACCTTGCACATTCTCTCAATTGTATTGTCAGATAACTCCATATTTTCCTCAGATTAAAGGTGAATTATTTCACTAATATAGCATATAACAGTAATAAGTCAAGGATAATTTTTTATTTATTTTAAAATAATTATACGTTATATCACAATGCACTTGTTTGCAATATGTTACGATGTTTGCATATATTAGATTATTAGTGAAACAATTCACTTATAACATAAAAAATACTTACTTCATGATTTTAAATTATAGGCAAAAGAAAAAAGGAATAACCTTAAAGGTTATTCCTTTTGCAATCAAATTCACGTTTTATTTCAGGATAAACAATTACTGTCTTATCTTAAAACAGATTAATTATGCTTTACCCATTATCCTAAACATCCCGGTTCCGCAATCAGGGCATTTGCCCTTCATTGCCTTGCGGCCGTTTTTCATGGTTATTTCTTGTGCATCGCTCATATTTTTTTTAGCTTTGCATTTTACACAATAAGCAGTGAGTACAGCATCTGACATATTATCTCCTTCTCTTTTACTGAGCTACTTTATCATCCCACTATTACAATTGACTTAGTTTACCACAAAAAAAGACCTCCGTCTACTAAATAGATTTATGCTCAATTATGCACTCTGCACAACCCCTTAGCTATAAAAGGGGCGCCCCTTAAGTATTTTATATGGGGCGCCCCTTTTATCTAATATTTAAATATGCTCAAAACAACTTTTAACATGAGCACTGGGCAGCTTTTTTGTAAATAGACTTACTACAATAGCCACAATTGCAGCCAATGGCAATATCACTATTATCGGATCAACCACAATCCAGGGAAAAGTCCCTAGAGTAGGTTTGTTAAATATAAGATTGCAAAGCCCCAATGCTGCGGCCTCTTTTTTATGAACAAACAAAAGCCATAACGCTGTGCCAAAAAATCCGGTAAGCATACTGCTTATTGCCCCTGCCTTGGTCATGCCTTTAAAAAACATTGCGCCCACATAAGTGGGAAGAAATGTATTTGCGCATAGGCCAAAAAATATTGCCGTTGCAATAGCAATAACGCTTCCCGGAAGTTTATACCCCAGAGTTACTGTGGATATGATACCAAGCACAATCCCTAGGCGTGTGATCAGCACTGTGTGCTTAGAATGTTTACCTTTAAAGAAAACCTTTTCAAAAAAGTCTCTTCCGATCGAAGTGCCCATAGCGTGAAATTGAGAACTTGTCGTAGACATAGCCGCCGATAAAAGCGTAAGCATAAACACATAAACAAACCATGAGGGCAGGGCACTGTTTATATACAGAGGCATGATCTTGTCAATATTCCCCCCTGCAGCCGAGAGCGCTATTTTCCCATATTCAGGATTGTTTACAAAATATACATTGGAAAGCGAACCGACAATAAAAGCCACGCCGGTCATGCAAAGAATAAATACACCGCCAATAGCTACTGCCCGGTTAAGCTCTTTATTACTTTTGACAGTCATGAACCTTACTGCCAGCTGCGGCTGAGTAAGCACCCCGATACCAACACCCATGACTATTGTGGATACAAGCACCCACCACAAAGAAGAGCCTAATTTTGGCATGCTCGTCCACCCCATATGTCCTGCAGCTACCAGCTTATCTGGAACAAGATGCGATATATTTGTCAGCGCCTGATGCGCGGCAACTACGCCTCCTAACTTTACATAGGTAAAAACCAATAATACTCCCATACCTAAAAACATGATCACTCCCTGAAAGGCATCAGCGTACATTACTGCTTTCAGTCCTCCCGCCAATACATAACCGGTAACGATCAGAATATATATCAGGATCGCAACATTATAATTTATCTGTCCGGCAAAAGTGGTTTCAATAAACCTACCTGCACCAATAAGTACAGCCGCAGTATATATGGGCATGAAAACAAAAATAATAATACCGCCAAAGCCCTGTATAAAAGTAGATTTAAACCGTCGACCCAGAAGCTCAGGAAATGTATGGGCATCCAGATTGTGACCTATTTTTCTAGTCCGTTTTCCAAAAATAATAAACGAAAGCAATATCCCGACAGCTATGTTTAAAAAAGTAAGCCACAATAAGCCCATTCCAAACAAAGCCGCTGCTCCGCCAAACCCAATTATAGCTGAGGTGCTGATAAATGTAGCTCCGTAGGAAACTGCCATAACGAACGGATGTACATTTCTCCCGGCCACTAGATAGTCTAATGCCGTTTTTGTTTTTTTGTAACCACGATACCCAAGGTATGCAATAATAAACAGGTATACAACGGCTACTATAGTCAATATAAAAATACTATTCATGCCTTTTCCTCCTGTTTATAACTATAGGTCATTTTCAACCTTTTTCTCATCTTTAACCCAGGTTACATCCTCAGGGAATACCCTATCTTCTCCCTTATTCCAATTTTTCACTCCATAATAAACAGCATAAAACGCGCTTATAATACATAAAAGATATACAGACCAAATTGCCGGATCCTCTATTCCTAATATCTCCAACCAAATCACCTCCCCTTATAGTATGAACTGAACATTTAAATGCTCTAGTTCTAGCGGTAAACTCACGCTAGTTTATTCCTAGAAGTTCCCTTGCATTGTCAGAAAAGATACATCTTTTGAGATCAGATGGTATATCCAAGCTCTGCAAGAATTCAATATCCTTTCTCTGGTCAATCAAAGGAAAATCTGTTCCAAAGAGTATGCGGTCTGGGCGATGACCTAAAATAAGCTCTCTGATTTGCTCTTTTGGCAAAAAGTGGAAGAAAAACGCTGTATCCATATAAACATCTTTTCCCAAAAGATGTATCTTAACCTCGTCCCATAATTCAAATCCGCCAAAATGCGCGGCAATGAGTTTAAGACTAGGGAATTTTTGAATTACCTTAGCAATCCTATCGGGTGATGAATGAACAAGCATATTATGGGAAAGTTCTTTTCCACAATGAAAAAGCAGCGGGATCCCAAGCCTTTCGATTTCCGCATAAAGCGGATCATTGGCCGCATCGTCAACATAAAAATTTTGAAATTCAGGCTGCATTTTTATACCATCGCCGTTTTCCTTGATCCTCTTCAGCTCTTCCCTCCAAAGAGAATATCCGGGATGCATAGCACAGAATATTCGGATATTTTCACTGCGCTGTTTAAAAAGCCAGTCATTGATACCCGGAACTTGCTCCGGCTTAGTGGCCACGGAATTTACAACACTTATATCCACATTATTCCTGTGCATAAACTCTTGCAAAGTGCCAAGGGTAGGATCCCCGACCATTTTTACATTAAAAAGCCCTTCCAGATGTTCTCTGGCTTTAGAGGAAATCTTTTCCGGCCAAACATGGGTATGAATATCAATAATCATTATAGCTCATACAATTGTTCATCTGTTAAAATTTTAAAACCCATCTCTTCTATCAGATTTTTTATTCTTTGGGTTTCCTTTACTTCCACGCAAAAAACTGCACTCTTGGATGAATCTACAACAAAACCGTATGCATTCTCAATATTGATTTCTTGCTTTGAGAACATATCCATTATATTATACAACCCTCCGGGGCGGTCGTCCATAACAATAGCCAAAACATCCCTTAACTTGCTGGCAAAACCGTTATGCGCAAGCGCTATATTTGCCTCATCAGGTTTATCCACTAAAAGATTCACAAGCCCAAACTCTCCGCTATCCTGCAAGGTCATTGCCCGGATATTTATATTCTCCCTCATCAGGGTTTCTGTGATTTTCTTTAATCTTCCGGGTTTATTATCCGCGAAAATCGTAATTTGTTTGGCCATAATATCCTCCTCTGGTATAATCCTCACTCTTAGATTGGATTATACCTGATTACAACGATTAACTATAAATTACAAAGATTAAACCAGTATAAACTTCACAAAAGATGCGGTGAAATCTTTAAGCAATTTCATGAATTTAAGCAAACATACATTATGTTTTTGGGCACCCTCTATAGGGTACGAGGACTGTCTGAACCCGCCGTATTTTGGCGGGAGAGTTCCACAACGCCAAAAATATGACGTGAATTTGCCGGTTCCGCGTCATTTCGGCGGGAAAATTTGTATTGAGCGTAAGATTTACTCGTCATCTACTAATCACTTTACTTACACCAACTTTACCGCACTATGTACAAATTACCCAAAAACTTTACAATTTCGGCCTATTGTCAATCACGCGTTTTGCCTTGCCCTCAAAAGTCGGCAGGCTTCCAGGCTCATGCAACTCCACCATTGCCTTGATAACAATTGATGCCCTTAATTCCTGCTGTATCTTTATCTTTAAATTTTCCAGCTGCTTGATTTCACCGCTGAACATTTTTGAATAAATTTCAATTTTTACGATTAGTCTGTCCAGAGCTCCGACCTTTTCTACTTGTATCTGATAATTATTGCCTACCTCCGGCATGCGCATAAGCACCTCTTCGATTTGAGAAGGAAAAACATTCGCCCCGTTAATTATAAGCATATCATCTGTTCTGCCGATAATCCGGCTAATACGCCTATGCGTGCGCCGGCACTTACATGTGCCGGGGAAGACATAGGATATATCGCGCGTGCGGTATCTGAGCAATGGCGTTGCCCGACGCTGCAAAGTTGTAAAAACAACTTCGCCTTCTTCTCCATCCAGCATTAGTTTTCCTGTTTGAGAATCGATGATCTCCATAAAATACGCATCTTCCCAGACATGTAATCCGTTCTTATAAACACATTCCATTGCCACCCCAGGTCCGTTCATTTCACTTAGACCATAGCAATTATAAACATCAATACCAAAAAACGCCTCTATCTTTTTCCTTGTGTTTTCAGAATACGGCTCTGCGCCTAAAAACGCCTTTTTTATATTCAAATCACCTAAAGTAAATCCGAATTCTTCAAGACGTGAGGCAATATGAAGCATATAACTTGGCGTGATATGCAGCATAGTGGTTTTAAAATCCTTCATCATCTGCAGCTGCCGCTTTGTATTGCCAGAGCTGGCAGGTATTACCATTGCTCCCAGCCTTTCCGCGCCATAATGCAGCCCCAGGCCTCCAGTAAACAATCCATAGCTCATCATATTCTGCAATATATCTTTCCTGCTTACTCCGCAGGCAACTATACCGCGCGTAACCAGCTCAGTCCAGTTATCCAAGTCTTGTTGTGTATGGTAAATAACCGTGGGTGTTCCTGTGGTTCCGCTTGATGTATGCAGGCGCACAACTTCATCAGTAGAAACTGCCAGCAGCCCTTGCGGATAACATTCTCTTAAGTCATCTTTGGTAGTAAAGGGAATCTTATTTAAATCTGCAAGAGTTTGGATATCATCAGCTGCTTTTATCCCGACTTTATTAAGGCGCTTTTTATAAAACTGGGTCTTAAGCGCCATAGCCACGGTTTCTTTTAAATTCTTAAGCTGAAGATTTTGAAGTTCGCTGCGTCCTAATGTTTCCAGCGTTTCATCTCTATAATTCAGGGTATCTGTCATAAATTTTCCAAGTCCTGCGTACCTACAACTTTAATAGAATTGTTTTTTAAAAAATCAAGCGCTTTATCTGTATCATCAAATCTGAACACAAGCAAAGCCTTTTCAGAAAATTTCTCTACAAACCCGTACATATATTCCACATTGATATCATGCTCGGAAAAAACCTTAAGTATAGTTGCTAGCCCCCCCGGATAATCGCCTACTTCTACAGCTACAATATCGGTCAGTGTGGCAATAAACCCGCCCTGCTTTAAAACCTCCAAGGCCTTTCCCGGTTTATCCACGATTACTCTTAATACGCCGAAATTTCGTTCCTCAGCGATAGTCAAAGCCATTATATTGATTTTATTTACTCCTAAGAGCTCACTTACTTCATAAAGCCTGCCTTTTTTATTCTCAAGAAAAACAGAAATCTGTGTGATCTTCATCTTTAGGCCCCTCCCTTAAACTTTAAACTTGTCTTTTATCAATAACCCTTTTTGCCTTACCCTCACTGCGTGCAATAGAGCGGGGCTCGACTAAAGTTACTTTTACAAAAACACCTAATATTGACTCAATTTCTTTTTTTATCTTTTCTTCAATATATCTGAGCTTCTTTATTTCATCCGAGAAAAACTTCTCAGCAACTTCCACTCTTATTTCAAGATCATCAAGCTTGCCAGATTTTCTGTCTACAACCAGCTGATAATGCGGCTCTGTCTCTTCTATCTTCAATAAGATATGCTCTATCTGCGAAGGAAAAACATTAATACCGCGGATAATTATCATATCATCAGTTCTCCCTCTTACCTTACTAATACGCGGTGATGTCCGGCCGCATTTACAAGGAGAATGATCGATACTTACAATATCCCGCGTTTTATACCTTAATAATGGAATTGCCTTTTTTGTCAATGTCGTAAAAACTAATTCCCCTTCTTGTCCATCTACCACAGGTTCTCCAGTTTGCCTATCCAATACTTCCGGATAAAACACATCAGAGTAAATATGCAGGCCGCATTTATATTGGCATTCCTGGGCAACCCCCGGTCCAATTATTTCAGATAATCCGTAAATATCAGTTGCCAGCATATTCCAAATGCCTTCAATTTCACTGCGCATAGAATCGCTCCATGGCTCAGCGCCGAATACCCCGATCTGCCAGCTGCTCTGCCTTGGGTCAATTCCCATTTCCCTAGCCTCATCAACCATATAAAGAGAATAAGAAGGAGTGCAGGAAAGAACTCTTGGTTTAAAATCCTGCATAAGTTTCAGTTGCCTTTTGGTCTGTCCGGAAGAACACGGCAGGATAGTCATTCCCATCTTCAGCGCTCCGTAATGCAGCCCCAATCCTCCGGTAAACAAGCCGTAGCCATAGGCATTCTGCAACATATCTCCAGGCATAGCGCCTGCGCAGCAAAGCGTGCGCGCCATGACCTCAGACCATAGCTCAATATCTTCTTTAGCATACCCAACTACAGTAGGATTGCCTGTGGTTCCGCTGGAAACATGAATTTCCGCAACATCTTTAAGCGGCAGGCAAAAAAGCCCAAAGGGATAATTATCCCTTAAGTCCTCTTTTACAGTAAGCGGCAGCTTACTTATATCTTCTATGGATTTAATATCTTTGGAAGTGATCCCTGCTTGGGAGAATTTTTTTCTGTAAAACGAAGAATTCTTTTCCATATAAGCTACAATTTCCTGCAACCGCTCAGCCTGAATGTTCTTTAAATCTTCCCTATCCATACATTCAAACTTTTCATTCCAAATCATCGCTCTCCTCCTATTTTTCGTGCCTGTAAAAAGATATCTTTATTTTCTTTTGTAAACTTTCCGGCAAATACTATATCAATAGCCTCAAGCCAGCAATGCTTGCTTATCGGCATATAACAGGACAAAACCCCAAGCATGAAGGTATTCAAATAGCGGTTATTGCCCTTTAGGAATTTATGCGCCTTAGGAAGATATGAAATAAGATCTATTCCGCCTTTTTTAAGAAAATGCTTAAGGCGCTTATGTTCGCCTTCATAAAAACAAACCAATACATCCGCCTGAAACTCCGGGATAATCGGAGAATAGACAACCTTTCCAAAACGCAGATGCGATTCCACAGAGCCTCCACGCTGCGCCATGCCATGCACCTCTGATTTTTTCACATGATAGCCTTCCAGAAAAGCCGCCTGAGCACATATCTCTGATGCCTTGAGCGTTCCCTGTCCGCCAATACCGTATAGGATTATATTGTGGGTCTTTTTGCTTTTATCCATTATTTTTTCTCAAAGAATCAAAAGGACATACCTCTACGCAGAGATTACATCCGGTGCATAGGTCTTTATTGATTTGTATCCATCCCTCTGAATCAGCGGTAATCGCCGGGCAGTCTATTGACAAGCAAATATTGCACTTTTTACAGTTTTCCTTAATATAAAGAGGCCGGGGAGCTTTCTTTCGGCTAATAATCCTGCATGGAAAACGGGCGATAATTACCGAAAGACTGTCTTGACTCATGCGCCTTTTAATTAATGCTTCCAGCTGTTTAAATTGGAAAGGATCTATCTCGTCAACATTGTCAACTCCGCTTGCAATACATATTTGCCTTAAATCAAGCTTATGAGTTTTTTCTTTTTTTATGGTAATGCCTGTTGCTGGATGCGGCTGTCCTCCGGTCATTGCTGCTATAGAATTATCAAGGATAATAACTAATCCTTTTTGCTTATTATATACCGCATTTATCAATCCGGTGATCCCTGAATGCACAAAGGTCGAATCTCCGATAACCCCAACCACATTTTTCACATTTGCACGCTTCAGCCCATCGAACATGGTAATGCCCGCTCCCATGCACAGGCATGTATGCAGGCTTCCCAAAGGAGGCAATGCTCCCAGCGTATAACATCCAATATCACCAGCAACAACCGCCTTTAGCTTCCGCAACACCGTAAAAACAGGCCGATGCAGACACCCCGGACACATAACAGGCTTTCTGGTCAAAGACTTCGCAACTTTTCTGGGTTTGCCTTTTAATATCGCGTCTATATATTCCGGACGCAATTCTCCTACCTGCCAGGAGAAATGCTTTGCCTTTATTTTTATACCTGCTGCCTTGATAGCATCTTCCAGGAATGGTTCAAGCTCTTCAAGTACAAAAACTGCCTTTACTTTTTTGGCAAAGTCCCTGATCTTTTGAACAGGCAGCGGATAACTCATGCCCAGCTTCAAGATCGATACATCTGGCAGCATTTCCCTGGCATATAAATAAGATACGCTACTGGTAATAATACCCAGTTTTTTATCCCTAATTTCCACCTTGTTCAATGGCGTGCTTTGGGATATTTTCTCGGCCTTTTGCAGACGCTTTTTCAGGTCAATATGACGCGCAAAAGCATTGTTGGGAACCATAACATACTTTTTGGGATTGATCTCGAATTTTTTCTGCGGCACTTCTACTCTTTTTCCAATAACAACATTTTCTTTGGTATGAGATATGCGGGTAGTAAGCCTTAACATAACCGGAACATCCAGGCGCTCACTAAGCTCAAATGCCTTTTTAATAAAGACTTTCGCTTCTGCCGGAGAAGACGGCTCTAAAAGCGGAATATTAGCCATTCTGGCGATAAGGCGGTTATCCTGCTCGTTTTGGGAGGAATGCAGACCAGGATCATCACTGGTTACAATAACAAATCCCGCGTTTACTCCTATATAAGCCGAGGTCATCAGGCCGTCCATTGTCACATTCACGCCGACATGCTTGGAAACATACAGAGAACGCATACCACCAATAGCCGCGCCAAAAGCAACCTCAAAGGCAGCCTTTTCGTTTACTGACCATTGACTATCGATTTCATTAAATCCAGCCAGGTATTCCAAAATTTCACTTGAGGGTGTTCCCGGATATGCTGCCGCAACTTTAAGTCCTGCCTCATAAGCCCCTTGAGCCAAAGCTTCGTTGCCAGAAAGAAATATTGAATTTTTAAGAGTCTTGCCTGATTTAATCATTATACTTATTATAGAGATTTATAAATATAAATCAAGGGAGTTATAGATTTTTTTTGGACCATTCTTAATAAAGAGAGAATAATTCCCCTAAGAAGACAAGAACCGCTTGATTAAAATAGTACATCAATTATATAATGCATGCCTCTGCTGCTTGATCTTTTCATCAGATAAATACTCATCAAGCATTATTTGAGGCTTGTCAATATAGCCCTTTGGCGTAATCTCTATAATCCGGTTTGACACAGTCTGCATAAGCTGATGGTCATGTGAAGCAAGCAACACTGTCCCGAGAAAATTATCCAGGCCTCTATTTAAAGCAGATATGGACTCAAGGTCCAAATGGTTGGTAGGTTCATCAAATAAAAGCACATTGCCCTGGGAAAGCATCATGCGTGAAAGCATGCACCGCACTTTTTCCCCTCCGGAAAGAACATTGACCGGCTTTAGAGACTCATCTCCTGAAAAAAGCATACGACCTAAAAAACTTCTGACAAAAGTTTCATCCGTATTATCCGAATACTGCCTTAGCCAGTCGATTACATTCAAATCAACATTAAAATATGCGGAATTTTCCTTTGGATAATAAGCTTTTTTGGCAGACACTCCCCATTTAAAAGTACCGGAATCCTGAGCAATATTTCCCAGCAAAACCTCAAACAATGTTTTTTTTACCAGATTATTCGGACCAACAAAAGAGATCTTGTCGCCTTTATCCACACGAAAGCTCAAATCACTAAACATCAACTGTCCATCAATAGACTTTGAAAGATTTTCAACTTCAAGAATATCATTGCCACCTTCCTTCTGCTGTTCAAAATTTATATAAGGATGTTTTCTAGATGATACTTTTATATCTTCAAAATTGAGTTTTTCCAGACTTTTTTTTCGGCTAGTCGCCTGTCTTGATTTAGAAGCATTAGCGCTAAAACGCGAGATGAAATCCTGCAGCTCCTTACGTTTTTCCGCGATTTTTTTATTTGATTCACTGCGCTGTCTTAAAGCCAGTTCACTTGATTCCATCCAAAATTTATAATTTCCCGCATATATCTGTATCTTTCCGTAATCTATATCTGCTATATGCGTACACACTTTATTTAAAAAATGCCGGTCATGTGAGACAACAATAGCTGTATTTTCAAAATTACAAAGAAATTCCTCAAGCCACATACTTGTTTCCATATCCAAATGATTAGTCGGCTCATCAAGCAGTAAAATATCCGGATTGCCAAACAAGGCCTGAGCCAAAAGCACCCTGACTTTTTCTCCGGATTCAAGCTGCTTCATTTTCATCTCATGCATTTTCTCTGGTACGCCTAAATCACTGAGCAATTTAGCCGCATCAGATTCAGCGTTCCAGCCGTCCAAATCAGCAAATTCAGCCTCAAGCTCAGAGGCAAGCATGCCATCTGCATCCGAAAAATCTTCTTTGGCGTATATATCATCCTTTTTGACTATGATCTCATAGAGTTTCTTATGCCCCATTATCACACTCATTAAAACAGTATATTCATCAAAGGCAAACTGGTCCTGCTTTAAGCTGGATACTCTATGGCCCTTAGTCAGGGCAATATCGCCTTTTGATGAATCTATCTCTCCGGAGAGGATCTTTAAAAATGTGGACTTTCCTGAGCCGTTTGCCCCAATCAACCCATAGCAATTACCAGGAGAAAACACTATGTTCACTTCAGAAAAAAGCTTTCTCCCTCCATACTGCAGGGATATATTATTAGCTTGAATCATTATAAAAACTCCTTAAATTAATATATGC
>Ga0307992_1000628_pt1 | contig 21884 bp, 17 predicted proteins | sample EllFjometagen133_FD_203162 | JGI IMG/M metagenome (GOLD analysis project Ga0307992, IMG submission 203162) | Marine microbial communities from Ellis Fjord, Antarctic Ocean - #133 | ecosystem: Environmental > Aquatic > Marine > Unclassified | place: Southern Ocean | collected 2014-10-08
TTCTTCAAAGGCTCGCCCCCTACTCTCTGGGTTGGAGAATCAGAGGTTACAAAGGATGGATATTCTTTTTCCAATCTTTCTAATTCTTTTTTTAAAGAATCCCAAGCCGCATCAGAAATTTCGGGTTCATCTAAAACATAATAAAGATGGCTGTGATGATTCAGCTCTTTGCATAATTTAATAATTCTTTTCTTAGCTTCCTTTTTACCAATAACTTCAGACATAATATTATTTTAACATATTTCTCTTGTTAAAACCATTCTAATTTTCCAAAAAGAAAAAAGCGGGCGGTTTCTTGCCGTCCCCCAAAATCTGTCAAATAAAAATTTGGAAATCGGATTTCCAAATTTTTATAACCCTAAATCAATAGCTATTTCTTGCATAGCTTTTAGTCCAATATCTAAAAACTTTTCTAAATCCATATTAAAACTAGAACAAGTAATCATAGCTTCTCTGCGCGCGCCCATAGCAAATCTACTTTCTTTAAATCTTCTCATTAATGATTCTAATTTTAAATCAGCCAACTTTTTGCTAGGCAAAACTAAAGTAGAGGCCACAATCAAACCTGTTAAAGGATCTGTGGCATAAAGACATTTCTCTATTAAATTTTCTGGAACCTTTCCTGATTTTTCATTATGCGCACGGATGGCATCTGTTATCTTTTTTTCAATTCCCAAAATATCTAATTCATCTGCTGATTTGTTTCCATGTTGACAGGGATCAGTAAGACAATCTTCATCTTCCATATCTAAGTCATGCAAAAGCCCAGCTAATCCCCAAATCTCTGGATCTTCCTCAAAATTGATAGCCAAAGCTCTCATAATAGCTTCTGTAGCTAACATATGTTTAATAGAATTTGGATTCTTGATTCTTTCTTTAATTAATTCTAAAGCTTCTTCTCTGGTCATATTAATTTATTTAATAATTTTTAAAATTAAAGTATTTCAATTTTAACATAATAAAATTATTATTAAAAGATTAGTATTTCAACCATTTTGTTAATAACGCAAAAAAGGCTTAAATAAGCCTTTAAAACGAATGTGTGGCTCGGCGATGGGACGATGCGGGAACTTGGACGGCTAAACAGTCATCATTTTATAGTGTTTTTTTGATAATTTTTACTTGATACATAGATTAATTTTAATTATTTACATTACACCTGTGGATAACACATATTGTCTCTTCGGTAAATTTTCGGTATAATTATATTATATAACAAGTACCTAAACATGTCAACGCTTATGGCAACACTAACAAAACGACAAAAACAAGTTTACGAATATGTTAAAAATTATATAGAGATGAAGGGTATCTCCCCTACTTTTGATGAAATAAGAAAACGCTTTAAACTTTCCGCGCTTTCAACTGTTCACCAACACATTGAAACGCTAATCAATAAAGAATTTCTAATAAAAAACAATAAACTTACTCGTGGCATAGAATTAAAAGAAAAAGATGAATTGATTAAAATTCCTCTTGTCGGAACTATTGCCGCTGGGCAACCAATTGAAGCAATTGAACAATTGGGAGAAAGCATCGCAATTTCAACTAAAGGAATTGATCCTAACGGAAAATATTTTTCACTGAAAGTCAAAGGTGATAGTATGATTGAAGAAGGGATATTTGATGGAGATATAGTTGTTATAAAGAAACAATCAGTCGCCGAAAACGGACAAACTGTTGTTGCAATCATTGATGACAATGAAGCTACCCTTAAAAAAATATATAAAGAGAAAAATAGATTCAGGTTACAACCAGCAAATCAAACGATGTTACCTCTTTATAGAAAAGAAGTTGAAATCAGAGGTATTGTTATAAACGTAATCAGAAATTTACATTATGAAAAAGATAAATATAGAACCTTAGATTTGTTCGCAGGCATAGGAGGAATAAGATTAGGTTTTGAAAAAGCAGGATTTGAAACAGTATTTGCAAATGATTTTGAAAAAACTTGTAAAAATACTTATGATTTAAACTTTAAAACATCAAAATTAATTGTTGAAGATATAAGAAAAATCGGAATTGAAGATTTACCTGAATTTGATTTCTTGCTTGCTGGATTTCCTTGTCAAGCTTTTTCAATAGCAGGGTATAGAAAAGGTTTTGAAGATAAAAAAAGAGGTAATTTATTTTTTGATATCGCTAGGATAATTAAATCCAAAAAACCCAGAGGGTTTTTGCTTGAAAATGTCAAAAACCTGAAAAATCACGATAATGGAAAAACATTTAAAATTATTCTAAAAACTTTAGAAAACACTGGATATCATATAAAAACAAAAGTTCTAAATAGTATGGAATATGGGGGTGTTCCTCAAAACCGTGAAAGAATATATATAGTTGGATTTAGAGAATACAAACACTATAAAAACTTTGAATTTCCCGAAAAAATTAAACTAAAAACTAAAATCACTGATATATTAAAAAATAAAGTTGATGAAAAATATTATTACAACGGAAAACCTCTTTATGAAAAAATAAAAAAAGACGTAAACACTCAAGGAAAAATATATCAATGGCGTAGGAAATATGTTAGGGAAAACAAAAAAGGAGTCTGTCCAACTCTTACCGCAAATATGGGAACAGGTGGACATAACGTCCCGATTATAAAAGACGAAAAAGGAATCAGAAAGTTGACTCCTAAAGAATGTTCTTTATTGCAAGGATTTCCCAAAAGCTATAAATTACCTAGATTAGCTGATTCTGTTTTATATAAACAAATTGGTAACTCAGTTACTGTAACAGTTATAGAAAGAATAGCGAAAGAAATAAAAAGAGCAATTTCTGTTAATTAGCTTCAGAAATTTTATCAAACAAGCATAATAAATCATGAGTTGAATCTTTGCCTCTGCTCTCAATAAAAGTTTTTAATGCTATATTTTCGTCCCACTTAGAGCTTCTGTCAAATTTCTTAAATTCTATTTTAACAATTCCTTTTTTGACTTTTTCTCCATTTATAATTGCATCTTTTTCTAGGCAAATATAAACAGATCCCTTATTGCTAACGATTATTCTTTGGTTATTTTTTATCTTTTCAACAGGAAAGGGCAAATATACCTCATCTCCATGACAATATTTACATAATCCGTTTTTTATCTCCAATTCGCCTATAAAATCTTTATCATCCAATTTTTTTCCAAATTCTTTCGTAACACCCGAAAAATAATAAGGGCTGGTTCCTGTTTTACATAATGTAAATTTCCTTCTTAACTCATCTTTTGTATAAATCCCTATAAGCCTCATTGTCCCGATGTTTTCTGCCTTTTTCATTTTTTTGTGTGGTATAAGCTGGTTGAAATCGTCACTATCAATGAATTCTTCACTATTTTTTAATTCTCTCAAATATCTCTTTTTGAAAACTTGTTTTTCAAAAATTATACTTAAATAATCTTCTTCTAGGTCAGATTCTACAAAAACATAATAATCATCTATCATTTGTGGCTCTCTCACTCCAAGAAGAGCCTGATCTTTTCTGACTACCTTAACCTCTATGCGAGGCATTTCTCGAATAATTTTCCATGTTCCATTTTTATATTGCGCAAAAGGAACATGATCACCATTTTTTAATTTTAATCCAATTATATCAGGTGCATTTTTGTCAGAGTCGTTCGCATACAAGAAATAATCCGAAACAACATCATAATTTTTATCTTCCAACAAATCATTAAATATAAATGTTTCAGCTATTTTATTAAACCACCTCTCTATATAACCCCCCAGTAAATCTCTTTTTGATGAAGTCCCCTGAAGATGAAGAGAATCAGATCTGAATTTCATCAATATAAAATATATTATTTTCCTTAAATCATCATTCGTTATTTTAATCGATTTATATTTATATCGCATAAACTTTCTTAAAAAAATAATTATATTTAAATACTATCAATATTTTTAGCATATAGCAAGCAAAAAAATATCTTCCAAAAAGATGTTTTTTGTAAAATTTTTAACGCACATCGGTCTCTCCCTCCAAAGGCGGGCAGGCGAACTGCGTACTAGGTTGGCTCCGCGTATCGTGGACTGCCCGTCCGCCTGTGGCGGAATGTTAGAACCGCCCTGATGGAGTGTCGGGAGATTGAAATGTTGAGAGGATGGTAATAACGAAAGAAACAGGACTTACTCCTATCTCTTTCTTAAAAATATAATCTCTTATTAATTGAATAATTTTGTCAACCATCCAAATAAACTGAACTTGCTTTCTTGGGTTTTTATGAAATTTTCAATTTTTACTTGTTCCTGCTCTAATATTTGAGTTTGATTTTGAAGCCCCGTCTTATCGCCCTCATTTTGCACATTTTCTATTAATCTATTCAATTGCTCCAGTCTATTTCTGGTTTGAATGGTTTCACTTCTCAGCACACCAAGGTTTTTGTAATCAGAACCAAAAAAGAATGTTTTAACTTGACTTCTTGTCTTAATTTTTTCCATTGCCTGAACAGTAGTATCTGTTGATTGATTTTGTTGCTGAGCAATATTTCTGACCTGCTCTCCAATTCCTTCTTCTCTGTCAGCAAATTGCAAGAGATTTTGAACAAAATTTGCCACGGCATTACGATGAGCTTCTGGAACAAGCTGTTGATTTTGCTCTTGATTCATTTCTTGATTCTGTTTTTGAACCTGATTACCTATTCCATCTTCACTTTGAATCTGCTCTTGATTCTGCACTTGGGTTTGATTGTCTTCGCCTTGGTTGGCTATTTGTGTTTGCTCTTGAGTTTGAGTTTGAATGCCTATTTCTGTGCCACTATTCTGCTGGCCCACAGCGTAAGCATCGTTGGCTAAGGCAAAAGCAATTACCAAAACACTTGCTATTAAAATTTTATTTTTCATAATGTTTATTTTTGTTATTTTATTAATGTGAATATTAATGTTCGATTTTGTCAAAATATCTTAATTTATTTTTTCGCCAATCCGACCTAAACAATAATATTACTTTTGGTTAATTTTTGCTATATACCATACCCCTTGCACCTTTATAGTACTCTTAATGACCGAAACATACAATAAAAAAAGTGCATAACTATAATAGCAAAAAAAATAACCGCTCTATAAGCGATTATTACGTTGGCTCGGGGACAGGGATTCGAACCCCGATTTCCAGGACCAAAACCTGGCGGCCTACCATTAGCCGATCCCCGAAGATATAAAATATATTAACATATTTTCTTATAACTATCAAGAATAAAAAAAATGGGGCACCGTACGCAAAAAGCACACGATGCCTTAAATTTAGAGAAATGTAATTGTTAGGATAATACCAATAATTACTATTGTCTGCGCAGAAAAAGAAACCCCCGACGGGTTGGTTTTCTTTGGTTAATAAAAATTCAGGAATCATACCCCGAACTTTAATTCCTCAAATTTGGTGTTTTACCAGATGTCTACATAATACTACTAAAAAGATTGCTTGATGTACTCTCTGAACATTTTTACTTTTTTGCTGTCTGATGGATTGAACAAAAATGGCTTAATATCTTTAGTTAGAGCATCAAAGTCAAATTTTTGAGTATATGAAAATAATTTCTTTTTCAAATCATTATCATTTTTAATAAAAGCTTTTTCAGATAAATAGTTATAGTTTGGTTTTGTTTTTTGTAACAAAAATATTATATCAAAAAAATCTCTGCCCTTCGCTCTTTTACGATTTAGTACTGCGTAAACTTTTTGAGATAACAAGATATCCAATGGAGTAACAAAAATTTGAGTAAAAATCTCAAATTTATTTAAAATTTTCTTGTCAGGAATATAACTAAAATTATGAGGAACTGTATCAACTTGGATCATAATTTTTTCCTCCGGCAAATCAGACACTCTGTTGTCAAGTAATATATGAGGAATTTTAATATAACAACGAAAAGCTCCTTTAAAAACATTGCGAATCTCCGGCAAATAGCCCTCTTTTGAGAGTTTATTCTTAATTTCTTCTGTTAAAAAAATAAAATCTTCCTTAGTTAATCTAAAATTATCAAAATCTAAGTCTTCTGAAAAACGATGATTGTCGTAAACAATACGCAAAGCAGTACCACCCAAAAAAGATAGCTTATTGCTTAGTCTGGAATTAAAAATAATTTCCAAAATCTTATATTGCAGATATTCACGCAAAAGATTCTTTTTAAAAATACGTAAATTTTCAGGATAATATTGTTCTATTTGTTCTAAATTAAACATAATTAATATGCTTTAAAAAACCTTCTAATCTCTTTGTTAGACTTTTATTATTAAATATTTTTAGGTAACTTAACAACTTATTCTTGTCGGAATTATCCTTAAATATCTCATCATTAAAACGAATGCTCGCAAAACCATCTCTTGTTTTAATTTGAGGGTTTAAATAAAGATAATCAAGTAGAGTCTTTTCTATCTCTGCAATCTTAAAATTATAAATACCATACCTAACTAAATTATAACCAAACATTAATTCTGGTTTAACATGAGAATACATAAACTCGCCAAGACCTGTCTTAAAATTATTGGTCTTTTGAGAAGTGACCGAAGTTATACCATAAACGGCCTCGGGAATTAGATTATAATAAGAAAATGCCATTTCCAATGAAATATAAGAAGGAGAATAAATTTTATTAGCAATTAAAAACAATACTGATTCATTTAATTCTAAATCAGAGAATATATAATAACCACGCCTAATCATTTTTATATAACCCTTGTTTTGCCATTCACTTAATCTCTGGTTGTGAAAGGATTGGTCTATCTTTTCGATGTCCTTTTTAGAAAAGATTATAAAATTTTTTAAATTGTTCTTTAGCTCTAAAAATTGCATAATGTTTCTGTTCGTTCCGTTTTTTAGGAACTTATGGAATTATATTAACACATTTCAATAATAAAAACAACAAATAACTGTGGATAATTAAAAACCAACCCGTTGGGTTGGTTTTCTTGGGTTGGTTTTCTTAAATTTTCTTAAATTTTCTTTTTAAAAATTGTTTAATTATCTCTACTTCTGGGAAATGTAAAAGTAAACTAGCCACAAAATAAAACAAAAGACCAATTGTTCCCGCTGCAATAGTTTGAATTGAAACTCCAATGAAAGTTTGCATATCAACTAAAGAACCAATCAAACCTTTGCTTAACTGAATAACTGCTAACATTATTATAGAAAGCCCAGCTGCTCGTAGAAAACTTCTTCTTAACTTCTTCTTTGGCAAAGGCAACGCTTTTTTATTAAAAAAGTAATACAATAAAATTAGATTTACAAAAGAAGCTAGAGAGAAAGCTAAAGCTAATCCACCAATTCCAATTAAGGGTCCCAAAACTAAACAACCAACTATATTAACAATAAAACTAACAATGGCTATTTTGACTGGAGTTAGAGTGTCATGGGTAGCATAAAAAGCTCTAGAAAAAAGTGGAATTAAACTTTGAGCTAAAAGTGAAATTGAGAAAAATCCCAAAGTACTAGCAGTTAAAACAGTATCTCTCCAAGAAAAAACACCAGCACCAAGAATCAAACGAACGATTTGAGTTCTTAGAGCAAGATAAATAACAGTAATAGGGATGATTAGATATAAAATGCGACAAATCGTTTTTGATAATTGAGAAACAAAAATCTTTTTATCCCCCGTAGCAAAACTCTTACTTAAAACTGGAAAAATAGAAATAGCTAAAGAAATACCAAAAATTCCAATAGGAACATTAAATAAGTTAAAGGCTAAACTATAAATTGCAACTGCGCCAATGGTTATAGTAGAAGCAATCAGTGTTATAACTACGAAATTTAATTGACTCACTGCCAACCCAAAACAACGGGGCAACATAAGAGTAATTATTCTTTTGATAGCTGGATGAGATTTAATAATCGGTTTCCAACGATAACCAACCTTTAATAAGGCTGGGATTTGAATCAAGAAATGACCAAGAGATCCCAAAACAACTCCCCAAGCTAAACCATTCAACCCCAAGGAAGTTTTAGGAACCAAAACAAGAATTCCGAAAATGATACCCAAATTATACATTAGAGGAGCTAAGCTATAGGCCAAAAACCTCCTAAAAGAATTCAAAACACTACTGGCAATATTACTACAAGTAAAAAACAAAATGCCAATCAACATTATCCTTGTCAAAGAAATTGTTAAAGATTGAGTCTCTAAATCAAAACCAGGAACTAAATATTTAATAACCGAAGGGGCAAAAATAAAAGCCACCAACCCTAGGGTTACGACAATTATTAACAAAATATTTAAAACTGAATTTGTAATTTTCCAAGCCTCTTCCTTGTCTTTATTCCAATACTTTAAAAAGATAGGTATAAATGCTGAAGACAAAGCTCCTAGAATCAATGTATTAAAAATTAAATCTGGCAATCTAAACGCAGCATAGTAAGCGTCTAACGTTTGACCAGCTCCAAAAGTGCTTCCCAGCAACCTATCCCGAAAAAGGCCTAGTAAACGGCTTAAAACAGAAAAAAGAGCAATAATAATTGCTCCACCGGCAATAGTTTTCTGTAATTTAGAAATTTTTGCCATCATAAACTATTTTCCTCTAAGCGTTTTTGAACAAAATCTTTAATATCTTTTTTAAACTGCTTTTTACTAAATTTCTCGGCATGCTCACGAATCTTTTGCGGATCTATTTTAGTTAGATTGAACTTAAGAACTGCATCCATTAAGTCCTCTACTGTTTGATTTTCAAAAAATCTACCAGTTACTCCATCAATCACTGTTTCTAATGCTCCCCCCTTCTTATAAGCAATGACTGGTCTTCCTGATGCCATAGCTTCAACAACAGTAATGCCAAAATCTTCTTCCTGAGGGAAAATAAAAGCTTTACAATGCGATAAATATTTAGCTTTTTCTTTGTCGGAAACAAATCCCAAAAATTCTATATTAGGACCTGCCATTTTTCTCAAAGATTTATCTTCACCTGTTCCAATAATTTTCAAAGGTATTTTCAGTTTATTAAAAGCTTTAATAGCTAAATCCACTTTCTTATAAGGACATAAACGAGAAATGATTAGATAATAATCTTGAATTTTGTTAGCAATATTGAATTTTGTCATTTCTACGGGAGGATAGATAACAGTACTATCTCTCTTGTAATAATGTTTAATTCTTTCAGCTACAAAACCGGAGTTGGCAATTAGATAATCTGGTCTTTGGGCTGCAACCTGATCCCAAATACGTAACTGGGTTAAAACTGGAGCTAAAAATTTACTAACCAACTTCTCTCCTCCTTTCAAAGAATTAATATACTTATAAGCATCAGACCAAAGATAACGAGTAGGTGTATGCATATAAGAAATATGCATAGTACCTGGTTTAGTCAAAACTCCTTTACTGTAGGCTGAACAATCAGAAATAACTAAATCAAATTCACTGAGATTAAAACGTTCAATGGCGCTGGGCATAAGTGGTAGATACCAACGGTATTTTTTTGCGCCAAAGGGAAGATTCTGAATAGGAGAAACTTTAATATTACAATCTTTGAATTTACCATTCATTTTTTTAGAATCGTAAAACAAAGTAAAAATCGGAGCTTGAGGCCAAATTTCATGAAATGCTTCTAGGACCTTTTCTGCTCCGCCATATTGTGTTAAAAAATCATGGACTAATGCAACGCGCATAATTATTTTCTTCTAAATAAAAGAAATTGACTAGCAATAGCAATTGATGACCAGGTGCCAGTAATAACACCAACCATCATAGCCAAAATAAAGCTTTGGGTTGCTACTCCCCCGAATAAATAGATTGCTAAAAGAACAAAAAGAGTAGTTAAGGATGTATTCAATGATCTGGTTATGGTCTCGTTAAGACTTAGATTAATCGTGCCAACCATATCTTTGGAGCGATGAAGTAAAAAATTCTCGCGAATACGATCATAGATAACAATGGTATCATTAACCGAATACCCTAAAACAGTCAAAATGGCTGTTATAAAATAAACATTAATTTCTACTCCCTTAAAATAACCCAAAATAGCAAAGAATCCCAATAAAATCAAAACATCATGAGCCAAAGCAATGGTTGCTCCAAATCCATATCTCCAAGATTCACCTTTTTTTAGAACACGAGATAATTTTCTAAAAGCCCAAGTAACATATAAAATAATAGCAATCAAAGATAAAATAATAGCATATCTGGCTTTGCGAGAAGCTTCTCTTCCAATGACTGGCCCTACCGATTCATATCTCTCTTCTTGAACATCTCCTAGATTATCTAAAACTTGTTGATGAAGATCTTCACTAACTTCTACAAATCTCAAAATAACAGACCCTGTTCCCGTAGTTCGAATACTAATTTCTCCTAAATCTAAAGAATCTAATTGTTTAACAATTTCAGAATTAACGGGTCTTGTTTCTGGATATGCGACTTGCAACATTGACCCACCTTTAAAATCAATCCCCAATTTCAAACCAAAAAGACACAAAGCTAAAATTGATATTATTAAAAGAATACCTGATATAATTAGAAACTTTTTTCCGTGCGAAACAAAATCAAACATAAAATCAATTTAGTAAAAAATTTTATTAATTAAAATTACTTAGTAGTAATCCTTAAGAATGTTCTAGTAACAACAATAGCAGTCAACATACTCAAAAGAACTCCTATTCCCAAAGTCAGTCCAAAGCCTCGAACTAATCCTGAGCCAAACTGATAAAGAATAAAACAAACGATAAGAGTAGTTATATTTCCATCTCTAATAGCAGTCCAAGCATGCCTAAATCCATCATCAATAGCAACAGATAATGGTTTTCCTAAACGCCTTTCATCTTTGATACGTTCAAAAATCAAAATATTTGCATCAACGGCCATTCCCAAAGAAATAATAAAACCAGCCACGCCTGCTAAGGTTAATGTAACTGGTATTAGTTTATATAAAGCCAAAACAATTAAAGCATAAATTGATAGAGCCACTATTGCCAACAATCCCTTCCATTTATAGAAACCGATCATAAAAATAGCTACTAACAAAAATCCTAAAAGTCCGGCGATAACACTTTTCTCTACCGAGGACTTACCTAAACTAGGGCCAATATTCTGCTGTCCAATTAATTTAATAGGAACAGGCAAAGCTCCAGCTGAGAGACGACGAGCTAATTCTTTAGCTTCAATTAATTTAAAATTACCACTAATGACTGCCTGACCACTAGTTATTTTTTCTCGTACAATAGGAATACTCAATGGATAATTATCTAAAAATATAGCCACTGGTTTGCTTATATTACGGCCAGTAATTTCTCCAAAAAGTTTTGCTCCTTCTTTATTGAACTCCAGAGAAACTTCTGGTTCCCCTGTTTGGGATCCGAAAGTAACCAAAGCTCTTTGAAGTTGTTTGCCGGTCAATCCAGTATATTGCCATTGTCCATTTTGTCTAATCATTTCCTCAGATTGAGTGAGAATCAAAATATGACTAGCCATGACTTCTGTTATTTCTTCTTGATCATCTTTCTTTTCGTCTGTTTTCTTAATAATATGATAACCAATATCTGTGGTTACCAATTCTGGAGTAATTTGATCTACTATCAAATCTTCAAAAACCGCCTTTTCAAACTCAGGGATCATCATTCCTTCTTGAAACCATCCTAAATCTCCACCATCAGATTTAGATCCTGGATCTTCTGAATATTCTTGGGCTAAAAGTGAAAAATCAGCATCTGGCACTAAAGCTTTTTCTAGAATATCCTGAGCTCTTTCTTTAGCTTCCAAATTATATTCCTCAATTGCTTCTTTTTCGGACTGACTTAATTCATGGGGAGGAGCTTGTTCTTTAAATTCCAATATTGGTGTTTCTCCAATCATATTCACTGCCGAATGAACATCTTCAATTCCAGGCAACTCAATAATTAAATTCCATTCTTCTTCTATTTTCGCAGTTTGAATAATAGGTTCAGTAACACCGAAAATATTTACTCTGCGTTCAATAACATCACGAGCACCTTCTACTGCAGAAATCTTTTCTTTCGACGGAATGTCGCTAGTATCTGTTCTATATGTTAATTGAGTACCTCCTTGCAAATCAAGCCCTAAATGAACTTTATGCTTAGAAAACCATTGATGACCTGAGACCCAATCTGGAACCTGAGGAACGTCAATTAAGAAAGCCAAAAGAGTAAATACTATAACTATGACAAAAGTAAACCAAACTTTATTACGATTCATATTAATAAAAGAATTTAATATTTAAATAATTTTAATATTCTAACAAATAAAAAAAATAAGGCAAGATTAATAAAATTTATTCGTATTTAGGATAACAACATTTTTTGTACTTCTTCTTTGAACCACAAGGACAGGGATCATTTCTTCCAATCTTATTCTCCCCTTTCTTACGAGCTCCAGTTAATTTTACTTCTACTTTTTTTGGTTGTGTAAAATTCTTAACTAACCCAACCTTATAAACAGAATATACTATTTGCATATCCATAGCTCGTGTTAGTTCGCTAAACTTCCGACGAGATTCTTTCTTATATTCTACCAAAGGATCATGTTGCCCATAGGCTCTTAGACCAATGCCACCCTTTAAATTATCAATTATCTGTAAATGTGATATCCAATAACGGTCAATTGTTTGGAGGTAAATTGATAGAAGAAGTACATTCATTAGAGGTTTACTTCCCGATGAATCCTCAGATTCCTTTCCCTTGTTATTCATTTCAATTTCTAAATTGTTGTATTCTTTTTTAGCAATCTTAAATATATGATCTACAATGTCATTAGCCTCGGTGATAGACTTTAACTCATTTTCTAAATCACTTGGAATTGGAAATATCTTTTTAACAATTTCAATGATAGTCGAAACGTCTATCTCATTATTCAATACTTTGGATTGAATAATTTTCTCTATTTCTTTTTTTATCTTCTCTAAGAAATTCTCTTTCATTTCTTGATAATTCATTTTCAAGACTCCCTTTCTTAAACGATAAATTGTTTCTCTATGTTTACTGAGAACATCATCATATTCTAATAAATGTTTACGAGTATCAAAATTAAACCCTTCAATCTTCTTTTGAGCTGATCCCATGGAACGAGAAACTATTTTACTTTCGATTGGAACATCATCTGGTATTTTGAATCCCTGCATTAAACCAGCTAAACGACTGCCTCCAAAGATCCTCATCAAATCATCATCTAAAGATAAAAAGAATTGACTGGAACCATTATCTCCTTGACGGCCAGCTCGTCCCCTCAACTGATTATCAATTCTTCGTGATTCATGACGTTCACTGCCTACAATATGAAGTCCACCCAATTCGACAATCTCTTTATGTTTTTCTATATCAAAAGGATTGCCTCCTAAAACAATATCTACTCCCCTGCCCGCCATATTCGTAGCAACAGTGATTGCGCCCAAACGACCAGCTTGAGCAATAATTTGCCCTTCTTTCTCATGATTAGTGGCATCTAAAACTTTACAAGGAACTCCTTCTTTTTCCAAAAGGTTTTTAATTATTCTATTTTTTTCTATGGCTCCAACAGTCTTTTCTCCAATAGTAAATCCTCCTGTACCAATTAAAATTGGTTGTCCCTTGGAATGTCTTTCTTTAACATCTTCAATAATAGCCTTAAATTTAGCATCCTTGGTTCGATAAATTCTGTCAGCTAAATCCTCTCTAATGTTCGGTTTATTAGTTGGAACTTGTACTACTTCCAAATTATATATTTTATGAAATTCTTCAGCTTCTGTTTCTGCTGTACCAGTCATACCAGATAATTTTTTATAAAATCTAAAATAATTCTGGAAAGTAATCGTTGCTAAAGTTTTAGATTCCTGTTTGACATCTACCTTCTCTTTAGCCTCAATGGCCTGATGTAACCCATCGGAATAACGACGTCCTTCCATTAAACGACCAGTAAATTCATCAATAATGATTATCTCCCCTTTTTGTATTACATAGTCTCTATCTTTTTGAAAAAGAACCGTAGCCTTAAGAGCAGCATCAATATGATGCACTAGATCAAAATTATTACTAGCCCAAGGATCTTCTCCTAAAGAAGAGGCCACTCTATCCATGCCGTTTTCACTTAGAATGACTGTCCTTAATTTTTCATCTACAATATAATCTTCACCACTCTTCAATTTTTTTACTAAATCGGCCAACTGATGATATAGGTCAGCTGATTCACCAGCTGGAGCAGATATGATTAAAGGTGTTCTAGCTTCATCAATTAAAATACTATCAATTTCATCAATGATAGCGTAGTTTAACTCTCTTTGACCACATTCTTTAAGATTGTGAGCTAAATTATCTCTCAGGTAATCAAAACCAAATTCATTATTAGTCCCATAGGTAATATCACAAAGATAAGCTTCTTTGCGGGACACTGGTCGTAGATAAGTTTGTTCAACCTTAAAGCTTCCTGTAGTATCTCTCTCTTGATCACGTTCTGATTCCTGTTCTTCTTCGTCTTCAGGTCTTGTAACTATATATTCTGGATCATAAACAAAGGCCCCTTCATGAACTAAACAGGCTACACTTAAACCCAAGGCTCTATATATCTGACCCATCCAAACTGCATCTCTCCGAGCCAAATAATCATTAACAGTTACAACATGAACTCCTTTGCCATCTAAGGCGTTTAAATAAATAGGACAAGTAGAAGCTAATGTTTTTCCTTCTCCCGTCTTCATTTCTGCGATCTTGCCTTGATGTAAAACAATACCACCTATCAATTGTGTATCAAAGTGTCTCTGTTTTAGAGTTCTTTTGGCGGCTTCTCTAACCAAAGCAAATGCTTCGGTTAAAATTTCATCCTTAGTTTTTCCTTTAGATAATCTTTCTTTAAGTTCAATACTTACTTTTTTTAAATCTTCTGGACTTAACTTCTGAAATTTATCTTCAAAGGCATTAATAGCATCAATCAAAGATTGAAGTCTTTCGACTTCTTTTATATTAGAACTACCAGAAAACAGTTTAGATAGAAAATTCATAAAATTAAAATATAATTATTCTCTCCTCTTTAAAAATTTTTGAGCAAAACGACGACGAAGCAAACGAAAGCCCTTATATCTTTTCAATTGCCTTCGTAATATTTTTTCTATATCCATTACCGCTGCTTGGAAATGTGAAGCTCTGGAAACAGCCCTCAATATCTTATTCGGCATGCGTAAATTTATCTCTACTCTAAATAATTGATTCTTACTATGATTAGGATTATAGCTTAAATCAGCTCTAGCTTCCCAAATCTTATCAGAAAAATGCGTTAATTTTTTAATTTTTTCTTCTAAAAAATCTTTATCTTCATCGGATAAAGTAAAATTTTGAACGAAATACTTTATTTCCATAAACCCTCATTTTTTAATTTTTTAAAATTAAATTAAAGAAATGCCCCCCATTTCTGGAGGTTTAGATAACCCCATAATTTTTAAGATAGTTGGAGCAACATCAGCTAAAATTCCACTCGGTATAATAGAATCCATCTTCGCCAATCCCTCAGAAAAGACCCTATCGCCCACTCCCTTTTTAAGAATAATAAAGGGAACTGGATTAATAGTATGCTCTTTGTTTATTTCTCCACTTCTAATATTTATCATTTGTTCACAATTGCCATGATCAGCAGTGACGATACTTACCCAATTTTCTTTTAAACACAAATTAACAATTTTTCCCACCAGGCCGTCCAAGAATTCTAAAGATTTAATAGTAGCCGATAAATTACCAGTATGTCCAACCATATCTGGATTAGCGAAATTAACTACTATAAATTTATACTTACGAGAACCAATTGCCCAAAGGACTTGATTTGTAATTTGGCTAGCTGACATTTCTGGTTTTTGAACATAGGAATCAACCCGAGGAGAAGGAATCAAAATGCGTTTTTCATTGGGAAATGGATTCTCTCTACGACCATTAAAGAAAAAAGTCACGTGCGCATATTTTTCTGTTTCCGCAACATGAACTTGTCCTAATTTTTGATTACTAATAACCTCTCCCAAAGTATTCCTAACATCTTCCGAGGGAAAAGCAACTTTAACCGGCAAGCCTTTCTCATATTCAGTAAGAGTTGCAAAAAACAAATTTTTTATCTTCTCTCTTTTAAATCCAGTGAATTCATCAGAAACTAAGGCCTTGGTAAGTTCACGTGCTCTGTCTGGACGAAAATTAAAAAATATAACAGCATCATTGTCCTTAATAACTGCCGGCTTTTCTTCATCAATTCCTTTAATCACTGCCGGAATAAATTCCTCGTCATATATTTTTCTTTGATAGGATGATTCAATGGCTTCTAGAGGATTAGTGAATTCTTGTTCTGCAAAACCTTTAACCATAGCTAGATAAGTTCTTTCTATTCTATCCCAGTTATTATCTCTATCCATGGCGTAAAAACGTCCGGAAAGTGTAGCTATTTTTCCCACCTTTAAATCTCTCATTTTTGACATCAGATGAGAAATAAAACCATGAGAACTATCTTTAGGAGAATCCCTGCCATCTAAAAACGCATGAATATAAACTTTGTTTATATTTTTCTTAGCAGCTAATTCTAAAAGAGCATGTAAATGATCAAGAGACGAATGGATTGCTCCACTAGAAACTAGACCTATTAAATGTAAATCTGATTGATTCTTTTCAGTATGTTCGATGGCTTGTAAAAAAGCCTGATTATTAAAAAAACTATTATCCACAATAGATTGCGTAATACGAGGCAAATTTTGCCAAACAATACGACCTCCGCCTAAATTTAAATGTCCCACTTCAGAATTCCCAGGCTCCCCCCAAGACAAACCCACTGACTCTCCCGAGGCTTGAATAGTAGTTGTGGGATAGTTGGTTACTAATTGATCTAAAACAGGCATTCGCGCTGTGGTAACGGCATTACCATTTCCTGCTGGAGCTATCCCCAAACCATCTAAGATGATTAAAACAACTGGTTGGATATTTTTAGACATACTATAATGAAGCTTATATTTTAATTAAATTTTGTCCTCTCATTTCAGAAGGCTCCTTTTGTCCTAGGAGATATAGAATAGTCGGCGCTACATCAGCCAAACTCCCATCATTTTTCAATTTTACGGATTTAAACTCTGAACTCACCAAAAGAAAAGGTACGGGATTAATGGTATGAGTGGTTTTAATTTCCCCTGTCCTTAAATCAATCATCTCTTCAGCATTACCATGATCAGCAGTAATAATTATAGAATATTTCTCTTTTTGAGCAAAATTAACTAATTCCTTTAAATTACGATCAACGCATTCCACTGCTTTGATGGCTGCTTTTAAATTACCAGTATGCCCCACCATGTCGGTATTGGCAAAATTAAGAGCAATAAAATTTGGTTGACCAGTCTTCATTTCCTGACAAATTCTTTGACGAATTTTGTTTGCGCTCATTTCTGGACGCAAATCGTAAGAAAGAACATCAAGTGAAGGGACAATAATTCTTTTTTCATTAGATACTATATGATCATGTCCGCCATTAAAGAAAAAAGTAATATGAGCATATTTTTCAGTTTCGGCGATATAGACCTGTTTAGCACCATTTAAAACAATAGGTAAAGTTTTCTCAATATCTTCACTGGGATAGGCTGTTCTAATGTCGCCCAGATCTGGACCAAAGTCCGTCAGAGCTACAAAAAATAAATTAGATATGCATTTTTTCCTTTTGAAAGACTGAGGATTTTTTTTATTAAAATCTTTCTGAACGAAAGTTTTGCTTAGTTCTCTAGCTCGATCTGACCTTAGGTTCATAAAGAAAACTAAATCATTGTCTTCTATCAAACCAACGGGTTTTTCTTTGGAATCAACTATAATTGTCGGACTAATGAATTCATCAGTTTCTTTGCGATTATAAGCACGCACAATTGCTTCTTGAGCACTAGTAACTTTAAGACCCTCGCCACAAACTAAAAGATTATATGCCTTCTCAATATTCCTCCATTTTTTAACTCTGTCCATGGCATAAAAACGTCCAGTTACACTAGCAATATGCACTTTTAGAAAACGATAACTATCAATTTTCTCTTGAAATCTTTCTAATATTCTAATTGCTGCATGCTGAGCTGAATCACGACCATCTGTAAAAAAATGTAAAAAAACTTCTTTAACTCCTTGTTCCTCTAAAAAATCAATCATAGCTAACCAGTGTTGAGGAGAAGAATGTGCGCTATTTTCTTCTGTAACCAAACCCATGAGATGAACTTTGGACTTATGTTCCTTGTAATGAGAAATCCCTTCCAAAAAAGCGGGATTTTTAAAGAATCTACCATTTTTAATAGATTTATTAATACTCAAAGCATCATCACGAACAATACGACCAGCTCCTAAATTTAAATGCCCAGCTTCAGAATTTCCGGGTTGACCAACTGGTAATCCCACTCGCTTGCCATAGGCACAAAGTTCAGTATAGGGATATTTTTGTTTTAAGGCATCAAAAAAAGGCTTTTGAGCCAGCTCAATGGCATTGCCTTCATTGGCTGCCGCTACGCCCCAACCATCTAAAATAACCAATATTGTTCGCTTATTGTATTGATTTTTATCAATCATTTTTTTTCTAAATTATAATATTCTATAACCGACTCATAGCTGACCCGTCGAGCCAGTTTTGAGTTCATCTTCTATTTCCATCAACCTGTTATATTTAGCCACTCTTTCTCCCCTATTGGGCGCACCTGCTTTAATAAAATCAGCATTTACTGCTACGGCTAGATCAGAAATAAAAGTATCATTGGTTTCTCCAGAACGATGAGAAATAGTAATTTTATATCCAGCTCTGCGAGCAAAATTAATACATTTGATTGTTTCACTTAAAGTACCAACTTGATTAGCTTTAATGGAAATAGCGTTAGCAGAATCATTTAAGATACCCTTTTTTAAAAGGGCTATATTTGTAGTGAATAAATTATCGCCAACAATTAGAAATTTTGAATTAATGTTCAAAAGAGCTTTCTTTAATTCCTTCCATTGCAACCAAGAATCTTGCACTAAACCATCCTCAATAATAGCTAATGGATATCGATGAGCCCACTCTTTATATAAATCAATCATATCTTCAGAGCTATTCTCTCGTTTGTTAATAATATATTTGCGTTTCTGCATATCATAAAACCCATCAGCGGCGACATCAAGTCCAAATACAATTTCTTCTCCCAATTTATAAGAAGAATCGTTAACTGCTGTTTGAAGCAAATCCAAGGCTTCCTCATTTTGGGTAATGCTCGGTGTAAAACCACCCTCATCTCCTACGGTAGCAAAATAACCATATCTGGTTTTAATGGCGTTTTTAAGTAAGTGAAAAATTTCTACACTAGCGCGAAACTTTTCTTTAAAAGGCAAATCATTAAAAGGAATAATATTGAATTCCTGAATTTCGAATCTGTCATCTGAATGTTTGCCTCCATTAATCATATTAAATATGGGTATCGGCAATTTATAACCGACAAGATCTCCTCTATAATATTTTTCTCTAATATATTCATATAAATGCAAATTGCTGTCTAAAGCGCCAGCTCGACAACAAGCCAAAGACACGCTTAAAAGCGCGTTAGCTCCTAAATTAAATTTATTGGGCGTAGCATCTAAACCAATTAAGATTTCATCTACTTGAATCTGTTCAGAAATATCTATTCCAATTAATTTTGGCGCTATGATGTCTTGAATATTTTTACACGCTTTTAATACACCTTGCCCGTTGTAACGCAAAGAGTCACGATCTCGTAAATCCATTGCTTCATGCTTTCCCTTGGATGCTCCAACTGGAACCGTAGCACGAGCTTTAAGACCGTTGTCTAAAACTATTTTCGTTTGAATTGTTGGTTCGCCTCGTGAATTTAAAATTTCTGAAGCAAAAATTTGTTTGATTTTAGTCATAAAAAAACATATTTATTTTCTTTCTGGCCATTGAGGGATATGAAACAATTCATCTTCTATCTCCATCAACCTGTTATATTTAGCAACTCTTTCTCCTCTATTGGGGGCGCCTGTTTTAATAAAATCAGCATTTACGGCAACAGCCAAATCAGAAATAAAGGTATCATTGGTTTCTCCGGAACGATGGGAAATAATAACTTTATAATTATTCTTACGAGCCAAAGCAATACATTGCATTGTTTCTGTTAATGTTCCGATTTGATTTAATTTAATCAAAATTGAGTTAGTTGATTCTTCTTTAATGCCTCTTTCTAATCTTTCAATATTGGTGGTAAATAAATCATCTCCCACTACTAATATTTTCTGACCCAATTCTCCAATCTTTGCAGTTAATGGAGTCCAAGGTTCCCAATCATCTTCGGCAAATGGATCTTCCAGAAATAATAATGGATATTTTTTAACCCAACTCCAATAAATCTTAGCCATATCATTGCTAGATCTATTCTTTTTCTCAAAAATATATTTCTTCGTTTTTTCGTTATAAAAAACCGAAGCAGCTACATCAACACCAAAAAATATTTCTTCTCCCAAAGTATGTTTGGTAAATTCAGTAACCGCGACCAAAAGGTTAAATGCCTCTTGGGTATTTTTGAGTTTAGGAGCAAAACCACCTTCATCACCTACGGCAAAAGTTAAACCTTTCTTTCTTAAAATCTCTTTCAATGCCCCAAAAACCTCAGCTCCTACTCGCATTTTTTCTTTAAATGTCTTAGGACTCACGGGAATAACCATAAATTCTTGAACATCCAATCCTGAATCAGAATGAATACCGCCATTTATAATATTAAATAAAGGGGTTGGTAAGATATATTCACTAGCAGAAATATCATAAATTTCTCTGATATATTTATATAATGGCTGTCCCATGTCTTTGCTTGCTGCCCGAGCCACAGCTAAAGAAACAGCTAAAATTGCGTTAGCACCTAACTCGCTCTTATTCGGAGTGTTATCTAAAGCCAACATTTTTTTATCTATTTCTATAGGATTTGCTTCTTGACCTATCAAAATAGGAGCAATTATTTTCTCCACATTCTGACAGGCATTAAGAACTCCTTTTCCGGAATAACGAATATCGTTATCTCTTAATTCTAATGCTTCATGTTTGCCCGTAGAAGCTCCCGAAGCTACAGCGGCTTTAGCTTGTGTATTGTCCTCTAAAACAACCTTAACCTCAATGGTGGGGTTACCGCGAGAGTCTAAGATTTCTCTAGCATTAATTTTTTTGATCTTTGTCATATAAATATTTTATTAACTTTATTGTTTTATTACTCTAACATTTTTTTTACTTTTTTTCAATTCTTGTGCTTCATATTACTAAAAATTGGCATGTGGACAACTGTTAACTCTTATCGTTGACTGTTTCAGAAATTTAATGTATAGTTCTAATATACCTGCGGGACGTCAGTCCCTATCGGCATTAGAGCTGATGGCGGGTATACAAAGAACTCCTTATTTTTTAGGGAGTTTTTTGATTTTTCTCTTTTTCTCTTTTTTGCTAATTTTAACATTATCATCGCCCATTACACTAAAAAAATACTTACTTTTTTTTGTTTGCCTTATTACTACTTTTATCCTACAAAAATCTATTGTCGCACTAAATGTCCAAAAACGCGCCATAGAAGTAATTATTACTTTTTCGCCATATCTGTTCTCCTTATGCTTTGCTTCTATCTCCCTATATTCAATTCTTGCTTTTGGATTTTTTATTATATCCTCCACGTATTGCAAAAGAACAAATCTTCTCTTCTGTTCATTTCTTGTTCTCAGCAAACGACCCTTGCGAATTAAATGATTAAATCCTTTATTATTAAAAGATATATATTCATTATCAAAAGCTGGTGATTGAATACGACCTATCTTTAAATAAAGCTCTTTGGCTTTATTTTTCGATTTTTCATATCCTAAATTCCACGCATGAATCATAAAAAATTAATTAATATTATTTTAAAAATTCTTCTAAATCAGTAACTAAATTAGAATTGTTTTCTTTAAGGATTTTTAATACTATTTCTAGATTTTTACGAGACATTCCAACTTTTGGTTCCAATATATATGCTTCTTTAAATATCTC
>Ga0307992_1000630_pt1 | contig 21872 bp, 29 predicted proteins | sample EllFjometagen133_FD_203162 | JGI IMG/M metagenome (GOLD analysis project Ga0307992, IMG submission 203162) | Marine microbial communities from Ellis Fjord, Antarctic Ocean - #133 | ecosystem: Environmental > Aquatic > Marine > Unclassified | place: Southern Ocean | collected 2014-10-08
GATGCTTCCAATCTCGCCCACAACACTTGAAAATAATCCAATTAAAACTTTAGATGTTGTAAAATTAGTCAAGAATACAGGCAAAACTGTAGTCGCACTGCCAAAGGCGACACCTCCGCTATAAAACGTGCCGTGCAGAAGCCCAATTATGAAATTAAATCTTGAAACCGCTTTTTGTCCTTTATTTATAGTTTCTTCATAAAATTCAATATCTTGCATTCATTATAATAGTTATCATGAATACATCTTTTTAAAAATTCTCCTTTTAAAATAAAACCGGCTTTTTCGATTTCCCTTATAACATCTTCTAATTCTAAAGAAGCCAGTTCCATCAAAGGATAATCTTTTTTATAATGTTTAGGATAAAGAGATAAAAAACCATCCTTTTTCAGGATTCTATAAATTTCCTTATAGATTTTCTCCCTATTTTTCTCATAATGAATAACATCATAACATAAAGCAACATCTACAGAATTATCCTTTAAAGGAACTTTTGTATCTTCTTGTAATAGTTTTATATTCTTTAAATCTTCCTGATTTATTATCTGCTTCAATCTATTTAATGATTGTCTATCTTCATCCAGCGCATAAACTCTACCATTTTCCCCTACAACTTTTGCTAAAGGAATTGCATAATGGCCCTCGCCACAGCCAAAATCTAAGACAATATCCTTTTCTTTAATCCCGATACTTTTTAAAAATTCTTGCCCATCTATCTTGAGCCATTTTTCAATATCTGAATCCATTTTAATTACCTTTTCTGGACTTGAAGTATCCTTACATAACTCTTGAAAAATAACTTTTCTCTAAAGGAAACAAAATTGTTACTAGATAATATTTTTTCCCAATCCCTCTTTATAAAATCAAAAGCATATGGACATTCTATTAATTTAAATAGTACTTTTATATAAACGGGAGATTCCTCAAATATGAACTGGTTATAATCAAGAACAAATAATCTGCCACTAACTTTTAAAACTCTATACGCCTCTTTAATAATATCTTCTCTCACATCTTGGGGAAAACCATGTATTAGGAATGAAATCAAAATTTTATCAAATATCTCATTTTCAAAAGGAAGTCTTTTGTCTATACGAGAAAACATTACATTTATATTGGTAAAAGTGCTGCATTTTTTCATAAATTGTTTAACCATTACCTTCGAAATATCTAAACCGATAATGCTGCCTTTGTTAGATAAATAATTTTTCATTAAACAGGTGTTGCGGCCTGTCCCGCATCCTAAGTCCAGTATTTTATCCTTCTGTTGTATACCCATATATTCTATAGCTTCTTTTATAAAATGGCTATACATGCCAAAAGTTATAAAATCAAGCAAAAGATCATAATGTCTTGCCAAAAATCCGCTAACCTCTACTTTGGAATCAGCATAATATTTCCCACGCCAGGCACCCTGGGCTATTCTCATAAACTCTGCGCGTTCCTTTTCATCCATTTCTTTCATATTTATTTCAACTTTGATGCTCTCATTTTCTTTCTTTACTGCAGATTTAAGAGCATTTATCAAATAATCTTTAATGGGAATAGCCAGCATTGGTATTTTCAGAGTAAGCGAAGCCTTGGTCTCCTGAACATCTATATCTTTAATCATTCCCAGGCCAAAAATGGTAGGGGCACTTTCGGGATGTTCAATTTCTTTCAAAATCTTTTCAACTCTGTCTTTTTTACTTCTTATCATTACATCTCTACGCAATTTTATTTAAAACCTTCACTCATACCCTAAGTTCTAAATAATCTTTTATAAAATTAGATTAAAACTGTGTGTTTTTAAAAATTATACCTCATTCTAAAATAAATATTAGAATTTCTCTCCATCTGGCCAAATTCAGTAATTTCATCCTTCCCCCAGATTAAATTAGCACCTAAGGTTGTCGTTAAATGGTCATTGACGTCATAGCTTATTGTGGGCCTTAAATAGGTGTCTTCATCCGAAGGGGAATAAAAAGTGAAAAATCCCAGATGCAGGGTTTGATTCCATAAAAGTTTGGTTAAACGCAAAGTAACAAGGTGCCTGCGTTCATCCCAGCGGAAATCCTGAGTCAAAAGGGCCTCTTTATAATTTCTATAATCCAAGGTTTGCTCATAAAGATACTGAACCCCAATTCTAAAATCATTGCCCATATCTTTTTCATAACCGGTTAACAATTTAAAAGATGAATTTTGTATAAGTCGGTCATTGCCTTTTCTATTATTTCGAGAGTCATAATATCCTATTTCTATATTGCCAATTCCTTCCAGAATTGGGCCTCGCAAGCTCGCTCCATAGACATTTAAAGCTGGATAAAAAAGTTCCCTATTTGCTTCGTTTAGGTACCCCCTGGGCATTTCATAAAAACCGTAAAAATAATACAAGGCGGTTTCATAATTACTAACTGTTCTGTGAAGCCTCAGGGCATATTCTGTATTATTCAACTGCTTCGGAGGTTCGACTAATCTTCTTTCAGAATTTCTTCCGGCAATGCCACCCTGAAAGCTGTCGAAAAAAGAGAGCCGGTCTCCTTTAGGAATGATATTCGGCTGAAAAGTGGGAATTACCACCACATCCGCATTGGCAATATCATTATAAAAAGAAATTCTAAGACCGTCGGAAGGAACCTTTAAATACTCGTCGTCTCTGCCGGCAAAAAACGACACATAGTCTTTGGGGAAAACATCATTTATAAAAAGATAATCTCCCGTTCCCCAGGTAAAAATTTGCCTGCCAAGCTTAACATCTACGGAAGTAGCCGGACTAAATTGCGTATAAAATTCTCTTAAATCAAAAGCTGTCTCGCCGCCGAAATATTCGTCTAGTACAAAATCGCCCCGGAAGAAAATTTCAGAGTTCCAATCAGCCAAAAAACGCTTAGGATAATATCTCGTTTTAAGCTGTAGTCTTTGCTCCAACATATTATATTCATTCTTTTTTGTGGTATCGTTTTTAAGCTTATATCCATAATCAAATTCCAAAAACCCGTGCACGTCCGGCAGTTTATCATTTATAGTAATAGCCCACAAAGAAGAAAAAGGCCAAAACAATGTTATTATTAGCAATAAAGATACAAATATTCTCTTTTTCATTTTTAATTTTCTCTCTTACCTCTTTATCCACTGGGCAGGAGGCCTTCTTAGGTATCTTTCTGTAAAGATATCGTCAGTTAAACCGATATTGTATTTAATTTTCTTATAGGTAATTACGGTATTTCCACCTGAATTCAAATCCTCGGCTTTCATTTCTATTATCGTAGGATAACCCTGAATATTTTCTACCTTTAAACCCTCTATGATACAGTACTTCTTGCCGTGGGAATCATAATATTCTGTCTTTATGGGTATAAAATTATCTTTCCTGATCCATATATAATAATAGTCAAAATTTATATTTTTTTTGTTTTTAGGAACATTCTTAATTTTATAACAGTTGTTTTCTTCACCTACCAATTCGTGAGTATCTTCGTTTATCCCTCTACCTGATACATCCTCATAAACAAAATGGGAACCGACAAAGCTGGAACGTTTATCGCTAGCGGCAATACGCCTGACTAAATCTAAAGCAGGGAGGTAAAGCCAACGGTCATCCTCCTTAGTTGTGTGCTTCCAGACCATATAAACCATATCCCGGACATCTTCCGGTTTATAGAAATAGATATAAAATTTCTGCTCTCCACCATCGGCAACATCCTTCCTTAGGATTGTGAATTCTCTTACTCTCTTTCTCCCCTGGGAATCAGTAATTGCCATATTTACTTCTGCCGTACCATCCTGACCTTCGTAGTAAGCAACATTGTTTGCTTTCTCAACTATCTCTTGTACTGTGAGATTTTCCGCGTTAACCGCCCCGACATTAAAAAAACTAAGCAATAAAACCACAATAAATCCCATTAGAAAACCCTGATACTGTTTTAAACGGTAAGATATGAGACACTCTTCTGACGAGGTAAAAATGCTTTTGCCTATCATAGTGATTCCTCCTTTTTTTTATCTTTCTTATGCAATTTTAAATATTTGCACACTTCTTCTTTGAAAACAAAAGCACAAATAAAGAACGAGAAAAGAAATGTCGGTAAAACAATATAAAAAATTGTCCTCCACGGCATTTTGGTATAACCTGAAAGAATATATATTATAGCCAAAACGACAATTGTCCCAAAAAAAGCGCATTCCCCTCCATGACAAAGAAAGTGCGTTTCTCTTTCTTCTATATGAGAAGGAGAAGAAGAAATAATGGCAGGCAAAATAAAGAATGTTCCCAAACATGAGGTAAACATAATCGCCGCCATAAAAAAACCTACGGTCTGATAAGGAATTAGGGGCGCGGCTAAAAGTGGTAAGAAACCAACGGCAACAACTATAGCATTTCTAGCAATTGCTCTCCCCGGACCACCAAATGTATACCTGGCGGCATCCTGCCAATTCTTAGTTTTTTCGTAACGAGCGCGGCTCCTCTGCATAAAATGGATTGCAAAATCTATTGATAATCCTAAAGTCAAAGCTGATAAAACCGCCACCGGCATATCATAATTCCTTCCTATTATTCCCAGCAAACCATATGTAAATACTATGGTCACAGTCAGCGGAACCATTGAGATTAACCCTCTAATAGGTGAGCCAAAGAGAAGAGTCATCATAAAAAATACAATTATAAAACTTCCTAAAAAGTTCTTTAACATCCCCATCACCATTTTATTCTGCCAGGCAACATTTACATAAGTCAAACCTGCCCAATTATATTTTATTCTATAAGGAGCAGGATTATTCTTAACAAAATTATCTACCTGATGGATTACCTCCTCCATATTCTTATTATCCCCGCTTTTAAGCTGTATCCAGATATTGGTTTTAGAATAATCAGGAGTAACCATATGCCAGAGATCATTGGGTTTATGAGAATTCTGGTAAGACATCAAGCACTGGGCAACTCCTTGTTTTGTTTTGGGTATCTTATAAAATTTCTTCTCTCCTCCTACAAGCTCCATATAAACTTTTTTGGTAACATCAACCAGAGAGGTTGATTTGCCAACATCGCCCTGAGTTTGTAAATAATTCTGTAGTTTTTCTATATAGTGGAGCATCTCCGGTTTCTTAAACACCTCCGGTATATCTTTGGACTCTATTACCAGATAGGCCATATAAGTTCCGCCAAAATGAGTATTTAAAACTTTATCGGCAATCCTTATAGGATGATTTTCAGCAAACCAGCGCACCGGATTGTCATTAACCTGAATCTTGCCTATGCCCCAAATAGAAATATTAAAGATAATAAAGGTTAAAAACAGCACCAATCTCCATTTTTTCGTAGCAATTAAACCAACCGACCTTAAAATCTTGCTCAGGATGGTTTTTTCTTCATTCTTATCCGAAACACCGAAACTCTTCAAACTTTTCGTTCCTATCAAAGAAATATAGGCGGGGATAAATGTCATTGATATAAACCAGGCAATCAAAACCCCGGTTGAAACAAATACGCCAAAAACCTGCACAGGAGGAATGCGCGAAAATGACAAAGATAAGAATCCTATCCAGGTTGTAAGAGCAGCATAAAGCATGGGGATAAAAAGAATATCTATAGATGCGAGAATGGTTTTCTTTTTATCTCCTATGCTTTTATATTTTTCAAAAAATTCACTCAAGATATGGATAGAACTCAAAACTGCAATAGGAATTAAAAATATAGGAATCATAGAACTCATAATATGAACGGGGAAACCAAAACCAATAAGAAGCCCCATAGTTATAATGACAGTAGCAAGAGCCACTATCATAGGCGCGATAATCAAACTTATTTTCTTAAAGAACATAAACATCAGCAAAAATATAATTAAACCTGCTAACGGAGCTGAAACCGCCATTTGAACAAACATCTCATGCCCAAATGTATTTTCAGCAATTGGCAAACCTGCAATATAATATTTCTCATTTCCCTTGTACTTATTGGTTATTTTCTTTATTTCCTGTGATATCTGATAACTCATATTCTTCTTTTCTATAGGAACGTAAATACACAGGGCTTTACCATCTTCAGAAACCATAGTGCCGTAAAACATAGGGTTTGCCATTGTCCTATCTTTTATATATAATGCCTCCTTCTCTGTTTTTGGAGGTTGTTCCATTAACCATTTGAACCTGACTGTCCCTACTCCTGCCTGTTCAATATCATCTTTAGTTGCCGGAGATATAAGTTCATAAGCAATAACACCCTTTACATTCTCAATCTCTTTTGTAATCTTATATATTTTGGTGAGAGTAGTGGTGTTGAAGACGCCATTGGTATTCTTTTCATTTACAATCCCTAGGATTATAAAATCGAAAAGAGAGAATTCTTTTTTTGTATTATTATGAAAGATTCGAACCGCATCCTCTTTAGGCAACATATTTTCCGGGTCAGTATCAACCTTCATCTTAGGGTACTGCATAAAGGAAAAGAGTAAAATAATACCTAAAAGTATCATTATAAATATAGGGTGCTCCGTAGAAAACTTAATAATCCTTCTCATATATACCTCCTCTATCTAAAGTAAATTATTTTTTTCTTCTAATAATTCTAAAATGCTTTTTATCAACTGAGGATTTCTTAAAAAATAACATTTCCTCTTTCCCTGCTAAATCCATTCAACAATACCGCTTGCTTTCAAGATACATAAGTGCTGAAAAATATTCGGCTGTTTCACTTTAATCAATTCTTTTATATTGCTAACACATTTCTTATCCCTCAATAACTCCGTAACTATTACAATGCGGGTCTGCTGGAAAAGCGCCTTAAAAAAATTAGAGACTCCCTTGTAATCTAAAGCTTTTCATTTGGCCCTCTTTATAATATAATCATATTCGAATATCTTTATATCAAAATTGAAAGAGTTTGTCAAATGAATTCTCAATGTATTCCGGTATTCCGGAGACAAAACACTTAACTATCTTTCCGTTTAAGTCCCAGTCTCTTTTTTTGTATACGTGGGCCTTGACGCTTGAAAAGGTATAATCTTCCGCTTTCTTGGCTATTGCCGCGATGGATTATATGGTGGGGGTGATTGGGAATAACTATTCTTATTATCCTTGCCATACATAAATTCTCTCAGAATAATGCCGCTTTTTTAATAATTAAGTGTTCTGTCCTCGGATGTAATACGCTAAACTTCTTTTTTCTAATTTATATATGGCTTATATTTTTCCCCGCGATAACCGCCACAAAACCGCCCTGCCCAAAACCACTTCGAGGTTTTTCTATCTCAGTCATATCCCGTGGCAAATTAAACAGTGTTTGATAGTAAATGAGATTATAGAAACCTGCCGCCTTAAGCCATTGAGTTAGTTGGTTAACTTTTACAAACTTGGCTTCTTTATAAAAAGCACCTTCTTTATTTCTATAAAAATCAGCTAAAAAGCTATTACTATCTACTATACCGATTATGATTTTGCCATTATTGTTTAAAACTCTCCAAGCCTCTTTAATTACCTTTTGGGGACTATTGACAAAAGCCAAAGTAATAACAATAACTACATACTCAAAAACATTATCCTTAAAAGGGACGTTCTCACCTGAGGCCTTCTTTATTTTAACACCTCTCCCCTTTGCTATTTTAAGCATATTCACTGAAGGATCTATGCCATATTTAATACCTAAAGATTCAGCAAATCTGCCCGTACCCACACCTATTTCTAAACCTTTTTTATCTTTAGGAACTAGTTTAGACAAAAGCTTCAGCTCTGAAAGATAAGTAAACTTATTCTTTTCATACCAGGTATCATATTTTTTAAAATATTGATCGAATATACTAAACATAATTAACCTTTGTAAGATAAATCATCAGAATAAAAACGCCTTAAATGTTCGTAAAACTCCTTGTTCATTGTATTTTTTTTTACATCTTTTCTTTTAAAAGAATACCTATAGCCAAAACAGTATTTCATTAAAATATCGTTAGCATGAGCTATCTCTTTAAATCTCTCTTCGCATTTTTTTTTACTATTACCTTTACACTTATCAGGATGATATTTAATTGCTAACTTCTTATATTTGTCTTTTATTTCATTTAATGTCGCTTCATCTTTGAGGCCTAAGGTTTTTCTGGCTTTCTCGATTTCATTAAATTCTGACATTTTAAACCTTTATTTTTCTTCGCACCGCTTTTATTTTCCCTTCCGCTGTCAATTTTTTATCTTTCCGGTCGTCTATCTTGATCGCGGTTACTACTCTTTTTATTTTATCCCTTAATACAGCTCTATGCATTTTATTAGCAATATCCAATAGCTGCCCAACAGAATTTGCTTCTATTATTGTACCCATAGAGGTTAATTCATATTTTATTTTCTTTTGTTTTTTTAGTATCTTTACCGCTTCTGCCACATATTTACTTACCGAAGGTGTCTTAGTGCCCAAAGGCACAATGCTAATCTCCATAATAGGCATTTTATATCTCCTTTAAACAAAGATGCAATAGAAACAGATTAATCTTGTGTTAATATTTCAGGTACAACTTCAACTTTAGTCTTTATTGAATTAGAAATAAGGCAATTTTTTTCAGAAAGCTGTATAAATTCTTTTGCCTTTTCAATTTGATTACTTGAAGTAACTATAATTTTTGGCCTAACTTTAATTTCAGAAAACATAAATTGGTTCTCGACTCTCTCCATGGTTCCTTCCGCTTCACTCTCATAGCTTACAAATTTAAAATTGCTCTTTTGAGCATAGTATAAAAAGGTGGTTTTAATACAACTATTAACTGAAGCGACAAATAATTCTTCCGGTGTCCACATGCCTTCATGCCCTTTGAACTCCGGAGGCGTGGCTACTTCAATGGTTGGCTTACCGGCCGAACACAAAATTCCTTTTTTTTCTTCTGTCCATGTTACATTTGTTTTATAAATAAATTTTTTACTTTTCTGTTTTATATTCCCCATTTTTTTATCTCCTTAACTTTTAGATATTTTATAAGTTGCAGGTTCCCGTTGGACAGCTCGGCCCCGAGGAATTTGAACTCTTTACACTAAAAGAACTGAATGTTTTTTTAATTTTCTTACTACCGCATTTACTGCATTTAAGCTCTGTCTTTTCAGAGGTCATTCCTATCAACAAATCAAATTTTTTACCGCAATCTTCACAAATATATGTATATACCGGCATAACAATTACTCCTGTCTTTTTCTTTATTTTAATTTTGCCTTAATTAAATATGGGACTTAATAGCAGCTTCAAGCTGCGCCTTAGGAACAACTCCTATAATTTTATCTATTATCCCGCCATCTTTAAAAATTGCCAATGTGGGTATACTCATAATATTATAGCTGCCCGCCGCGTTAGGGGCTTCATCCACATTTACCTTGCATACTTTTAATTCTCCTTTATATTCTTCAGCAATCTCCTCAATTATTGGCGCGACCATCAGGCAAGGAGCACACCACTGGGCCCAAAAATCGACCAAAACAGGAATAGCCGATTTTAAAACTTCTTGTTCAAAATTTGCATCATTAACTTTAATTTCCATTCTGTACATCCTTTTTTATCGTCACCTAAAAAAATGTTTCATATATGTCGTTTCCATATTAATTTCTTTTCTCAATTTTATCCTGTAAACCCAGTTAGAAAGGAAGAGACTTTCTAACGGAGTAAAGGTAAATTTTAAAACTCGTTCAAAAAAATCTTATAGAGTCCAGTATAAAGGCGCAGCCAATCGGCAATGTCAAGCACTTTAGATCATATGTCTACCCCTGAATTCCGGGCTGCAATTCAAAGTATAGGAGTGCTTAATTGCCCTCTGAATAAATATAACGCGAATCTTTTCATATTAATCATGATAATTAGCCCTTTTCACAAACAATAAAGGAAAAACTATATCACTTAAACAACAAGGTATCCATACCGCAAAGAAAAGAAATATAAAAATCGTAACATATACAAACCAATATAGCGCCCCTCCCCCTATAGCCATAATAATATGAAACAACGATGCCCACGTGCTCAACAGCACATGCCCGGCATGAGGAAATTTCGTTGTCGGTTTAAAATATGCTATAGCAACTCCCAATATAGCCAGAGGGTTCACCAACCACCATTTCTCGATAAACCCTAAATGAATCTGCCTGTTGGGCATCTTGAGTAGCATCTCAGCTAAATAAGGTATGACAGAATCACTTATAGTGGCAATACCTATAGAGCCTACGTAGCCAATGATAAGTAAAATCCAAAGATTACATTTACCTCTTTCGTATTTACCTCTTACGCGTTTACATGTATGAAGTTCATACATAGACGCGGTAACAAGCGCGCTCAAAACAACATGAATTGGATGAAGTATGTAAAACACCTTATAAGAAAGATTAGAGGGCATTCTGTGAAAAAAGACTATGATAATAATGCCCGTAATTGCTCCAAAAATCGTAAAAGGAGCATGGATCTTTAATTCTTTACAAATTTGTTTAAGCATTTTTTTCTCTATATTAATTAAAAACATTTTTAAGAATCGTTATTATGATAAAGTCATCCACATCAAAAAAATATCAACTCTATATCGTCAGTAATCAATTATTTCATTTAATCTCATCTTTTGATAAAACAAGAAATTAATGCTTCCTTTAAACATGATATATAAACCAAAAATAACCTGGATGGCGCCGCTTATCTGCCTAACCACAAAGGAATTTTTCATAATATATCCTTCACTTTTAAAAATTCTTTTTACTGAACATCCGAAATAAATTTCTTACCAAGCCTTGCTCTTTTAAAAAATTACACTTCCTCTTTCCTTCAATTATTTTTTATGATCTCTCTTCTCTGTACACAAATTCTCCTACTTTAAAAGCGCCTTAATCTCACGTTCAAAAACATCAATAGAAGTATAGCCTATAAATTTTTTAACTATATTTTTATTTTTATCAATAATAAAAGTAGTAGGAATATATCTAATACCTCCGTAGATTTTAGTTATTTCATAATTACCCATTGCAACGGGATAATTTACTCCATTGTTCTGGCAGAATTTTTTTACTTTTTCCGCATTGCCCTTATCCAAACTTATACCGATTATTACTAATCCTTTATCCCTGTACTTATCATACAACTTAATAAAATCAGGGATTTCTTTTAGGCAGGGAGGACAACTCGTAGCCCAGAAATCAAGGATAATTACTTTGTCTTCAAAACCGGAGAGGCTCAAGCTTTTTCCTTTAAAAGTGGATAATACAAAATCGGGGGCGCTCTGATTTAGCCCATCATTTTCTAATTTAGCGGCTCCCGCAAAAAGGGGCTTTCCCCAGTGCGGAATTAGAAAAATAAAACATCCCAATACAACTAACATACCTATTACTTTTCTTGGCACATCTATCCTCCTTTTAAAAACTCGAAACCATAATTCCTATTCCTATAATAATAAGTAAAATTCCGCTCACAACTGAGATAAGATTAAAATGCCTTTTTACCTTTAAAAATATACCCGACATATGTTCTACGCCTATGCTTAAAAGAAAAAATGGCAGCCCTAATCCCAAAGAATAAAAGCTTAAGAGTAATATACCTTTAACCATGTCGTCTTTGGTAGCAGCCAGCATGAGTATACTCCCTAATATGGGCCCAACACAAGGAGTCCAACCAAAAGCAAAAACCATACCTACTAAAAAAGAGCTGAATTTAGTTACGGGTTTGCTTCTAAGATGTAACTTTTTCTCATACTGTAAAAACTTTATATTAAATAAACCGCTGATGTGCAATCCAAAAAAGATAACTATCAATCCACCGATTATTTTTATTATCTTCAGCTTGGCAAATAAAAATGAACCCAAAAAAGTAGCTGAGGCGCCTAAAATAATAAAAACTACGGAAAAACCCAAAATAAATAACAAACTTTCAGGCAAAATAGTCTTTGCTTTCCCGAAATTTTTCTCTTTACGCGCGCTTAGTTCTTCAACTGACAATCCGGTTATAAAACAAATATACGCAGGGACAAGGGGCAATATGCATGGCGAAAAAAATGATAAAAGCCCCGCGCCAAAAGCAGTTAAAATCTGTAAAACATCAGTCATTTCTTTTCCTTTTTTTCTGCTCGGATATCAAATATACGGCTCTATTGCTGCTATCAGGCTGCTTTTGGGAAGCGCTCCAATAATTTTATCTACCACTTTTCCATCCTTAAAAATTGCCAGCGTTGGTATGCTCATAATTTCATATTGAGACGCAATTTGTGGAGCTTTATCAACATTTAACTTGCATACCTTCAATTTGTCTTTATACTCTTGAGCTATAGCCTTAACTGCTGGAGCAACCATCAGGCAAGGGGCACACCACTCTGCCCAGAAATCTATCAAACAAGGCAATTCTGATTCTAAAACTTCCTGCTTAAAATTCGCGTCAGTTACTTCAACCTCAACTATCCCAGTTTCCATTTTCTTACCTTCCTTTGATTATCTTTGCTAAAATTTTTTCGACACACTCTTCTCAAGCGTTCTCATAATACTCTTTATCAAGCGGGGATTTTTCAGGAAATAACACTTCGTCTTTCCCTCCTGCAGCCAGTCAACGATATTATCTGCTTTCAAAATAGCTAAATGCTGGGAGATATTCGGCTGGGACACTTTTGTTAATTCTCCTATATCATTAACACACCTTTTATCATCTAGTAATTCTATAACTATCGCCATGCGGGTCGGATGACAAAGTGCCTTAAAAAAATTGGAAACCTTTTTGCAATCCAAATCAGTCATCTAAGCCCCCTTCATATTATCATATTCGAATATGCTTATATCATGGGAAAGAAAATATGTCAACTAATTTTTAGTAAAAACTTTATTTAATATGTTAGTAGTCTCAGGTTTTGATTTAATACATTTCTGCTTTTTTCAAAAAGTGAGAAATTGATATGTGTCTCGATTTAATCAATTAAATCAATTGAATTGATATTTTAGATAGGTCAATTTTTATTTATTTTCTCTTCAAAACCTAATCTTTGCCAGTCTTTTTTTATCAATTCTAACAATACAGGGGTTCTTAGGGCAGCAGCAGGATGAAACATCGGAATTATCTTTATACCTCTGCTGGGATTAAATAAATCTCCGACACTAACATGAAAAAGTTGTCCATGAATTTCTGAGATTCCTTTTTTGGGTAAATTATATTTTTCAAGCGTATATCGCGTAGCTATAGATCCTAAGGGGATGATTATCTGGGGCTTTACTAACTCTATTTGTTTATCAAGATATACGGAACAAGTAGATATTTCTTCCTTTCCTATTGAATGAGTAGGGGCATGGCATTTTATAATATTAGTTATATAAAGTGATTCTCGTTTTAATTTGGCCAATTGCAAAAGTTTATTTAAAAAAACGCCTGAAGGGCCAATAAACAATCTTCCTGTTGAATTCTCTTCTTTTCCGGGAGATAAACCTATCAACATAATTTTGGCATCATCTTTTCCTTCTGCAAATACGCATTTATCTCTGTATTTATAGAGTTTACACTTTTCACAATTTTCTACTACTTCCAAAATCCTGCTTAAACTATTTAAACCTATCATACACCCTCAAGAACTTTCTCTATCATTTTTCTATGGGAAGAAAATGGGATATGCGGCAAAGTATCTTTACTGAAAAATCTTGCATCTTTCAATTCATTATTTAATAATAGATTATATCTAGAAACACTAACCTCATAACCAATAATAAGAAGTGAGCCATAAAGTTTGGTTCTCTGTGAATAAACACCTACTAATTTTTTAATTCTACCCTTTATTCCCGTTTCTTCTTCCAACTCTCTCAAGCAAGCAGCTTCAGGGGTTTCGCCTAATTCAATAAAACCGCCTGGTAACGCCCACTTATTTAAGCCCGGCTTTTGGTTTCTCTTTGTTATAAGTATTTTACCGTCCTTCTTCTTCGCTACACAGACTACCACGGGTAAGGGATTTTTATAATCTATCCAGCCGCATTTTTGGCAAACCAATCTCTTTCGGTCATCTACCTGCTTCTTGTGTAAATAATCTCCGCATAAAGGACAAAATTTAAATATATCTTGCATAACTTTTCTTTTTTTATTATCCGTATTAATTATTTCAACGTTTCAAGCTCTTCCAAAGTTTTCTCCGCGACAATTTTTTCTTTATTAAAATGTCTTTTCATTCTTTCTAAACACTTCCATTTTTCTTTTTCCTCACCAAGAAACTTCGCGCAAGCCTCCATAAAACTCTTAGTCATCTCCACATTTTCCTTCACATCATCGGGTATTTTTTCACTATCATGTTCTACTGCCTCCTGTGGGCATACGCTATGGCAAATACCACAATGAATACATTCTTTCATATTTATCCTTGCTTTTTCATTCACCATCGATATAGCACCTACCGGGCACTTCTCAATACAAATCCCGCATCCAACACACTTTTCGTTATCCACCCACGGCATTTTAACTACCTCCTATAAAATTTTTAATCTGAACTCCCCAATTCTGCCCCAGCATAGGATGAACAAATCCACCACCTCCCAGGGCAATTAATTTAAACTTTAACTCTTTTTGTAGATCCATAATGCTTCTTGACGCAAAAGAATATGATCTTTGAGTTAATTCCATATTAGAAACAAAACATTCTTTAGAACCATCTACTCCCATCTGTAAAATCATAAAATCAGGTTTAAATTTCTTAATAATTTCAATTATCTTTTTGAATTCAGTTATGAATTCTGCATCCCCACAGTTGATAGAAAGGGGGAAATTTCTATTGAATCCTTTTCCCTCACCAATTCCTGCTTCATTCTCGTATCCGCTTTTAAAAGGATAAAATGTGGCCGGGTTTTGATGAAAAGAAATAGTATAAACTTTAGAATTGCCATAAAAGGCTCTCTGAGTTCCATCCCCATGATGAGCATCATAATCGATTATCATAATTTTGTCTATATTTTTTTTCTTTAAAAGATAATTGGCAGTAATGGCTATATCATTAAATATACAAAAACCTCTACCCTTATTCTCAAAGGCATGATGCCAGCCCCCGCAAATGTTTATAGCCACCTCAAATGGATTATTTCCTGTAATGTAGTCTGCTGCAGTGATAGAGGCGCTCACACTTAACAAAGCTATGTCATAAATACCTTTAATTCCAGGAACCTCCTCGCCAAAAGATCCTTGACCGGTTTTACTCACTTCCGCAACTTTATCTATATAATCAGAGGTATGAAACAAAGCAATAATATCCCTTGATATCAGTTCGGGCTTTTTTATAGTAAGATTATCCAATAAACTCATTTTTTTAAATTCTTCTAATGCTTTTTCGTAACGGTTACCTCTCATAGGATGTCCGAAGCCAAAATCCAATTTTTTAAAATCATCACTATAAATTAATGCAACGTTATTCATAATTTCTCTACTAATGTATGAAAATAACCATCATCTGCTTGCCATGATTTGATAAACTTTGCCTTGCTTATAGATTTAATCATCTGTGGAGCTCTATCCAGCATCCTTTCATCATCAGATATTATCTCAGCATAATCTGCCTGTCCTATGCCGTCTAATTCTCTGGAAATTTTCTTAAGTCTCTCGGGTATTTTCTCCATTCTTCTTACATCTATTTTAATGCTTGGTTTTTTCATAAATACTCACCTCCGTAAATTCCCCATATAAAAAACATTCCCTTCATATTTAAATTCGATAATTTTACTCTGCGATATTAAATCTTTCACAATCGACCAATTAGCGTCTGCCTTCTTAAGAAATTTCTCCATTGCTTCTTCTCTCATTGAATGCGCTGACGTTATGCTTAATATATCATTTTCTATATCGCCAGTAGAAGATCTAATCAAGCCACTTTCTCTTTGAGAGGCTAACGATATGGTTTCAATAAAAGTTCCAGCCTGACGTATGGCTGGTGGTAACCAATATTCTATTGAATATCCTAAGTTTTTACCGATTAGAATTGCTGAAGAAAAACTTAAATTTGATTCCTTTACTTTTTTACTTTCTAGACTTGAGGCCTCTAGTTTTATCTTATCAATGATTTGAGAAAGTTCTTTTACTAAACCTTCACTAAAACGGATATATTCAAGGTTTTCATTTCTATTTATAATACTTTTTGTAAACACCTTGATATTTATAGGTTATTTAAGCTCGCGTTAAATTTTTCCTTCAAAGCTTCCTTTGTTTTTTTTCATCAATTAGCATTTTTCAAACCTTCTTAGAACAACATTTCCAGACTTCGGATAATATTTAGTCATAATCTACGCGGTTCCTTTAGTCCAAAGCTTAAAATAAAAGCCGCCAATAAAAATAAACCGGTTATTGCGAAAACCATGCTATAGGAACTGCGTTGAATCAGCATTCCTCCTATCAAGGGGAAAAATACAACAGGCAGTCTAAAAGTCCCTTCCAAACTTACATAGCGGGGCATGTCTTTGGCCGGAGCGGTGTCTAATAAAAAACTGTTTTTGCCTATTATCCGGCCTGAGATAAAGACACCTAAAAGTACAAATAATATTACAAATAGACCGGGGAAATGGCGCGGTAGAATAAGAACAAACAAAAGGGCTAAAAATCCAAATAGTATGCTGAATTGGATAACCTTCTTGCTGCCTAAATAATCGGATAAATGCCCCCAGATAATATTGGAAAGCGCCAGTCCTAACATCTGGGCAGAAAGAAATATACCGATCATTCCTATCTCTATCTTCAGAACATCTTTAGCATAAAGCACAAAAAAAGGCAAAGATAGCGCGATGGCTCCGGAAAGTATCTGGATAAAAAGGAACTTTCTGTAATTTGCGTCTTCTTTCAAAATACCGGCCGCTTTTCTTAAAAAATCATAAAACGGCAGCTGTTCTTTGTGAACCTCAGTAAAGGGTTCTTTCACCGAACCTAACGCAAGATATGAAATAGTAATAAGAATAAAGGCGAGCAAAAATAATAAGGCGTAATTATTAGGAAAGGTTATTCCACTGCCATTTAAAACAAATTTAACGACAAGTCCTGATAAAATAGCTAAAAAACCACCTAACAATTGGCGATAACCAAAAAACCTTCCCCTTAAATTAACGGGAATAGTTCTACTCCAAATATCCATAAACGGGACAGCGGCTACTCCACCCATAAAAGTAAACAAGAAAAGAAGCGAAAATATTCCCCAGAGAGCTATTGGGGGGTTATTTTCAGCAAACAGATAAGTAATTAACGCCACCAGGCCCCAGCACAATGCCCTAATTGTAATTGCGAATCTCAAAAGAGGCCTTTTGTGAATTTTATGTTCTATTCTACTGGCAACAAACAACTGAGGCAGAATATTGCCGATGCTTCCAATCTCGCCCACAACACTTGAAAATAATCCAATTAAAACTTTAGATGTTGTAAAATTAGTCAAGAATACAGGCAAAACTGTAGTCGCACTGCCAAAGGCGACACCTCCGCTATAAAACATGCCGTGCAGAAGCCCAATTATGAAATTAAATCTTGAGTCTGATTTCCCTTTTCTATCCATAATATTCACATTATATTTTAGCCAACAACCCTGTCGACCTTCAAGATAAAGCTCTTAAGTAATTTTGAAGTATTCTCTAAATCTCTAAGACTAATTATTTCTACAGGTGTATGCATATATCTTAAAGGAATACTTACTAAACCGGTAGCTATCCCTGACTTTGTAAGTTGAATAGCATTAGCATCAGTTCCTGTAGCTTTAGATATCGCTTCTATTTGATAAGGAATATTTTCTTTTTTCGCTATCTCTAAAAGTAAATTAAATATTTTTGTATTTATATTTGGGCCTCTTGCTATTACGGGACCGTTTCCTATTTTTATATCTCCCGTTTTCTTTTTATTCATTGTAGGAAAATCCGTAGCAAAGGTAACGTCTATAGCAATTCCAATATCAGGAAAGATCTCATAAGCACTTGTCTTTGCACCTCTAAGTCCGATTTCTTCCTGAACAGTAGCCACTCCATATAAAGATGCGTCAAATTTCTCTTTTGATAGTGATTTTAAAACTTCAGTTATAACAAACACACCTGCTTTATCATCAAGGCCTCTGCCTACTACCTTATCAGCATTTAAAAAATTAAAACCAACATCAGCAACAGCAACATCTCCAATATCTACTTTAGACTTTGCTTCTTTTTCATCTTTAGCACCAATATCTATCCATAGTTCTTCAATTTTAGAAACCTTCTTTCTCTCCTCCTCTTCCAGAAGATGGATTGGTTTTCTACCAATTACGCCTAAAATTTCTCCCTTTTCAGTTTTTATTCTAACTCTCTGCCCCGGAATAAGATGAGGATCAACTCCGCCCACAGTAGAAAAATAAATATAGCCGTCTTTATCTATATATTTCACCATAAAACCTACTTCATCAATGTGGGCAGCAAGCATTATCTTTGGTTGTTTGCCTTCATTTAATATTGCTACACCATTGCCATGAATATCAATTCTAAACTTTTTTACAAATTTTTCCACCTCTTTCTTCCATAGATTAACCCCTTCTTCTTCAAAACCAGAAGGGCTAATTACCCCGATTAACTTTTCTAAGAACTGCAGAGATTCTTTTTTCATTCTTATTCTCCTTATGATTCGCCTCTGATGGAAAAGGCAAGGGCATTATAACCCGTTATATATACTGTGTTATGCACTGTTAATCACTAGTTTTTAGATCAATTCGCAATTTTTGTTTTACCATCTACAAACATGCATAGAACTATCGAAAGCATCGCCAGTATAAAACCATACAAAAGGGTTGCTTCCGACCTTATTTTATCCCACAGAAGGCCAGCGATAAATCCACCGGGAAGAACTACTAATCCTATTGCTGTATGAAATATTCCTAATGCCATTGCTTTCAGGTGTTTTGGGGTTAAATCTACAACAAATGCTCTCTGACCCCCATCAATCATAGCATAATAGAATATTCCATAAATTACGAAAAACAATAGAATGCTATGAATATTTGAAGTGTATATTAATCCAAAAGAAGTTATCGCGAATACCAAATAGCCTGTAATTAAAACAGGTTTTCTTCCTATCTTATCTGATAATATTCCTGTTATTTGTCTTTTATCCTAAATACTACTAATAACCTCGACAACTGAATAGTGCGATTAAGTATAAAGAATTCTGTCTATTTTTCCCCAAATCTTTTTTATACTATCCGTTAAAGGCGTATTTGTATATTCAACTACAGAAAGCTTCCGCATCTGCGCCTCTGTGACCTCTTTCCCGTAAGGTATTACTCCTAAAAATTGCGAATTATACTGTTCTGCTAATTCTTTTATTTTCTGTGTCCATTTTTTATTTAAATCATATTTATTTACTACCACACCAGATTTGACTCCGAAATGTTTAGCCACCTCTAATATTCTTTCTAAATCATGCGCGCCTGATATAGTGGGTTCAGTAACCGCCAGTGCATAATCGACTCCTGTGATAGAAGCTATTACCGGACACCCTGTTCCCGGAGCTCCATCCATTATGGCTTTATTTCTTTTATTCTGCTCAGCAAGTAGAGCTGCTTTATCGCGAACCAATGTAACTAACCGGCCGGAATTCTCCTCGGCCACCCCTAATTTAGCATGGCTCATCGGCCCATGCCGAGTATCAGACATAAACCATTCGCCATTCACTGCCGGTTTAGTTTTTACAGCGCCGTATTCACATACTAATTCGCATACCCCGCATCCTTCACAAGCAACTTTATCAACCGTATATCTCTTTTTGCCTTTCTCCTCATACTCGTTAATAGCAGAAAACCTACAAGCTTCTTTACATTTTCCGCATTGGACACACAAACTCTGGTCTATATCCGCCTCTACCCCACCGCTAAAGTAACCTCTTGTCTTTATTTTTGGTGATAGAACCAAATGTAAGTCCGCGGCATCCACATCACAATCAGAAATTACACTGGCTTTTGCTAAAGCGATAAAAGAAGCTGTCAAAGAAGTTTTACCGGTTCCCCCTTTACCACTAATAACCACTAATTCTATAGGTTTCTTAGCTCTAGGGGCACCATACTTCATAGCTTTCTCGGGAAGTTTTTTATCAGATAATTTCTTTTTCTTCACTAATTTTGGTATTTTTTTCTCCTGTTGGGCTAAAATCAATATTTTATCAGCCAGATTTTCAAATAAATTTTTTAATTCAGGAAATTCCTCCACGGCTAATTCACCCCGAGAATAACTCTCAGCTATTCTACGTTCATCGGGTATCTCTCCAATAATATCCAGCTGCTCTTTTAGGCAATACTCTTTCAAAGCATCGTCTTTATATTCGGCTCGATTCACCACTATTACCGGTTCTTGTCCCACTTCCCTGGCCATATCTACCGACAGTTTTAGATCATTTACGCCAAAAGGGGTAGGATCAGTAACCAAAACGCATAAATCTACATCTTTAACCGTTTCTACCACCGGACAACTTGTTCCCGGCGATGAATCCAGAATGTTAATCCCTCCTCCGCTATATTCTTTTACTTTCTTTACAAGGCGGGGAGACATCCCCCCTTCTGCTGTCCCTAACAACGCGTAATACACTTTTATCTTATCACTTACACCCTGTTTCATGACACCGATTTTTCTTTCCTTTTCAATAATCGCGTCCACCGGACAAACAATTTTGCATCCACCGCATACATGGCATAATTCCTTAAATATAAGCACTTGTTTATTAACCATTGCTATAGCATTATATTTACAGATTTCCGCGCATCTGCCACAGGAAATACACTTTTCTTTATCCACTTCCACGGGAGCAACCAAAGTAACAACCTCTTCTTTATCAATAACAGGTTTAAGAAATAAATGCCCATTAGGTTCTTCTACATCACAATCTAAATAACAGATTTCATCATGCTTTTTAGATAATACTCTTGCTAAATTAGTAGCAATAAAAGTTTTACCTGTCCCGCCTTTACCGCTGGAAATAGCAATATTTATATTATTTTTCCTCATATCTTCTCCTTATTTCGATATTTCAATTAATTAAGCCTTTTATAATTACCATAATTTACTACTCGCTTTTTAAAAACTATTTTTGAAGATATAAGCTCCATGCGCCTAAATTACCTTTGTGCGCCGCCACCTCTTCCGCCGCCTCTACCGTCACGAGGGCCTCTTCCTAACCCTCTACCCATACCGCGCCCCATGCCTCTGCCTTGACCGCCTCCCGTGCCAAAATCAGAGCCAGAAGGTATCTGACCTTGTCTGGGGCTAGAATTTTGTTGTAATCCTGTCCCGGGGTAGATTGCTCCCTGAGAACAAACTCGAGCACATCTACCACAATCTACACATTTATCAGCAGCAATCTTTGCCTTACCACCAACCATTGATATTGCCCGAGACGGACAAGCCTCAACACAGACACCACACCCTACACATTTTTCTTTATCCACTTTAAACATTTTGGAACCTCCCTTATTAAAAAATTACATCCTCCGCGTTCCACCATTGCCATAAAAATGGCTAACAACAATATAACTAGAAATACAATAATAATTTTCATTAGAGCTTTAAATTTTGCTTAATTTTTTTATATGAGCGTTAATTTTATCTATTATTTCATTCATGATTTTCGCTGTTTGTGTTTCTTTTTTAAACTGAATGAAAGGCTGACCTGAATCCCCCAATTTTACAATTTCAGGCTCAATAGGAATTCTTCCTATAAACGGAACTTTTAAATCATGAGCTGCCTTTTCACCCCCGCCGATTCCGAACAAATCTATGTCCTTTTTGCAATGAGGACATATAAAACCGCTCATATTCTCGATTATGCCTATAAAAGGGACTTTAAGTTCTTTTGCGAATAAAACACTTTTTCTTGAGTCTAAGATAGCTATGTCCTGCGGCGTAGTTACTACTATCGCTCCGTTTATATCCGGAATAAGCTGGCATACGCTTAAAGGTTCGTCACCCGTTCCAGGAGGCGAATCAATAAT
>Ga0307992_1000631_pt1 | contig 21847 bp, 28 predicted proteins | sample EllFjometagen133_FD_203162 | JGI IMG/M metagenome (GOLD analysis project Ga0307992, IMG submission 203162) | Marine microbial communities from Ellis Fjord, Antarctic Ocean - #133 | ecosystem: Environmental > Aquatic > Marine > Unclassified | place: Southern Ocean | collected 2014-10-08
GATGGTTCTTCAGAATTATTTATTGGTGATTATTCATTAGTAGCAACATTTCTTGCTGCATTAACAGTTGCATTTCCACCAGATGGGGCGGATATTACAGATACATATAGAGTTCCACATGGTGGCATATGCTATATTGATGGAGACCCTTATGTAAATACTCTGGAATGGTGTAATACTAATAATGGAACATGGTCACCAACTTATTTTTATGCAAAATTATCTAGGATTATATCAGAAACTGGGGCTTATGAAGAAGATGATTTATTAAGTAATTATAAAGCATTAATATCTAAGTTTATTTTAGATAATTCAGTAGATGATTCAAGCATATTATATATGGAAGGTGATGAACGTGGAGACTATATATTAGATAATTATTATTTCTTTGCTAATGAGTTTAGTAGAAAGAGATTTCGTGGAAGTAAGTTAGGAGCAGCACTTGCTGCTAGAGATTTTATAAGCACTGACTCATTAATATTAAATAAAGAGATTCAAGTAGATATTAATAATTTACAAGTTGAGGAAGTAATAACTAATGGCTTACCTATTGGTGAGTATTTAACTATACAATTTAAAGATATTGAAGGTAGTCAATCTTATGCGCTTGCTCAATATATTGCATCACCCGTGGCACAATGTGGCAATTTGTCTAATGAGTATTATATAAGTGAATCAAGTAAACCTTATAAATTCATTCAAAAATATGTTCCGTCATCAATGAAGCTTATTATGACAACAGCTGCTAATTTGGCTGATATATCAATGGGTGTGGTGCTTAATGGCCTTGATTCAGTTAATATGACTATTACTAATAGCAGCACATTATCTAGAGAAGTAACATATGGCTGGAGATTATATTCTGGTACACCTGGAAGTTATAACTCTAAATCAGTTATTATACCGGCTAACGACGTAAAACAAGAAAATATAGTTAATTATGGTACTGTCACATTGGACATAGATGTTATGGCTTATGCAAATGATAAACCAACAACTATTATAACAAATACTATAATTGATTTAGAGTCAAGATTATTACCAACAGTAAATCCAACAGTAGGAACAATTCGTTGTAAGAATATTGGCGGAGTTAATTATGTAATATCTTCTATAACTAATAATGATGATTTAAGTGCTACTATTTATATAAATGGTTCTAATTATGGCATATTAGCTTCAAATGAAACAAAAACAATTTTAATACAGAGTGGATTTACACCGCCAATACTTTATGAATATACAATATATGCACTTGCTAGTGGCAAAACAGAATCTGAAGAAAGCAATTATAGTGGTCAAATAATATTCTGTACAATATAGTAAAATAAATTAAGGAGTTTATAAAATGTCAGCAGTAAACAGTAACGTTAAAAGTACTCTTAAATCAAATAGACCTACACCAAGAAAAGACTTTAATGAATTATTAGAGAAAGTTAAAAATATATATTCTTCAGAAGATTTAAAAGTTATTGAGGAAGTTTATATATCATTAAAATCTTCTGGTAAACAAAAGTCATCTTTGTTAAGAGAGATAGTACCTATAGAAGAATGGCTAGACTCAGAGTATTATTTAGGTTCATTTAAATATGACTTATATGAATATTGGAGAGATGTCATTGTAGAGATAGTAAATAGAAAAGGTAACAGCAGAGTTAACCAAGTTATTTTTACTGGCGCTATTGGTACTGGTAAGTCTACAGCGGCAATTGTTTTAATGGTTAGAAAGATTTATGAATTATCTTGCCATAAAAATATTTCTGCTTTATTCAAACTGGGTAATATATCTAGAATAGCATTTGCTTACTTATCTGTTACAAGAGAACAAGCACAAAATACAGGTTTTGCAGCTCTGCAAGAAATGGTAGACCAAATACCTTATTTTTCTGAAGTTTTTCCTAGAAAAGGAAACTTAGATAGTGTATTAGTATGGCCACAAGAAAAATTATTTGTCATGCACGGCTCTATAGCAAATCACTTTATTGGTATGAACTTAATTGGTTCTATTCTTGATGAAGCAAATTTCCATAGCGGCAGAGCATCAGAAGAAGCAGGTATAGAAGCTAATTCAAAAGTAGCTAGGTTATATAGTCAAACAATTAATAGAGCAGAGTCAAGATTTATTATTGATGGCATTAATGAATCTATAAGTATGCTTATTTCATCAAGTACTAATGTATCATCATTTACAGAACAAATGATTAATAAGCATGCACGTGACCCACATACTTATATAACATCTCCATCATTATGGGATGTTAAACCATGGAATTATAAAAGTGGTAGATTTATGGTGTATACAGGTGGAGATGGCTTTGAACCATTTATATTAGATTCATTAGATGATATAAATATTTTATTAGCTGCTCATGGTAAAAATCAAGTTTATGGCATGTCTTTAGAGGATGCATATAAATTATTGTCGGATGGTACCAAACAAAAAATTATAGCAGTTCCTAGTGAGCATAGAATTTCATTTAGTAATGATATTGTTATGGCACTTCAGGATATTGCAGGATTTTCATCTGTTGCTACTAGAAAATTCTTTAGTAATTATATAGCATATAATAAATGTATTAATGATGATTTAGTGCATCCATTTAGTAAAAGTGAATTTAAAATATCAACAACGAAACTTTCTTCACAAGATGGTTTTCTTCCTATAAGTGCATACTTACTTAATGGTATAGATTTTGCTAATAAACAGATGCTTAGATATATGCACGTCGATTTAGCAACTACTGGTGATAGCATAGGTATGACAATGTGTCATACGTCTAAATGGAAGACAATACATAAACAAATAGATGAATCAATCAATGAAGAAAAGAAAGATAAATATGCATTAGGAATTAATGATGATTATAGCTATGATAAATATCATTTAGGTGGTTTATTTAATTCATATAAAAATAAAGAAGATGAAAATATTATAGTGGAGCATAAAGCTCCTGTAATAGCACTTGACTTTATGATTAAATTTAATCCACCAGCTAAACCTGAGAGAATGCCAATATCTAAAATAAGAGATTTTATATTGTACTTGTCTCAGATTGGGATAAGGTTTGGAAAGATTACATTTGACCAATGGGGCTCAGAACAAATTAGACAAGAGCTAACTGATTTAGGTTATAATGTAGGGCTTTTATCCGTTGATAGAACAACAGAACCTTATTATACTTTAGCAAATCTTATTTATGAAGAGCGCCTTGAATATTATGATTATGTTATATTTAAGGAAGAGCTATTTAATTTAGTTGAAGATAGGGTAAGAAAAAAGATTGACCATACACCAGATTTTCATAAGGATGTCGCTGATTCAGCTGCAGGCGCGGTTTTTAATGCCACTAAAGCTGAAGATAAGACAGACTTGCAAGAAGAAGGTTTAGCAAATATCTATATAAATGCGAATAAAAATAAAAATGATATGGAAGATGAGATACAAAGGCTTACTAAAGAGCTTATAAGAGATGCTAATGGTAGGACAATTACTACTGATAAAGATGTCAAAAAGCATCAATGGTAAAAAATTGATTATTATAATTGTGGCGAGTATAGTTAAATAAAAAAATAATTTAAAAGGAGCGTTTGAAGTTTATGCACAAAGTTAATTCAGAAGCAATATTAAAGAAGGTTAATGAATGGAAAAGTATGCCAGAAATGGTTCCAGCAGTATATAGACTTTTTGTATTTTTAGATTGGAAAGACATTCCTAAAGAATATCAAGACAATTATGATACTAGAGCAAAGGACATTTGGGATGATGATATAGATTTATTATGGGATAGAATTGAAATAGACACTGAGATTACTGTTAAAGCGGTATTTGATGAATTACTTAAAAGAAATGTTGTAGCTGCATTTGGTATTACCCCAATTATTTTAGCAGATGTATTTGTTAGAGGTTATAAAACCGGTAAGTGGCAAGGCAAAATGATGAGCATAGTAAATAATTATAAAAATTATGTGGCATATGATAGACAAACAGCAGAATTAGATACGCTATTAAGAATGGGTAGTTTTATTGAAGAACTTTGTAGAAAAACGAAGATTACTCTTACTTTTGATTTAGTTAATGTTATTGAAAAGATAACTACAGAGTATTTAAAATATGATAATAATGAAGATTATAGCAATAAGGAATTTGAAACTAATATTGATGAAGCTATAGAAGTATTTGAAATAGCTAAAGATGTTGAAAATAGTAAATAAATTAAGGAGAAATTAAATATATATGGCAAAAACAACAAAATATTCTAAAGAATTTATAGATGCTTTAGGTGAAGCTGTTGACGAGGTTAGTCAAAAGATGCCTAAAGGTTCTAGAGGTAGATGGAGTGCGGTATTAGCATTACTATATGGTAAAGGTTTTAAAGAAGAAACTAGAATATCTTCTAATGATAGTATTAGAAGTTTATACAGATTCCACTATGAAGATGCAAGAAATAGGCATAGAATTAATAATGCCTCTCTTATAGATAGACTTTCTGGGCTAAATTACTTAGAGGATAGAATACTTAAAAGAATCAAGAAAAAGACACTAGTTAGTGCACTCGCTGAGTTGCTTGAGGTAACAGAAGATGATATACTATTAACAGCAACAAAACTCAAGTTATCAGGACACACCAATATAAAGGTGTTTAAAGAAGGAAATAGAACATTCATACAACTTATTAAAAGATTTAAAAGATTGGACAATGAATTTGATAAAACTGAACTATGGCATGGAGAAAAAGAGATTACTATAGGCGTAGTATCAGACACTCATTGTGGTAGTGAATATCATGCTAAAGAAGAGCTTGATAAAATGTATGACATATTTGAGGATAGAGGAATTACAATGGTGCTTCATGCAGGTGATTTATCAGAGGGTATGAAGAAGCTTAGAATGGAAACATTCTTAGGAAATGTTGCTATTGGCTTTAATGCTCAGTTAGATTATGTAGTTAGAAATTATCCTAGAAGAAAAGGAATTACAACATATGCTATTAATGGAAATCATGATTTATGGTATTTAACAGAGGGCTTAGCTAATTTTGTAAATACTGTAGCATTAGTTAGAGATGATATTAAATATATGGGAGATGACTTTGCTAGAATTTTTATAACCCCCAAAATAGATATTACAATGTTCCATCCTAATGATGGCAGCGCTAGTAATGTATTTACTAAGCTTCAGAACTTTGGAGATAGAGGCGGAAATAAGTTAAGTAAGATTAATATAATTGGCCATTATCATAAATTAGGTTGGATTTATTATAGAGATATGCATATCTTGTACCCAGGCTCATTTCAAAAACAAAGTGAGTGGATGAATATGAATAATTTAAGAAGTGAAGTTGCTGGCATTATATTAAAGATGAAGATTAAAGATGATGGCTCATTAAAAGAATTAATTATTGAGCATGTTATGGACTTTGAATAGAACATACTAATGGTATATTTATTTATGTATAGCATGTAAAACAGGAGGTATTTAAATTGAACAAAGACCTTGCAATCCAATATATTAATGATGAATTAACTGGTGGTGGATTAATTAATTTAGAATTACCGGGAAGTGCTATAGGTAGAAACCTTGATAGGTCTCTTGCATATTCATCTGATTATTTTTCATACGTTTTATATAAGACAGTTACGCCAACAGCATCAGATAATCAAAGTGGTTACATTTTACTTTCAGAGTTAGACAATGGGGTAGAACTTGAAGGTGAGGATGAAGATACAGGAGTAACTGGTGTACCAACTGTTACAGCAGTATTTGCTACTAAGAGTTCTGTAAATATTAATTCAGCACTTTTAGGATTAGGTTCATTATTCATTATTAATTCAAATAGAACTAGTCAAGCAATGAATTCATATTCTCAAGCAATATCGCAATTAGCTAATTTAGAGAGTATATTAGGGAGAAATGCTAGAGTAGCTGGAGACAAGCTTTATATAGCAAATCATTATCCTGTAGTTACCATAGAATATATACCACAAGTAGTTAGATTAGAAAATGTTGTAGAAGGAACTTGGCAAAGATGGCTTATTGATTATACAGTTGCTTTATGTAAGAAGCAAATTGTTCAGGTAAGAGGAAAATATACTGTTTCTTCTAACCCAGCACAAGCAAACGCGGCAACACTTTTAGAAGAAGCTAATGATGCAATAGTTAGATTAGAGACAGAACTAGAAATGAAAGGTGTTCTTAGAGCACGTAGATAGTAAAGGAGATAGTTAAAAGTATGGTTATATTAAAAGAAGAATTACTAGAAATGTTAAACTTTAAAGGGATGCAATATGAATATAGAGTCAGTATGATTCTAGATTATATTAAGCAGCCAGAAATTGCTCCATCATATATTAATGATATGATAGATTCTATGAAAAGATTTAACAGTATTAATGCGCTTGCATTAACTGCAATATTCCAAAATAAGTTAAAGAATCTTATACTTGGGACAGCAACATGCCCAAATACAAGAGTGCTTACATCACTTTCTGCACAATTATTAATTAAATCACAATTTATAGTTATTGCAGCTCAACTTAATAAGGCTGGAAAGCGTTTAAAAATTATTGAAATGCAAGAAAAGGTTGAAGAGCTTAAAGTTGAAGAGCCTAAAGCTAAGAAGACTATAGCTAAAAAGGTTGTAGCTAAGAAGACTATAATTAAAAAACCCAAAGTTAAAAAAGAAGTAGATGCAAAGACTAGGGAGATGTATGCTAAACGCACGATAAAGACAAGAGCAACTAAAGAAAAAAACAGATTAGCAAGATTAGCAAATCAATCTAAATAAAACAATAAAGGAGCACTAAACAAATGCCTAATAAAAGAGAAAATAGATTATTATTTTATATATTAAGTTTTACTTGGGGCCTTCCGATGACTATCGTAGGTCTTTTTGTATTCTTATTTACAAAAGTATTTTTAAAGAATCACATTACAAAAATAGAGAGGGTAGCAGGAAGAATTTGTGTTGTAGTAGACTACCCATCAATGGGTGGGGTTAGCTTAGGACTAATTTATATAGTAGGTACTTGGCATAGTAAGGCACTACATCAACATGAATTAGGTCACACAATACAAAATATTAGATGGGGATTTTTATTTCCATTTATTATTGGAATTCCATCAATTATTAGAGCTGCACTATGGCCACGTCTTTGCGCTAGTTATTATAAGAAATATCATAAGCCAAAAAATTATTATGGCATATGGTTTGAAGGAAATGCTAGTAAGTTAGGCGCTACATACCTGCGTGAAGAGGTGAAGAATGCAGTATATAAAACAAATAGTTAATCAAGAAGATACAGATGATAATAATTTAAAAGTTATTTCTAGGTATATCAATGAATATATAGCAGAAAGAAAGTTCAAAAGAGACTATATTAAAAAAGATAGAGATTTTTGCTATAAAGAAAGTTTTAAGTTGTATGACTATTTTACTAAAAATAGAGTTAAATCAAAATATGTTAAAGGTTATTTTATAGTTGAAGACCTAAGTGGACTCAAACTAAGCTTAAAGGACCTCTATAGCACTGAGATGGAAGAGTTTATTGATTATATTAGTGAAGAGTTTGAAGACCCTAAAAGCATATCTGAGAACGATTTAGTTTATGCTTTTGCTGAGCATAAAGGCATTGGGGACTTTTTAACTTACCCACATGCATGGGTAGAACTTGACAATATTATTATAGATATGACATATGAACAGTTTGAAAAAGCATGCCCATCTGGAATTACTAAAGAAAATTATGTAGAAGGACAATAGAAAATTAAAAAGAAGAGAGAGTGTTAAAATGCAAGACATTAAACAAATACAAGAAAATGAATTAGACTCATTTGCAAAATTTATTAAAGAGTGGAGAAATAATCAAATATCCAATGTAGATGGATATAAGGAAATATTAGCTACATTAAATATGACAGAGGATATTGATTTAGATTATAATAAATTGCCCGTTCAAATTAGTTTTATAAAGATGCCAATAATAACTGGTGGGATAGCTAATGTTAAAGTAGTTTTAATTGTACAAGCAGATAACTTTGCACTTATTATTCCTGAGAATGTTTATGATTCTTATGAAGTTATTGAAGATAATTCAGCAGAAATTCAAAGCATTAATTTAGGACTTCAATTGTCTATTGATTCTGCAGGATTTGATAGTTCAGACGTTGACTATCAAAACATGGTTAAAAGGGCTTATATAACTGCTGATAATAGTTCGCCGGCATTTGAATTATTAGGAGTTGCAAAAGTTAATGCAGATAATAAAGTAGAAGATGAAGAGTCAGGCATAGGTAGTCCTGCTGATAAATTAGGTGAAATTGGTAGTATGGATAAATCACCTGAGCCAGTGTTTGAAGAGCCATCAGGTTTAGAGTTTGATGATGAAATTGCTAAAAATCAAGAAGCTTATTCTAAGTTTTCTAAAGATACTAATTCATTAGAAAAATTATTAGAGAAACTTAAGGCGGCTCCAACAGTAATAAGTGATAATGTAAAAGCTAAATATATTGGAGAAAGCAAAAACTTACTTATGCTTCTTGTAGATAATAAGTCTGTTTATAAATCATTTATAAACATTCCTAGAAAAGCTAAAGAAACAATATCTAAGTTTGGTGAAACAATAAGACTTAATGCAGATACACAGATAATAGATACATTCTTAGTTAGTGGTAATAGAGCATTTATTGTTGCAGAATATGTTGCTAATAATTATTGGTTAGTTGAAGGTGAAGAAAACTCTAATGAAGAACTAAGTGGAAAAAAGATTATCCCAAAAAGACTTATTAAATTAACTAAGTCTTCTGTAAGAGAAGAATCTAGAAAATTTAAACCAACTACATATAATGGAAAAATAGCATTTTCTTTAAATAAGTAGTGTACAAATGGTAAAATAAAATGTATAATAGAAATGAGAGATAATATGAAACTGAAACGAGAGGGAGTTGTAAAGTTATATATGGCGTTTGAAAGTACAATTATAAGTCGAGTTGGTGATACTATATTAGAATATTCACACACGGCTGATGATATTGCAGCGGCAGTTTATAGAGTAGCACCAAAAATATATAGTAAGTATTATAATAGATTTGATAGAGCATATGAAAAGGATGATTTTGTTCAAGATTCATATGAGCATATACAAAAATTATTTGATACAGGTTATATTACACCAGACAGAGAAAATATTGATGGCATTATTTATGCAATGCTTAGTTCTGTATTTGTTTTAAATAAAATAGCTAAACAATCTAAAGATTCTAAAAGATATTCTTGGGATTCATCAGAGAATCCTGACGGAGCTAGCGGAAGAACTTCATTTAATCCTTATAGCAAAGATTTATATGGTCAATTAGAAGATAAAGATGTAGAAGACCCTAGTCAAACACATAATAGAATTGAAAATGAAAAATCTGGTAAAATCATAGCAGATACAATTATAGACAATCTATCATTTCAGCCTTATAATTCTAAAAAGCATGCATATTCAGGCATAGATGATATACTAGGTGAGATAGAATTATCTGAGGCAAATTTAGCCAAAATGTATTTTATGGGTTATACACTTCAAGCAGTGTTAGAAGTATTTGGATTTGGAGAAAGTGAAAGACATTCTCAATCATCTTATGTAACTCATAAATATCAAAATACTAGATATAAAATAAATGATATTATCTATAGTTTAAGCAAAGAGGATAAAACATCACTTGGAGCTTACATAGATACAATTGAAAAAAAGAATGCTTCGTATAAAGAAAACTAAAATGGGTATATAATGTATCCATTTTTTTATTTGAAGTAAACATAGTGCTCTAATTTTATATTATTACTTATGTAAGATAAAAATGCATTAAACATGGAGGTAGACTTATGAAGACATATATGGCAAATGTCAAAGTTACGGCTATATTATTTGATGGTACCAAAAAGAGTATTGAAGAGGCTAAGGAATTTTGTACAAGTAAAAAGGGTATTTCGCATGTTTCAACGGATATAAGTAATAATAAATTATATATCTTAGTTCGTAGTAGATATGGAGAAGCGTGGATTGTTTTTAATAAAGATTATTATATTGTAAGATATCCAAGTGGATTATATTATCCTTATAAAAAAGCAGCTTTTGAAAAACGCTTTAAAATTATAGAATAAAATAGGAGATAAACTTATGAAAATTACAGTAAGAGAACTTTTTAAACTATATTATATGTCTCATTTGGAGGCAATTGTTATTGTTATGTATAATAGTAAAACTAATGAAAAATTTGAGGCTTTACATAATTTTGGTAATAAATCTTTTACAAAAAAGGAATGGGAAGCTACCGTAGAAAGCTTTTATGTAATAAGTGCGGTTAAGACAACAATACAAGATAAGTATATTTTAATTATAACTTCTGAGGTGCAAGATGCCTAAAATTACTTTTGGTAGTAGTCTTAAGAAGTTTAAGAAATTAGATGGATATTCATGCAATGCTCATTCACCAAGTGCTGCTTTATACCATGTGTTTATGAAGTTCAGAAATACTAAAAATAATCATTTATATTCTCAATATGAATTAGATAAAGCAAGAGCACAAAATAAAATAATTTTATATGTAGATTTTCAATGAGCGGATAGGAGATGGCTATGACAAAGAAATTACAAAAAGCAGATAAAGACACAAATGCGCTGATAGATACAATGCAAGCATTTTTATTAGAATATTTTCGTAAAAAAGGAATAAGAGGATTAAATATTACAAGAGAGTTTGCTTGGGAGGTTTTTCATACCGCACATAAGCTTCCATATGTATTATTAATAAATAGAAATCCGCAGATAACATATCAAGGAGTTGGCCAACATATATCAAGCAAGCACGGTAGTCAACAGTTAGTTATTAAAGATATTGGTAAGTTTGAGATACAAGGTGTTTCGATGAAACGTGATGATAGTAAACATGCTTCAATTAAGTTTAGACCTTCTAAAGATATTCATAGACTTTTAGAATCAGTAAAGGTTGTGGAAAAAGATGGCATATAATAGAAAGAAAACGGCTTATAGACACTGGGTTTCAACTAAACCAACGAACCAAAGGTTTCCATTTGCTTATGATTTATTTAAAATAGATGAAGTTTTAAATAATGAAGATTATATTGTAGTAGATTATTATAATGGTGATAACTTAAAGAACAAAATGAGACTCGAATTGATTAAACAATTTCCTTATTTTGATTATTTAGATGAAGATAATTATAATAAAATAAAACTTAAGAATTATAAAAAAATATTTAGAGTAAATGTTAAACAAGGAAATAAGAATGAAAAAGGAAAAATTATATATGTTACATCAGAATCTCAATATGTAGAGGCAAAAAATTTTAGTTCTGATTATAGATATACTTTAATAAAGTCATTAGAACATTTAAAAACTATATTAGTTGGAGCTAAAGTTTTAGGATTTGATACCGAAACAACTGGGTTAAACCCAGATAAAGTAGATAAAATAGTTGGTGTATCTTTTGCAAAAGAGCCATTTAAAAGCTATTATATTCCTATAGCTCATTCTGTTATATTTGACGAGATGAATTTAGGAATGGAAGCAGTTAAGATATTCTATGAAGCAATGGTAAAAGCTGAAAGAGTATTTATGTTTAATTCAAGATTTGATATGCGTATGATGGAATATAGCGAATGTTTATTTGATATGTCTAAAGTAAAATTTATGGACACTCAAATTAATTGTTATTTTGCAGACCCGGGTTATCCTAATCATTCACTAAAACACCTAGAAAGTTTATTTTTAGGTTATTATAGACCAGACCTTGGTGATTTATTAAAGCATAATAATATTGATGGCTTTAGTGTAGAACTTTTAAATCCTAAAAATATTTTATTTTATGCAGGTCAAGACGCTATGTCTACACTAGAGATGGGATATGACACGCTTAAATATTATGAAGAGTTTGGCATATCTGGTCAAATAGACCAAATGATATTATATAAGTTAATGAAAATGGAAAATGTATTTTTAGATATAGATATACCTTATTTAGAGGGTGAACTTGCGGTTATTATGCCTAGATTAAAAGAGTTAGATGATAAAATTAGAGCTGAAATTGGTGATGTTAATTTAAATAGCCCGAAACAAAAAGTTAAGTTATTTAAGAGTTTTGGATTAGATACTCATAGAAAAACAAAGACTGGCAATATGGCTACTGGAAAAGAACACATTGTTGCACTTATTGAGAGATTAGAGAAGGCGGGCAAGAAATACCCTAAATGGCTTGGTTTATTAAATGAAAGAGCTAAGTTAGATAAATTACAGTCCTCATTTTTCAATAGCTTATTAGAACAAGCTAAGATGTATGATGGCAAAGTAAGAATTAATTATAGACATGGCAATACTTCTACTGGCAGATTTTCATCTGGAGAAGAAAAAGATGAATAATATAAAATATGAATTAATGTATGAAAATGAAGAAAAGCAAACATAATGTTTGTTTTTTTTATTATTATATATGTAAGATAAAACTATGGAGGTATCTAAATGAAAGAATTATATAACGATTTTAGAGGAATTACTTGCCTAAGAAATGGAAAAGTTATGTATAGCACAGGTGGAATCATAAGTGCCAATGCAAAACAAGAGGCAATAGACCTAGTAAAGTTTGTTCAGTCACAATTTCAATTTGAATATGTTAAATTGTGCAAGTGGGAATATGAAATTAGTAGACATAATCTTCAAACTCATGAATCTGACTTAGTAGAAAAGGCGGAGTATATCATAGATGAAGAAGCACATATTAAAAAGAGTTATAAATGGGTTACTGGCAAAGAGATGGAGGTATCAAAATGAAAGATACAACAAGACGTAGATTATATAAAAGAGATATTGTAGAATATATTCAATGGGGAACTCCCTTAGGCTCAGTTGAATTTTATCCTATGGATGAGGATTATATGTCTGTAAAAACAGAAGGCAGAATATTTAGTTTAATTATTAATGACGAACCAGTATTTGAAGGCACAGACAGAGAGTGTATTTACTTTTATAATCAAGCATTAAATGCTTTATATAGAAATGGGAGTGAGTGAAATGAAAATAATTAATATATCAAATCATCATCAATGGGATGGTGTGGAAATGTCAGCTAAATCATTTTGGGATTTAATTGTTGTGTTACGTACTAGCAAGTGGGCATATGGTTGTACATACGAAGATGAAAATGGTAAGAAACAATATACATCGTGGGGATTATGAAAATAAAAGGCAAACTAAAATATAATGGTCATTGTAGTGTCATAAAAAGTATTGGTGATATAGGGCAATTAAACGAGGAGAGTCTAAGTTTTAATGAGTAAGCTGAGTATAACGGAGGATATAGAATTTGCTTTGTTTGATTATTTTCATATTCAAAGAAGTATAAGATGTTCATTAGAAGCAAATGTATTGGTTGGTCGTGTTGATTTACTTGCAATGAATAAAAAGGATGAAATGATTTGCGTGGAGATTAAAGTGACTTATCAAGATTTTAAGTCTAAGAATGGTCATAACTTGATAGGTAATAGAAATTATTATGCTGTTCCACCAGAACTTGTAGATAAGATAAAGAATGAGGTGCCCTCACACATCGGCATTATGTCAGTCAATGTAATATATAATGGAAGTATTGGTAGAGTAAAAATTGTTAAAAATGCTAAGAAGATAATACATAATTATCCACAAACAATGATTGATATTATAAAAAGTAATATGTGGGTAGCTTTAAATTCAAATACGAGAAGGCTTTTAAGATTTAGAAGCATTATGAATTACAAGCATAAAACTGAATAAATCTATTATAATAAACAGAGGTATATAAGGTGGTTAGGGACTAATGCATATCACTAATCCTATCTTATATTTTTTAATTTAAAGAATAAGGAGAAAATTATGAAAATAGCTTTTGTTGGAGACCCACATTTAGATAACCAAACACCAATGTCACGATCTGATGACCATAGAGTGGTTTCTATTGAGAAATTAAATGGTTTATTAGGTTTATGTTTAAAGAATAAAGTAAGTGAATTAATATTTACTGGTGATATGTTTCATAGGTATGACGTACCGACTTCATATTTAATTGAGGTTATTGTAGCGTTAACTAAATTTAAAGATAATGGAATTACGGTATGGTCTACTATTGGAAATCATGATATACCAAGAGATAATATGGAGTACTTTCATAGAACACCTTTAAATTTATTATTTAGCGCGGGCGTAGTCCATCATTTAACACATTTGCCAATAGGCAATGTAGAGATATTTGGATTAGATTTTACTAAAACACTTAATGATTTATCCGAGCCTTTAAATGATAATTCCAAAAAAATACTAGTTATGCATTATGCAACTGATGCCACTGTTGCTGGTAATGGTTCAATAGATAGAAAGTTTTTAAAAGATTTTGATATAGTAGTATCTGGCCATGACCACATGTATTATCCTATTTCTGGGACAAATCCAATAATGTTGAGACCAGGTTCATTTGTTAGAAGAACAAAAGATGCTTATAATTTAACTAGAGATATTATAGTTTATATGTATGATGCTGATACTGATATAATAGATGAATTAAAATTGCCTAACACCAAGGAAGCAAAATTAGTTTTTTCAAGTGAGGTATTTAATGCTCAATCTATATTTAATCAACCATTAATAGACTTTGGAGAAGCTTTTTCTAAACTATATGAAGAACAAAATATGACATCATTATATGATATTGTTGAATACTTATATGAACATTCTAGAATTACTGAATATGCTGAAAAAGAGATTAATAAATACTTAAAAAGTATTGGGGTAGAGAGAAAATAATATGGACTTAGTAGAACTATATAATATGGCACATGAACTTCCAGAGAAATTACAATTTCATAATAAGTATACATGGCTTATTTTTAATGGTATAGTAGAAGCTAGATATTTAGATATTAATGATGCTATTACAAAAAATATTTTAATAGGTTCATATATTAAGAGTAAAGGAATCATACTTTTATTTCCTTCAAAGGTTAATGGAGTAATAACCGATATATATGTTAGAGCTTTAGATTCAAAAGAAACACCATTAAAGCTTGGCCCCAATAAGTTACCTTTTGGTATTGGCTTATTACAAGATAATTTTAAATACGGCTCTCAATTGATTTTAGTTGAGGGAATTTCTGATTTAGGAGCATTAAAGTTAATGAAGCCCGATATAAATGTAATTTCAATTCAATCTAATTCAATAAGCAAAGACTTAGCAAAATTCTTAAGTACTATTACAAACCACTTTATTATTTTATTTGACAATGATAGTGCTGGTATTAAGGGTTCTAGCATATCAAGGTGGCGCTTGAATGATTTAGATTGTAATGTTAACATAGTTAATCAACATGGAACTTTAAAAGACGCCGGTGATGTTCTAGATATTATCTCGGCTTATCTAAAGAGGCCTACCCAAGAATTAAAAGATAAAATAGAATTAATAAGTGAATATTATAATTTTCAACTAAAATAAGGAGATGAATAATTTGATTAATTTAACTGAGGCTATTAAAACTAAGCCAGAAAAATTAGCTTTACAGAATACTGACCAACTTGAACTTGTTACACGCTTAAGACACTCAAAACTTTCTAAGCTTAACAAAGTTGGTGATGGTATAGTACTTTATGATTATCTTGATAGTAGTATAAAAAGGAGAGCTCAAACTATCGGTTTAGCTTTTACCATTGCTTTTAAGATAATGATAGAATTATTTTTAAACAAAGATACTATTAAAAAAACTTTTCTTGATTCTTTTCATTTTAAGCTTTCTAACACACTAAAAGAAACTGTAGATTTAGAGGATGAATATGTTTCATTATTTGTTAATACTTTAAAAGAATTATTAGCTTATGAAGAAATGGGAATACAACATTATAATGGTATAAAGGTAGACGTTGATAGAATTGAATTTGTTAAATGTTTAGCTTGTTCTTCAGTTACATTAGCTTGGCTTTATGCAAAAGAAAAATCAGGCTTTTTACCTGGTGATAAGACAATAATGTTAAAAGGTTCTCCAACGCAAGAATTACTTAGAGCTGAGGTAGCTTTATTAATAGAAAAGTCATTAATTACCATAGAAAATATATGTAATCAAAATATTGACAAAGTTTATATAGACCCAGAAATATATGATGTAAAATTAGGTTTTGTAGCTTCTATTGATTTAATTATTAATGAGGTAGCAATTGATATAACAACTGCATCTAAGATTAAAGATTCAAGTTCACCACAATTATTATGTTTTAATGCAATAAATAATAAAGTAAAAGCTTATGATATAGACCGTTTAGATATGCTCTATATTAGAAGTAATACTGTAATATCGTTTAATCCAGAAGAAGAGGATATTAATGCCTAAATATGAAAAAGCATTTTTTGCTAAAATTAATATGCAAAACCCACCAAAGCCTAAGTCTAAAATATGGTATGTTAGAAGAGCCACAGATAATTATTTAACACAATTTGTAGTTTGTGGCTATGAGTTTACTGAAAATATGACATTAGATTCATTAGGTAAGGCAGAAGGTTTTGACCAACATTTAAATTTTAGAAAAGCATTTTTGCCTGAAAAAAATCATTATTGGTTATCTAGAGATTTTAGTGGTCAAGAATTAAGAATTATTGCAAACTTATCCGGTGAGCCTGCTTGGATTAATGCATTTTTAAGCGGTGGTGATATTCATAAAGCTACAGCAGTTACAATGTGGGGCGAAGAGAACTATACAAAAGAGAGAAGAAAAGCCGCAAAGGCAATTAACTTTGGGCTAGTCTATGGCATTTCTGCTAAATCATTAGCTGAAGGTCTTGGGAAAGAGGGACTAAATATTTCTGATAAAGAGGCACAAGGTTATATTGATTCATTCTTTAATAAGTTACCAGCAATAAGACAGTTTATGGATGCTCAAGCAAACTATGTTCAAAATTATAGAGATTTGCCTAATATGTATGGCCGCAAGAGAAGATTTCATAATTTCTTTAATGAATATGGTAAACTTACTGGTGGTGGTGAAAGGGCCGCATATAACCAGCCGGTACAATCAATGGGAGCAGATATAACAAAGTTAGCTTTAATAAAAATATATGACAGGTTAATTGTAAATCCTAAATATCATAATAAAATAGTTTTTAAATCTACTATTCATGATGAAATTAATTTTAGTGTTGCATATGATTTTGTAGAAAAAGCTGCTAAATATACAGAAGAATTAATGAATCATAAAATGCCAGGTTGCCCAGTAATAATTACTACTGGCTTAGAGATAGGACATTCTATGGGATTAACTTGGAAATTTAATCAGGATAATGAAACGCTGGTGTTAACCCCAGACATTATTCCATTTTCAGATATAGAAATTGCTGAACAAAAGTTACTTAGTTAAACATGAATTAAACAATTTTATATTATAATATATGTAATATGAATAGAGGTATTATTATGAAAGTAAGCTTTGAAGATTCAAAAAAAGTATTAGATGATTATATTAATGAAGTTCATACTTGGTATGGCGCTAATTCTTTAAATGAAACGCCAACATATGATAGTTTGCTAGATAAGAAAGTTTGGGGAACTAAATATCAACAAGACATTAATTATTTTAGACAGTTATCAGATATTAAATCTAAATTTATTGCTTTAAAAGGTTATTTTTCTAAATTAAAAGCTGAAATGCAGGTGCCTCTTCAAATTAAGGCTGATAACGTAATTAAGTATATACAAGAGCAAATTAAGTTAGTAGAAAATAAAATGTGGGGAACTAAAGAACAACTAGAATATTATAAGACAGTCGTGTATGTTATAGGAAGCTTTAGTTATGGTGATTATGCCTAATGTTTAAAATCGATAAGACTAATATAAATATTAAAAGAGTACATATTTTAGTTGGGGTGCCTGGTTCTGGGAAGTCAACGTGGGCAAAGGCACAAGGGTTAAGGATAGTAAGTTCTGATGACATCAGGTTTGATTTATTTGGTGATTTAAATAATAGAGATATTTATGTGAAAGAGAATCACGCAAAGGTGTTCATGGAAGCGTATAGACTTGCTAGAGAATATGTAGACTTGGGCATAGATTTCATTTGGGATTCAACTAATCTAACTAGAAAAAAAAGATATAAGTTATATGACTTCTTTATTGATTTAGGCTATACAGTTCATATGCATATATTTACTGCACCATTAAGTGTTCTAATATCTAGAACTGCAATAAGAGAAGAAAATTCAATTGATGCTAAAACTGTTAAAGATATGTATACAATGATGGAATCACCATCTCTCTATAATGAAAGACGAGATTGTGACATTTATACAATTCATAATGCCGTGCCATTTTTTAAGCGGGGGTTTAATGAATATAAATTTATAAGCTATGCTCACGATAATGGCATAATTAAAGCTTTAGATTTACTTCATCCTTTATATAAGAAAGAGATAAAAGATATAAGATTGTCTCATGATACACCATATCATCTAGAATCAATAAGTGAACATATTGACTTATGTATAAAAAATTCTTATAATGATATTGCTACATTCATCTCAGTATTTCATGATTTAGGAAAGTCAATAACAAAGAATGGTGGCAAGTATTATGGACATGAGAGAATATCTGCAATGTATTCACTTATGGCGGATAGAGGCCTAGCATATAGAATGGCTACAGAGGCAATTTTCCATCATATGCATGCACATGGTGGCATATCAGAAAAAGTAATTAGAAAACATGGCTTAACTAGTTTAACATTGGGCTATATAGAGATGTTTAGAAAAATAGATGATAAGAGCAGGATAACGGAAGAATAGGGGTATAATTTTGACAGATAAAGAAAAACCACAAATATTAGATTATACATTAAAAATGCGTGCAGATTGGATTCTTAAGCCAAAGCAAAATGAAATTGTTGATTTTTTAATAAAACACCCATTTGCATTTAATTGTGCTCAAACTGGTATAGGAAAAACAATTACATCATTAACTGCGGCAATTCATACTTATGTAAATAGGAAAGACGATGATATACATTTTGTTTTACTTTTACCTGGTTCAGCTGTTAAAGCTTTTACTGATGCTCTGGGAAAGGTTTTAGGTATACCTTATAATATATACACCGCAACCACCTTAAATGTTATGCCAGATGCTAGATTTCATATATTTAATTATTCAACAATAGGTTCTGGTGTTTTTGATAAAAAGAATAAAAAAGGTGATAGTATATCTTTACAAGAAGCAATTAGTAGAAACCAATATATAACTAGACTAATGACTTTATATAAGACACATAAAAATCTTTGGCTCATAGCTGACGAAGCTCATGCATTACAGGATATAAATACGGTTCAGTATAGAGTAGTTGATGGATTAAGAGCAATGTTTATTGGTATGTGGCTTTTAACAGCAACTCCAATATTAAATAATTTAGATGGATTATTCCATATGACCGATATATTAATGCCAGGATTTTTTGGGAATATATATAGATTTAGAAATAAGTATTGTGTTCTTGAGACAAATATAATTTATAAATATGACAGACGTAAGCATGCAAGAATCCCTATTAAAACTACAGATGTTATTGGCTATAAAAATTTAGACCATTTATCTAGTGAGTTCGAGAAAATATCAATTATAAGGGCAGATGAATATGATATAAGATTTAATTATCGTTCTGCACATCTTTCTGAATATATGATTAAGTTCTATGAATTAGCAATCAAAGGATTATTTAGTGGCAAACATATTAATACAAAGATTGGTAAGAATGGATTACCTAAAAAAGTTACTAAAAAATCTAAACAAGAACATGCGGGAGCAAGACTTCATGATATGCAGCGTGTTGTATCTAATTCCCATAAAGATTTTCAAGCACTAAATAAAGATGAAATAACAGAAAAAGAATACTTACTTATTCAAACTATTTTAGAAGTTATAAATAGAAATGAAGCGGTATTAATCTACTTTAGTTATTTAGAGACTCTTGCAAGAGTTAAATATATATTAAATATAATAAAAAATAAGTTTGATATAAAGACAATACACGAAATATCTGGCTCAATTAAACTTCATGAAAGAAAGATAGTTGAATCGGCTTTAAAACCGAGAGATATCGTTTTAATGACTTCAGCAGGAACAGAGAGTGTAAACTTACAGAAGGCAAATAACCTAATATTTTATGAAATACCGTTTGCATTGAGACAATTTATTCAAGCATGTGGACGAATCGCTAGAACTAATTCTGAATATGAAATATTTAATATTTATATATTAGAAGCAGTAGGAACAATTGATACATATAAAAAGAATAGAATATTAATGAATTCTGGACCAATCAAAGCAGTATTAGGCGGTTCAAATATTCTTCCAGTAGAAACACTAACAATTAATTTAGCAGATAAAGCGGCAATGAAAGATAAGTTTCTATGGAATCCAAAACTTTAAGCATAAATAATTAATAACATATTATATAATTGAGGTGCTACATGAACATAACTATTAAAAATTTTCAAGTAATTAAACAAGCAGATTTGGTATTTGACGAAGGAATTACGGCAATTATTGGTCAAACTAATTCAGGTAAATCTTCTATTATTAGAGCAATAGAAGGCGCAATCAATAATAGAGCAGGAACATCATTCATTAATTATGACTCTGATAGTACAGAAGTAACTATTGAAGAAGGAAGTAATATTGTTACGTGGGTAAAGGCTAAAAAGGGCAACTCATCATATAACATTAATGGAACAGAGCTCTTAAAGATAGGAAAATCTCAATTAGATGAGGTTGGAGAGTTATTTAATATGGCTGAGGTTAGGGTAAATGATGAAAAGTTTAGGCTTAACTTTTGGAAGCAAATGTCACCGCCATTCTTAGTTAATAAAACAGGTTTTCAATTATTTGAATTTATATCTAAGTCTAAGGAACAGGCATTGATTGTGCAATATCAATCAGATAAGCAATCAGAAATTAAACAACTTACAGAAGATATTAAAGCTGATAATACTAGAATAGACTCTAAGAATAAGGATGAAGTGAAGTATAGAGATACATTAGCCTTACTTAAAGATGTTTCTGAGTTCAACCTAGATATGCTGAGTGCAATCTATGGGCTGTGCCATTCACTAGAAACTTCATTAGATAGTTATACTGATTATGATAATGCATCACTTGTTAATTTTAAAGAATATGATACAGAAAATAAACTTTTTAAATCATTAGAGCCAAAAGTAATATCAATTGGTAATGATATTAATAAGTATAAGGAATTATCAGGTGAATTAGGTAGTCTTGAAGGATATGAAAAAGATTATGATAATGCTTTAAAAGATAAAGAAATATATGAAAAGGAAAGTATTAAGCAAAGCAAAGCAATATTAGCTTTAAAAACTAATATAGATAAAATAACTAAATTAAGTATTATTATTAAAAATGTTGGTGGTAATCTTGCTATATATGAGACTGGCATAGAATCAATAAATAATATTAATAATGAAATTGAAGATTTGTTAAAATTACAAGAGGGCACTATGAAAAGTTTATCAGAGTTCACTACATGTCCATTATGTGGGCAAGATATTACAAATCATATTCATAAGGAGGAATAATTATGAAAGGTTATATGGCAAGAAGGGGTTTTTTCTATAGTGATTGGGGTATAAATTGTTCGGGCGCTAAAGTGTTTCTAACTAAAAAGCTCTACATAAGGATATGGTAGAGACCTTAGGCTTTAGATGCTATCCTAGTAAAAACCCAGCATATTCAAAAAATGAACATATTTATGAAAATAAAACTGAAGGTTATGGCTATGAAGTTA
>Ga0307992_1000636_pt1 | contig 21797 bp, 17 predicted proteins | sample EllFjometagen133_FD_203162 | JGI IMG/M metagenome (GOLD analysis project Ga0307992, IMG submission 203162) | Marine microbial communities from Ellis Fjord, Antarctic Ocean - #133 | ecosystem: Environmental > Aquatic > Marine > Unclassified | place: Southern Ocean | collected 2014-10-08
CCGGTGGGGGTGATGTTCCCGGGTTAAATCCGGCAATTCGCGCAATTACAATCCGTGCTAACCGTGAAGGTTACAAGGTAATCGGTTTACGAAGAGGATGGAGGGGAATAATTGAACTGGTCCGCGATAAAAAAGCAAATAACAAAGATTCTTACATGATTCTTACCAGTGATATTGTTAATAAAGCAGGCAGAACCGGTGGTACATTTCTTCATACATCCCGTACGCGCCCAAGTCATATGAAAAAGGAAGAGGTACCTGATCATTTGAAGGATATATATAATAAGGAAATAAATGATCTTACTCCTGAAGTAATAAAAAATCTTGAGTGGTTGGGAATTGATTACCTTATCCCTATTGGCGGTGATGATACTTTAAGTTATGGAGTAAGACTTTACAAAGAAGGTGTTAAAGTTGTTGCTATACCAAAAACCATGGATAATGACGTTCCCGGAACTGATTATTGTATCGGATTCAGTACCTGCGTTACAAGAACCATTCAGATGACAAACAGCTTGAGGACTTCAGCGGGCTCCCATGAACGATTTTTAGTATTGGAAGTATTTGGCAGATATGCAGGTTTTACCGCTATGTTACCAACTATGGCAGGCGCTGCCAACCGTTGTGTAATTCCAGAATATAAATTTGACATTAATAATCTAACAAAATTACTTGTCGAAGACCGTAATAATAACCCAAGCAACTATGCTGTTGTTTTGGTTTCAGAAGGAGCAATGTTTAAAGGAGCTGATATGACTTTCCAAAACAGTGAAAAAGATGCATTCGGACACGCCAAACTTGGTGGTATCGGCGACCTTGTTTCGGAAGAGTTAAAAAAACTTTCTCCTGAATATAATAAAGGAAAAGCTATCGATACCATTACCCAGAAACTCGGATATATGGTTAGGGGTGGTGATCCCGATGCTTTTGATTCTATTGTTCCTATGGCATTCGGCAATCTGGCACTTGATCTGATCCTGAAAAAGATCCATGGACGTCTTGTGGTTCTTAAAAATGGAAGATATGATAATGTTCCTCTTGATGTTATTACTAATACCAAAAAGATAGTTCAGGTAGATACTTATTATAACACAAAAAGACTACGTCCTTTTTATCATAGCTTTGAAATGAAGCCGTTCTTTATAATGACTTCTGATACGTAACCGGACAATAATTAATAACACAAAAAAATCCTGAAGTTTAGACTTCAGGATTTTTTCTTTTTATCAATTATATTATTTCGCTGTTTCCCATTCTGTTATCTCTTTCCATGAATCACCGTCACTAAGGAATCCAATGAACATAACTACAACCTTTTCATAAGATATACTCGGTTCTACACTCCTGAAATAACCCGAATCATCTCGGTATTCAACAACGTAACCCTCTTCTCCAACAGCTGCTTGCACAAACGAATCTCCTTTACTGAGTATTGCAAAATCATTGTCCTCATCAAGACTTTTCAATGCCATGCTTACTGAAACAGGATTAATTGGTTCCACTGTTTCCCCATTTGCCATTTCAAATTCATAATCACCTTCAGTATCCTCATAAACTTCTGATATTTCATCTGCAATTTCTTCCGTTCCTTCTGCTATTCCTTCCGTTATTTCTTTTGCTACTTCCTCATAGTTTTCTGCTATTTTTTTTGCGCTTTTTTCAAATTCTTTTGAGATATTTTCATAGTCACCAAGCTTTTTCTCCCACTTATTCAATTTTTTTCGCGTGCCAAAGCCTATAATTGCAACTAACAATACTAAAGCTCCCAGGACTAGTGCAATTATTTTTGACGTTTCCTCCTTTGCTTTCAGCGTTTGGTTAAGTGCATGGTATAGCATCCATAACCCATAAAGTTTTACAATAAGTCCGATTATACTCCCAAGCGCCGGACTAATACCATTAAAAACATTCAAAAAAGTATTAATTGGCATAAGTACCATCATCGCAGCTACTACTCTTACATTTGCCTCATAATCATTTGATCCATTGCATATAGAAGAAATAATCAAAACAATTACTCCTACTATAAACAGACCAATAAGGGCCCAAATAATTGGTCCTATAAAAGCCACAAAAGCCATTATACTACCAACAGCTCCGCCAAATAAACCCCCAAGCCCTGCTCCGCCAGAGATATTGAGAAGACTCCATAACAAAGCAAAAATACCTGCGATAAACCCATATATAACTGCTTTAATCACCGGTTCGCCAAAGCCACCTGTAATACTTAGTGTAGTAAAATACTCTTTGGGATTCAAAACAGCATTTTTTGAATCCTCAATAAATTTTTTTAAGTCAAATTTTTCGTTGCTCATGGTTGTGTGTTTTCTGTTAAAAAATAATAAATGGTTTTATCTAGCTAAATTAAGAATTATTAAGTCAAATATAATTAAATAATGTCTAAAGTTAACTTTTCCCATCTACTCATTTTTACTATTTTTGAAATTAACTAGGAATCAATAAACTTATGGAATTTCTCTACTTTGTTTGAGGCATATCATAAATCCTTCTGAAACCAAATATTGCTGTTATGCGTGTTGTAATACAAAAGGTTAAAAGCGCTGCTGTTGAAATTCTTAATAAAAATCATTCTTCTGTCGGTCAGGGATTGCTTATTTTTGTTAGTGTTGAAAATGATGATGGTGAAGAGGATATTAACTGGCTATGTAAAAAAATTATCCAGTTAAGAATATTCGATGATAAAAATGGTGTAATGAATTTATCTGTTGCTGATATTGATGGCGAGATACTGGTCATTAGTCAGTTTACGCTTCACGCGAAAACAAAAAAGGGTAACAGACCATCATATATTAAAGCCGCCAGGCCTGATATAGCCATTCCTGTATATAATAAATTCGTGGAAAAACTTGGTTTTTACCTGGAGAAGGAAATAAAAACAGGTGTTTTCGGAGCACTGATGCACGTCTCACTGGTCAATGATGGTCCTGTTACTATTATTATGGACACAAAAAATAAAGATTATTAGGAAGTGCCTAAAGTGAACTAAAGTTATAAGTGCCTAAAGTTGAGAAGATAAGAGAAAAGAAGAAAAGAATTTTAAAGTGAACCAGGGTTAAGAGTGTTAAAATTAATAAAGATAAATAAATGGTGAATCGACCGGAAAAACAGTTATATAAGCAGCCGGAAAATATTGCGAAAAGAACTGCATTATTTGTAGCAACTTTCGCCGCATTTCTTACTCCTTTTATGGGATCGGCATTAAATGTTGCGCTACCATCTATTGGAAAAGATTTTAATGCTGATGCTATTTCAATTAACTGGATTGCAAGTGCATATATTCTGGCTACAGCAATTTTTTTACTTCCTTTCGGACGTATTGGTGATATCATAGGTCGTAAAAAAGTTTTTAAATACGGTATTATTTGCTTTACTATTTCCTCATTTGCTTGCGGGATTTCTATCAATACCGGTATGTTAATTGCATTCAGGGTATTACAGGGAATAGGTAGCGCAATGATATTTGGCACCGCTGTAGCCATTCTGACATCTGTATATCCTCCCGGAGAACGGGGTAAGGCCCTTGGAATAAATGTTGCTTCGGTCTATACGGGTCTTTCTGCCGGTCCTACAATAGGTGGTCTTCTTACTCAGTATTTTACATGGCGCAGTATCTTTCTTGTCATGGTGCCTCTTGGACTTATTACACTGTGGATAACAATAAGCCGGCTAAAAAGTGAATGGTCAGATGCCAAAGGTGAAAAGTTTGATCTACGCGGAATGATTTTATACGCATTTGGTTTAAGCTCAATTATGTATGGCTTTTCCGAGTTTCCCGGATGGGCCGGATATGTTTTTATTTCAGCCGGACTATTAATTATTGTTTTATTTGTCCGTTACGAATTTCATACTAAAGACCCGCTATTTGAAATGAGGATATTAAGCAAAAGCCGGGTTTTTGCTTACTCTAATCTTGCTGCCCTGATTCATTACAGTGCTACATTTGGTATCGGTTTTATGCTTAGTCTTTATTTACAATATATCAAAGGATTGCAACCACGTGAAGCAGGTTTTATCCTTGTTGTTCAACCACTAATTATGGCTGTTTTCTCGCCTCTTACCGGTAAACTTTCTGACAAGATACAACCCAGAATTCTTGCTTCTGCCGGAATGACCGCCTCTGCTCTTGGTTTGTTTATGCTTACATTTATTAATAAAAACACATCTGTTACATCTCTTTTGTTAATTCTCGTTTTATTGGGTATAGGTTATGCTCTTTTTTCCTCTCCTAACACCAATGCTATAATGAGCTCAGTAGAACGAAAATATTATGGTATTGCATCCGGATCAGTTGGCACTATGCGAATGGTAGGACAGATGCTCAGCATGGGCATAGTACTGATGCTGTTTTCACTGTTTCTTGGGAAAGTTGAAATCAATCCGGAGTATTTTGATGATTTTTTGCAGGTAATGAAAATTTCATTTATAATATTCGCCTTTCTTTGCACAGTTGGAATTTTTGCTTCGCTGGCACGCGGAAAAATGGAAATCAATTGAATATGAATCTACAATAAATATATTTCACAATGAAAAATGAATTATACTCTATTGCCAATTTGAAAACCCTGTTCGGATTTATTGATCTTACAAGTCTTAATTCAACAGACACAGAAGAAAAGATAATAAAAATGTGCCATAAGGTGAATGGCTTCACTAAGCAATATCCTGGCATTCCTAATGTTGCAGCAATTTGTATTTATCCTTCACTTGTTAAAATTGTTCGAGAAAACCTTAATGCCCCCGGGGTAAAAATTGTTTCAGTTTCAGCAGGTTTTCCCTCATCACAAACTTTCATTGAAATTAAGAAAAGAGAAACAATGATGGCACTGGAAGCCGGAGCTGATGAGATAGATATCGTTATCTCCATTGGCAAGTTCTTGTCCGGTAAAGAAAAAGAAGTTTCTTCAGAAATTAATCAGATCAAAAAAACAATAGGTGACCACCCCCTTAAAGTAATCCTTGAAACGGGAGCACTTACCCCTTCCCAAATAAGCAAGGCATCTATCCTCGCTATGGGATCAGGAGCCGATTTTATTAAAACATCCACAGGCAAACTTCAACCGGCCGCTACTACTGAAGCGTTCAGAATTATGGCAGAATCAATCCGCGACTTTGAAACAAAAACCGGAAGGAAAACGGGCATCAAGCCTGCGGGTGGAATCTCCACAGGAATACAAGCCATCAACTATCTTCAAATTTTAAAAGAGGTTCTGGGTGAAAATTGGATCACGTCCTGTCTTTTTCGTATCGGTGCAAGCAGTCTGGCAAATAATCTGCTTAAAGAAATTTCACAATTGGAAAATCCCGAAAAAGAATTTATTCCCTATTTTTGATTTTATGGCTTAAAAGAATGAGCCCTAATTTCCTTATCTTTGCTCCTTATTTATATAATCAGGGGCCAAATGGGAAACAGCGCAGATAATATACAACTACAGGATACTACGCAAATTCATACGCTTGTTGATACTATCCCCAAAATTCTGACTCAGGATACAACAGCCGTTCTCATTCAGGACACGTTAATTTCTGAAGATACTATCTCAGGATCTGAAATTAAACAATACTCCATTCAGGAGGCTCTGCAAATTTTTGAGAAGGAACAACATCATCGGGAAATAGTTGATTCAATACACAAAATCTCTATAACAAAATCTCAGCAAAAAAGAATCATTCCGGAAGAAAGCAGACCGGTATTTCAGCTTGATTCATCAGATATTATTATTACAATAAGTGAAAATCATGGTATAAAACCGCTGTTTTTTAAAAACATTTGGGAACATAGTTATATAAAGGGTTCTCACAATAATCATCTGTTTATTTCATCAGAAAAATCAATTGATAATATATCAACCCGGGTCGTAACTGAGATCCCGGCTAAAAATCAGAACAATTATCAAACCCGTGAAGAAATACCTTCCCTTTGGAATGATTGGGTTTTGGGAATTATGTTATTCTCATTTATTCTCATTGTATGGGTCAAATTATTTTTTAATAAAGTGTTATCCGCCACTATTAGCTCCATTTTCAATTACCAGATTTCTCACAATCTTTTTCTCGATAAAAGCACCCTGACACACAATGCTTTTCTGATTATGGATTTTGTTTTTTATGTAAATGCCGGTCTTTTTATTTACCTGTCAACCCAACATTTTAACTTAACCCTTGTCCGTCCGGATGGAATTAAAGCATTCCTGATATTTACAGGTTTCGTATTTTTTGTTTATTTGCTTCGATATATTACCGTTAAAATAGTTGGATATATATCCCAAACACAAAAAATCTTTGCGGAATATTTGCATAATATTTTTATTTATACAAGAATAACCGGACTTGTTTTATTTCCATTTCTAATAGTAATTCCTTATGCAGACTACAGGATAACACCTGTTACCATTTTCGTTGGTGCCGGTATAATAATTTTAGGTTACATTCTTCGCATTATCAGGGGTATAAAAATATTTACTATAAAAAAGATTTCTCTATTGTATTTGTTTTTATACCTTTGTATGCTCGAATTCATACCTGTTCTGGTTTTCTTTAAATACCTCAGAATTTTTTAATGGCTTGATTTACAATACAATAACAAGAAATAAAAATTTGGTGTTTTGAAAATAAAAAAGATTTTAGTGTCGCAGCCTGAGCCAGAGAATGGGAAATCACCCTATTCTGACCTGGCAAAGAAAAATAACCTTAAAATTGATTTTCGTTCTTTCATTCATATTGATTCAGTTCATGCGAAAGAATTTCGTAAATCTCGTATTAATATATCCGATTATACAGCTGTAATTTTTACCAGCAGGACCGCTATTATCCATTTTTTCAGGATTTGTGAAGAAATGAGAGTTGCTATTTCTGATTCGATGAGATACTTTTGTACTTCAGAATCAACTGCTTATTATCTTCAAAAATATATTGTTTACAGGAAAAGAAAAATATTTTTCGGCAAAAGTCACCTTATTGATTTAATGGATGTAATCAATAAACACAAGAATGAAAAATATTTTATTCCTGTGTCTGACTCTCACAAAAAGGATATTTCAAAAGTTCTTGATAATAACAAAATCAATTATACTAAAGCTATACTTTATCGTACTGTTTGCAGTGATTTATCAGATCTAAGTAATGTAAATTACGATGTACTTGTTTTTTACAGTCCTTCCGGAATTAAGTCATTATTCGAAAACTTCCCTGATTTTAAGCAAAATAATACAAAAATCGCTTCTTTTGGTCCCACCACAATAAAAGCAGCTAAGGATGCCGGATTAAATCCTGATATTGTAGCTCCCAGCCCTAAAGCCCCATCTATGACTATGGCTCTTGAACAATATATTGAAAATTATAATAAGAAAAATTAATCAGTTGTAATCAAAAAGAGAATTTAGTAATCCTGGGACCTTTTGTCTTTTGACTTTTATGAAAACTACCTTTAAAAAGAGCGAGAAACTCAGAAGCAAAAAAACTTTCACCGAATTAATTAAACTTGGCCGGTCTTTCCATTCTCAACCATTTCTTATTATCTGGAAAAAAACAAACCCTGGAAAAAAGTATCCTGCTCAGGTTGCTGTTAGTGTATCGAAAAAATTATTTAAACGTGCCGTCGACAGAAATATTATCAAAAGAAGAACTCTTGAGGCATATCGCCTTAACAAACATATTCTTTATGAATTTCTGGATAGTAAAAACTTTGGACTTGTTTTTATTATTATATACCGCAAAACCCAAATCATGGATTATGTGTCAATTGAAAAAGGTGTTATATCCGCATTTCAATATTTTATTAAAAACCTATGAGAACATTATTAATTAATATACTCATTGGATTAGTAAAAATCTATCAGCGGCTAATTTCACCATTGTTTCATTCTTCATGCCGGTATACTCCTACATGTTCGGCATATAGTATTGAGGCACTTAAAAAACATGGTCCTTTTAAAGGAAGCTGGCTTGCAATTAAAAGAGTAATAAGTTGCAATCCATGGGGTGGTCATGGCTATGATCCCGTACCTGATCATTTTTCTTTCAGAAAGAAATGATTTCTATCTTTGCCCCGTTTTGATATAAACAGATATTATAAAAATTTCAAACATATGAATTTATTACGGATTGGAACATTTAAGAAAGTAGGTATTATTACCTTAGTTATCATTGCTTTTACTGCTGGTCTTGTATCATTTAATGAAGACAGGGATTTTAAGCTTGTAAAAAATCTTGATATTTATTATTCCCTCTTCCGGGAGCTTAATGTCTTTTATGTCGATGATATTAACCCGGAAAAACTGATTGAAAAAAGCATTAAAGAAATGCTTCAATCACTTGATCCTTATACTATTTATATCCCGGAATCAGATATTGACGATTTTAATTTTGCAACCACAGGTAAATACGGAGGTATTGGTTCGTTGATCAGAAAAAGTGGTGATTTTGCAATCATTTCTGAGATATATAAAGATTTCCCGGCAGATTTAGCCGGACTGAAAGTAGGAGATATCATCCATGAGATAGATGGTAAATCTATTGAAGGATTGGCTCTTAGCAAAGTAAGTGACCTTTTAAAAGGTTTGCCTGACACTAAAGTTAGAGTAACCATTAAGCGGTATGGACTTGATGAGCTTTTTACAATTACATTTATCCGAAAAAAAATTCATATCACCGGTGTTCCTTATTATGGCATGCTTGATGAAAATATTGGTTATATCCGTCTTTCAAACTTCACACAGGATTGCTCTAAAGATGTTAAAAATGCTCTTACTGATCTTAAGAAAACATATTCCCCGGAATCACTAATCCTTGATTTACGTGGAAATCCCGGAGGTTTATTAATCGAGGCAGTTAACGTGTCAAATCTTTTTGTTGAAAAAGGACAGGAAATAGTTAGTACCAAGGGTAAAGTAAAACAATTCGACGAAACATACAGGGCAAAGAATCTTCCCGTTGATACTCAAATTCCCCTTGTTGTTCTTGTAAACCGGGGATCTGCATCAGCATCAGAAATCGTTGCCGGTGCTCTTCAGGATATTGACAGGGCGGTAATTATCGGCACACGTACCTTTGGCAAAGGTCTTGTTCAAACCACACGTCCTTTAAGCTATAATTCACGACTTAAGGTTACAACAGCAAAATATTATATTCCCAGCGGCCGTTGTATCCAGGCACTGGATTATTCCAATCGTAATGAGGATGGAAGCGTGGGGCATATACCCGATTCCCTTATTTCAGAATATAAAACAAAAAATGGCCGATTAATTTATGACGGTGGTGGTATTTCTCCTGATATTGAAATTCTTAAGCCCGATCCCAGTCAGCTTACCATTGAACTTTTTACCGGTTTTATGTTTTTTGATTTTTCAACCCGGTATTATCTGACACATGATTCGATACTTCCTCCTGGCGATTTTGAGCTGACTGATTCTATTTATAATGATTTTATTGCTTTTGTTAAGGAACAAAACTTTAATTATGAGACTAAAACAGATCAGGCATTGCTTACATTGAAAGAAATTGCAAAAAATGAAAAGTATTACCAGTTTTCCGAGAACGAATTCACAGCACTTTCAAAGAAACTTTCCCGTGATCTTGAACAAGACATGAATGCCTTTAGTGACGAGATCAAAATCCTTCTTGAAGAATCTATTATTGACCGTTATTATTACCTCTCCGGTATGATCCAGTCTTCACTGCCTTATGATGAACAAATTGAGAAAGCATGTGAGCTACTTGAAGATAAAAACATATACACTGCCATTCTCAATCCATCTGATCAATAGAATACAGCCGGTAGTCAGGCCCCTCGCTCTCTCGCTTCTTCCTCAGTGTGCTTCAAGCCAGTTTTTACCCTTACCCCAGTCAACCGTAAGGGGCACGTCCAGTTTAACAGCATTCTGCATTTCACTAACCACAATATCACTAAGTATATCAATTTCTTTTTCCGGAACATCAAATACCAGTTCGTCATGAATTTGCAATATCATTCCGGATTTCAACTGTTTTTCCTCTATCTTTTTATGAATATTGATCATTGCTATTTTAATAATATCAGCTGCAGATCCCTGAATTGGTGCGTTTATTGCATTTCTTTCTGCAAATCCTCTTACAACAGAATTGGATGAAAGGATATCAGGCAAATACCTTTTTCTGCCCATAATAGTTTGCACATATCCTTTCTCCCTTGCTCTTTCAATGCTCTTATCCATATATTTTTTAACTCCCGGATAAGTTCTAAAATACTCCTCAATAAATTCTTTAGCATCAGACAACGGGAAATTCATTCTCCGGCTCAGTCCAAAAGCAGAAATTCCATAGATAATGCCAAAATTGGCTGTTTTAGCTCTTCCGCGCATTTCTTTTGTAACATCTCCAGGTGAGATTCCTTGTATTTTTGCTGCTGTTGAGACATGAATATCCTCACCTGTATTAAAAGCATCAATCATATTTTTATCGCCACTCATATGTGCCATTATTCTTAACTCTATCTGCGAATAATCGGCAGAAATAAGAATGTGCTGTGTATCCGACGGGACAAAGGCTTTCCTTATCTCCCTCCCTCTTTCTTCTCTTATTGGTATATTTTGCAAGTTCGGGTTATTTGAGCTCAAGCGGCCCGTAGCTGTAATTGTTTGATTGAAAGAAGAATGAATTTTTCCGGTTACGTTATTTTTCAACTCAGGAAGTTTTTCAACATAAGTTGAAAGCAATTTACTAACCGATCTGAATTCTAATACTTTAGATACAATTTCATGTTTGTTTACAAGTCTTTGTAACACATCTTCGCTTGTAGAATATTGCCCGGTTTTTGTCTTTTTTGCTTTAGAATCAATTTTTAGTTTTGTAAACAATATTTCGCCCAGTTGTTTCGGTGAAGAAATATTGAATTCCGTACCGGCAAGTTTATGGATCCTGGTCTTAATATCCTGCAGTTCAACTTTTAATATTGCCGAGTATTTTTTTAACACATCAACATTTATCTTAAATCCATTTATTTCCATGTCACATAATACATATACAAGTGGCATTTCAATTTTTCCGGCAAGTGTTTCAAGGTGTTTCTCTTTAAGTTCCTTTTCAAGAACCTTTTTTATCTGCCAGGTCAGATCTGCATCCTCAGCAGCATATTCTTTAATCATTTCTTGTGGAACTGATCGCATATTTGCCTGATTTTTCCCCTTTACTCCTATTAACTCTTCTATTTTAACAGGAGTATAATTCAGGTAATCCTCAGCCAGATCATTCAGTCCGTGTTTTCCTTCAGGCTTAATAAGGTAATGGGCAATCATTGTATCAAACAACGTGCCCTTTACAGCAACCCCTCTTTTCCGCAGAACCTTAATATCAAATTTCAAATTTTGACCTATTTTTTTTATCTTTTCATTTTCAAATACCGGTTTAAATTTCTCAAGTACTTCTTCAGACTTCTCCTTATCCTCATCAACAGCAAGCCAGTATGCCTCATGACTTTCACAACAAAAAGATATACCAATCAGTTCATCTTTGATAGTATCCAACCCGGTTGTTTCGGTATCAAAACAAAACTGGTTTTGTTCATTTAGTTTACTTATAAGCGTTTTTTGTTTTTCGGTTGTATCAACTAAAATATAATTATGCGGGATTGACTTAATGTTTTTCCTGATATTATTTGTTTTCACTATTCCTGTATCAGGACCGGAAAACAAAGACCCCTGTTCTACTATTTCTGGTTTTTTTTCCGGTATTTCATCCCCATTATTCAACCGGAAAAGGAAGCTTTTGAATTCCAATTCCTGAAATATTTCCCTGAGTTTTTCTTTGTCAGGATCTTTTGATTTCATTGCTTTTTCATCGAAATCAACAGGAACATCCAATGGGATTTCAATCAGTTTTCTTGATAATTCAATCTGTTCACGATATTCTATCAGATTCTCTTTTTGCTTTCCTTTAAATTGTTCAATGTTTTTAAATATTTCATCTATTCCGCCATACTTTGATATCAGCTTTTTTGATGTTTTTTCACCTATCCCCGGGGCACCCGGCACATTATCTGAGGCATCACCCCAAAGAGCAAGTACTTCAATTACCTGCTCCGGGCGTTCTACCAAAAAATTCTCTCTAACTTTTTCCTTATCCCAAATAACTGCTTTTGCTCCGCCTCTTCCCGGTTTATAAATAAAAATATTATCTGATACAAGTTGTGCAAAATCCTTATCCGGAGTCATCATGTAAACCTTAAAACCTTTCTTTTCCGCCTTTTTTGCAATAGTTCCGATGGTATCATCTGCCTCATATCCTTCCACTTCCAGAATCGGTATATTGTAAGCAGATATTACCTTTTTTATATACGGAACAGATTTCTTAATATCTTCAGGAGTCGCTTCCCTGTTGGCTTTGTATTCTTTATACATTTTGTGTCTGAACGTTGGAGACGGAGGATCAAAAACCACTGCGATATGTGATGGTACCTGGTTTTTAAGTACATCATTCAATGTGTTAACAAATCCATAAATTGCAGAAGTATTTAATCCTTTTGATGTAATAACCGGATTATGAATAAACCCATAATATGCTCTGTATATCAATGCATAAGCATCAAGGAGGAATAATTTTTTATTACCAGTCATTGCTTTTAATCTTAATATTAATTGTGTTGCAATGAATTTACTTTTATCTTTTATCTTTACTCACATTATCTTCCTCGTACCATTCTGCAAATGACGTTGTTGTTTCATACAATCTTAGTCGTTGAAGTTTTGTGTTTTCGGGTAATTTTTCCTTAATTATTTCGGCGAAATATGTAACAAGCTTTTCACATGTTGGCTGGAAATCCATTCCTTCATATTTTTCAAACATTTGCCCCATTTTATCTAACATCACATGTGGCGCCTGCTTATTAATAACAACTGTATGATCAAATCTTTTTATAATTGTGTTTTTCACTATTTGTTTCAAGTCACCAAAATCAATTATCATTCCATGTTTTGGTTTTCCGGGATCGTTTAACGGTTCCCCCTTTACTGTTACCAGTAATTTATATGAATGTCCATGAATGTTTTTGCACGGACCGTCATAATTCCATAAGGCATGGGCCATTTCAAAATGAAACTCTTTTGTAACACGTATTACAGTCATAATTATTTTACTCCGAACACTTACTCACACATTCTATAATATTGGAAAGGTTATCATGCTTCAGGTAATAATAGGAATGTTTGCCTTTACGCCGGGAGACTAAAACGCCTTTGTCTTTCAAAATACCAAGATGATGAGAGGTTGTAGATTGTTCAATATTAAGAAGTTCGTGAATTTCTGTGACATTAAGTTGCTTTCCGTTATCCAGATAATTCAGAATTGCTATTCTCATAGGATGGGCAATAGCCTTCAACATATTTGCTGCTCTTTCAAGTTGTTCAGAGGATAGGTCATTTATTTTCATCCGTTTAATTTTTTATGTTAGTGACAGGTTTACTTATATTTTCTGCCTTTTTACAAGTTCTGTGGTATTTGCTCATAAATAAATTTATTTTCAAAGGTATTCGCGAGCTTACTGCCTATCGGCAGTTCGGTTGTTACTCGCTCCCACAAGAAGCCATAGCGCAAACCCGCTCGTGAACTTCCATGTGGAAAAATCCAGATACTGTTAGGTAACCATTATTTAATCATTTTTGTTTGTGTATTAATGATACATGGAAGTTTCATAATTTCTACATATTTACATATCTAAATTTAACAAATATATACATATGTTAATTCTAAAACAACCGGAATATTAAATAATAAATCAACATGGACTTTACGAAAAGTCATGAAAGATTGCTTCTCAGCCAGCTGGCTAATCGCAAAATCTTTATTCTTATTATGCTTTTTCAAACTGCCGTTACATTAAAATATTAACTCAAAACGACTAAAATATATTTTTCTATCTTTGAACAAATTAAATTAGTTTACCTTTTGATACCTGATAATTTCGCCTAATTTTTTATTAATAAATAAGTTAATGCCGACAGGTAAAATATCATAAACATTTGTATGTCTGCAATTAAGGAAATAAGAGCACCTATAGAAACGGAAATGAAGCGGTTCTCCGTTTATTTCAATACAATTATGAAAAGCAAGGTGCCGCTTCTTAGTATTATCACAAACTATATTCTAAGAAGGAGGGGGAAACAACTTAGACCGATGTTTGTTTTTCTCACCGCGAAACTGTTTGGCAGAATAAACGAATCGAGTTTTACTGCAGCTGCATTAATTGAGCTTCTTCATACAGCAACCCTTGTGCATGATGATGTTGTAGATGAATCACTTGAGCGTAGGGGGGTTTTTTCAATAAATGCCCTTTGGAAATCAAAAGTAGCTGTTTTGCTTGGTGATTATCTCCTGTCTAAAGGAATGCTTCTTGCTATCAGAAATAAAGAATATGACCTTCTTGAAATTGCTTCTGAGGCAGTTGAGGAAATGATTGAGGGTGAATTATTGCAGATACAAAAATCGAGGAAACTTAATGTTTCTGAAGATGAATATTTTGAGGTTATAAGAAAAAAAACAGCGGCTCTAATTGCCGCTTGTTGTGCTTCCGGCACCAAATCTGTAACAGATGACCCTGAAGCCATCAGTAAAATGAAACAATTTGGAGAATATATAGGAATTGCGTTTCAAATCAGGGACGATATGTTTGATTATGAGAAAAATGGACTTTTGGGTAAACCAACCGGTAATGATATTAAAGAAAAAAAGCTTACACTTCCCCTTATCCATGCTTTGAAAAATACCAATCCGGCCCAAAGGAGAAAGATACTCGGACTTGTAAGGCATCACAATAAGAAGTCTGCCAAGGTTAATGAAGTAATTCGCTTCGTCAGGGACAATAAAGGAATGGAATATTCAAAAGAAAAAATGAATGAATACAAAAACAAAGCCCTTGATATTTTAAATATATTTCCTGAAAGCGAAGCAAGGTCCTCTTTGCAAAAACTTGCCTTGTACACTGTCAGCAGAGTTAAGTAATTTCTTTCTCCACCTCATCACTTCATTTCTCTTTCTTTTCTTTTGTCTTTTATATTTTTCTTCCCTTCAACTTTACAAACTTTCAGTTTTCAACTTTTTTCCTCTCCTCCCTGGCTTATACCAAGGGTGTTAGTAAAGAATAAAATAATATTACAGGGAAACAGCCTTAAAAATAGACGGAAAGCTGTGTTAAGTGATGATATACAGCACTATGCGGCGATAATGATTTTGTTTAATTTTCACCTGATCCAGGATGATTTTTGAAATATTTGAGCAAAATCCCGGTTTTTGCCTTACCAATAATTTTTTCCAGTTCTTTTTCATCAGCATTTTTTATCAGGTCAATACTTTTAAATTTTTGAAAAAGTTTTTTTAAGGTCTCCTGACCAATTCCTTTTATCTGATCAATTTCTGAGCCTAAAAATTTTATTGAACGTTTTTGCCGGTGAAATGAAATACCGAAACGGTGTGCTTCATTTCTCAGATTCTGTATAATTTTTAACGAATAAGAATTTTTGTCAAGATAGAGAGGAACAGGATCTGATGGAAAAAATATTTCCTCCAGTCGTTTTGCTATTCCAATTATTGCCAGTTCATTTTGAATATTTAATTTTTCAAGACTTTCAACTGCTGCATTTAACTGACCCTTCCCTCCGTCAATTATTACAAGCTGAGGTAGTGATTTTTTTTCGTTTAATAATCTACTGTACCTTCGATATACCACCTCACCCATCGAAGCATAATCATTCGCTCCCAGCACTGTTTTAATATTATAATGTCTGTATTCCCGTTTTAATGGTATTCCGTTCCTGAACACTACACATGCAGCAACAGGATTTGTTCCCTGGATATTTGAATTATCAAAACATTCTATATGTGTTGGTAATTTCTTTATTCTCAGGTCTTTTTGTAATTGTTCCAGTTTCTTTTCCTGCCGTACAGATTTTGTGCTTCCCTCTAAAAGTTTTTCTATTCCTCTGCGATAATACCAAACATTTCTTTTTGAAAGATCCAGTAATTTTTTCTTATCACCTTTCTGTGGAATTGTGATCTTTACATTTTTAAGTTCTGTATCAGGCTGAAAAGGAAGTATTAACTCTTTTGTTTTGCTTCCAAACCGGTGCATAATATCAATAATTACAATTGCCAATATCTCCTCTTTCTTCTCATCAAGTTTTTTCCTTATTTCTACCGTATGTGACTGAATTACTGCACCCTTAATCACCTTTAAAAAATTAACATATGCACGCTTCTTATCATCTATAATTGAAAAAACATCCACATCTTTAATACGTAAACTAACAATGGTTGAACGACTTCTGTATTTCTCAAGCCTTTTAATTTTTTCTTTTATAATATCAGCTTCTTCATATTTTAAGCCGGTTGCATATTCTCTCATTAACTTCTTCAGATATTCAAGCACTTCCTGAATATTTCCCTTCAGAATATTTTTTACCTGACTAATCAATTTTTCATAATCTTCTTCACTTTGTAAACCTTCGCAAGGTCCTTTACAATTGCCCAAATGATATTCAAGACAAACTTTTATTTTTCCTTTTTTAATGTTTTCGGGAGTAAGTTTATAGGAACATGTTCTTAGCGGATATAGGTTTTTTAATAATTCAAGCAATATTTTCACCATTCCCCCTGAAGTATACGGACCGAAATAATCTGATCCGTCATGGATAATATTCCTTGTAGAAAAAACTCTTGGAAAAGGTTCATTTTTAACACATATCCATGGGAACGTTTTATCGTCCTTAAGCATTATATTATACCTGGGTTGATGCTTTTTAATCAGGTTGTTTTCAAGTAATAATGCGTCAGATTCACAATCAACAACAATATGTTCTATTTCAGCAATTTTACTAACCAGAATCTTCGTTTTTCCATAGTTTTTGCCTGTAAAATATGAAGAAACCCGTTTTTTCAGATTTTTTGCCTTCCCAATATATATTAATTTACCATTGTTATCAAAATACTGATATACACCAGGCTTGTCAGGCATCACCGATAGCAGAGATTTAATATGAGCCGATATGATTATAGGCTTATCCATTGCCGAAATTTAGGAATAATATGGTTTATTATGAAATGAGGAGATGAGGAAATGAGGTTATGAGGTGGCCTCATTTCCTAATCTCCTCATCTCTATTCCACAAACAGCGATACAGGTGAAAAAGCATTTACATCAAAAAGGCCCTTATCCCCAAGTTTTAGTTCAGGAATTACCATAAGAGCCATAAAGGAAAGTGTCATTAATGGTGATTTGAATGAAGATCCCAGGGATTTAGCCAGGTTGTTAAGTTTCGCATATTTTGCAGCTATTTTTTCCCCGTTTTCTGAAGACATTAAACCCGCTATTTCCAGGGCCAATTGATGAATATTCTTTTTTTCACTAATTGCAATACCCCCTTTAAGAGAAATAACTGTATTTATAGCTCTTAACAGATCTTCATCATTTGTCCCTATAGCAATAATATTATGACTATCATGAGCTATACTTTGAGCCACAGCACCATCTTTAAATCCAAAACCATTAATAAATCCAATTGCAGGTTCGGAATTAATATAGCGGTTTACAACAACCAGTTTTAAATAATCATTTTTAATATCCGAAATTACCTGACTGTTCCTGGTATTAGGTTTTACGACTATTGAACTGGTAAATAACTGACCATCAAAACATTTTATAACCCTAATGTTTTTACCATTATCTTTTACCAGCAGGTCGTTTTCCGATATTTTTTCCCTTTTGAAATTATTAACCGGCTTACCTGCCTTGTATTCAAATAAAGCTTTCCCATTACTATAAACTTTTTTCCCGTTAATATGGGTTTCCAGTACATTAAGATTTTCCAGATCATCAACAATAATAAAGTCGGCAGGATCACCGGCTTGTACCAATCCAACATTCAGGTTATAATGTCTAACCGGGTTTACACAAGCCACTGTTAGCAGGTCAAACAGATCAATACCTTTCTCAAGACCTCTTTTTATTAGCAGGTTTATATGTCCCTTTACAAGATCGTCCGGATGGCAATCATCAGTACATAACATAACCTTTTCTGTGTATTTTGTAATTAAAGGATAAAGAGCATTAAAGTTTTTTGCTGCACTACCTTCCCTTATCTGTGCTTTAATCCCATTTTCTATTTTTTCAATAGCTTCATCAATAGTCGCAGATTCATGATCAGTAGTGATATTTGCACCGGCATATTTTTTCAAATCCTCCCCTGTAACTCCCGGCGCATGTCCATCAATCGGTTTATTTAATTTTATTGCAGATTTTATCTTTCCCCAAACTTCTGCATCATTGTATATCACCCCGGGATAGTTCATCATCTCTGACAGGAAAAAGTAATCATCACTTCTTAGCAATTCCCCTACGATTTCAGCATTCAGCGTCTCTCCGGATGTTTCAAAACCTGTAGCCGGCACACATGACGGCACTCCAAAATGAAATTTTAACGGAACTTTTTTCCCATCCTCAATCATAAATTTCAACCCCCTTTCCCCGCATACATTTGCTATTTCATGCGGATCGGACACTGTTGCAACTGTTCCGTGTCTTACTGCCAGTCGGGCAAACTCCCCCGGTGTAAGCATTGAACTTTCAATATGCACATGGGAATCAATAAAACCAGGCAGAATATATTTTTCACATTTCTCCCTGGCGTGCTCTATCTTCGCTATTTCCCCATTTTCCACAAAAATACACGCATTCAGTATCTTTTTGTTTACCGGATCAACCAATTTCCCAAAAATTAAATATTTATTTTCTTTCATTATTGTAGAATAATGTTCCACGTGGAACACTAAGAAATTAATAATTACAAATTAAAAATTATCATATAAATTCTATTAAAATAATGATATTATTTAACCTTTGTTCCACGTGGAACGAATAGACTATTTACTATTTACTTCTTCACCTTCCCATATACACCAGTAATACATTTATATCCGATGGTGATACGCCACTTATTCTTGATGCTTGTCCAATTGTTACAGGTTTAAATTTTGAGAGTTTTTGCCTTCCTTCTGTTGAAATTGATAACATTTCCAAATAATTAATTTCTTCCTTTAATTTAATGTTTTCTAATCTTTGTATCTTTTTTGCAATTTTCTCTTCTCTTTCAATGTAACCCTTGTACTTAATTTCAATTTCAACTGATTCTATTATCTCCTCCTTCATTTCACTTATTTCATCAAATCTTTTCTTTACTTTTTCTAATCCTTTTGCCAGATCTTTTATTGAAACTTCAGGTCGTAATAATATTTTATCCAGTTTTCTGCTTTGCTTAATTTCTCTTGTTCCTGCCTTGCTTAAAATACTGTTTATTTCTTCCGGTTTTACCGACTCCTGCTTAATCCATTTTATTACTTTATCTCTTTCTATATACTTTCTCCTTACTTTTTCAACTCTTTCATCAGATGCTAACCCAATTTTATATCCTATTTCTGTAAGTCTTATATCGGCATTATCCTGCCTTAACAAAATTCTGTATTCTGCTCTAGAAGTAAACATCCTATATGGTTCGTCAACTCCTTTTGTGATAAGATCGTCAATAAGCACACCTATATAGGCTTCATTACGTTTAAGAACAATTTCTTTTTTGTTATTCAGTTTTAAATGAGCATTTATTCCCGCCATTAATCCCTGTGCTCCGGCCTCTTCATATCCTGTTGTTCCGTTTACCTGTCCGGCAAAATACAGGTTTTCAATTTTTTTTGTCTCTAGTGTATGTTTTATTTGCGTTGGAGGAAAGTAATCATACTCAATTGCATATCCCGGTCTGAATATTTTTACATTTTCAAGCCCCTTTATTTTCTTCATTGCTTCATATTGAATTTCCATTGTCAAACTTGATGAAAATCCGTTTAAATAATATTCAATAGTTTTATTTCCTTCCGGTTCAAGAAATAACTGGTGCATATCCTTCCCTGCAAACGTTACAATTTTTCCCTCTATACTTGGGCAATACCTCGGCCCAATGCTTTTAATCGTACCATCATATAAAGGAGATTCAGAAAGACCTTTTTCAAGAATACTATGCACTTCCTTGTTGGTATGAGTAATAAAGCAACTTTGTTCATTTTTTATAATAACCTTTTCATTCATAAACGAAAAACACCTTCCTTCTTTATCACCCTTCTGCTCTTTTAATTTACTAAAATCAACTGATCTTCCATCAATTCTGGCTGGCGTTCCTGTTTTCATTCTTTCAACTTCAAAACCTATTTTTTTTAATTTTTTCGATAATCCATATGATGCAGGTTCAGAAGCCCTCCCCCCCCGATTTTGCACCTTACCTACATACATAATTCCGTTCATAAATGTACCACTGGTTACTATAACGCTTTTCGCTTTAATATTCGTTCCCATATTTGTTTTTACACCAACTACTTTCATTTTTTTTATCACTATTTCCTCTACTGTATCCTGCCAAAAATCCAAATTCTTAATTTTTTCCAGTTTTTCTCTCCATATTCTCGAAAATTTCATTCTGTCATTCTGCGCTCGTGGACTCCACATAGCCGGACCCTTTGACCTGTTAAGCATCCTGAATTGTATCATGCTTTCATCTGTGACTAATCCACTAAATCCACCTAAAGCATCTATTTCTCTAATTATTTGTCCTTTTGCAATTCCCCCCATAGCCGGATTACACGACATTTCTCCCATTTTTGTCATATCCATCGTTATCAGCAATATCCTAGAACCCATAGTTGCAGCGACTGCTGCCGCCTCACAACCCGCATGTCCTGCACCAATAACTATTACATCATATTCTTTCATTTTCCATATTCCTAATTATTAACCACTTAACATATTAAAATCCTTTTTATAAAGTAAATAAAAATTGATTTAAGAACAAAGAATACCTCCGTCCATATAAACATTCCTTTTGTGGGTATTAATGATTTGGGAAATTATATAACCTGATTAATTGGATTCGGTTAGCTCCGCTTCGTTCCTGTTCATAAACTAATCATATAGAATATAGATAATCGACTTTCGCTAAAGCTACAGTGGACTAATAAGTTATAAAGACATAACTATTAATTACATAGCATTTTTGATTTACAACTAATTTTTTAATAAATTAATTAATCTGAATTTTTCAGGTAAGCAATTAGCTTTTTAATTTTAAATTTTCTTTTTTATCTTCTTCATGAACAATGCAAGCTAAAATCTATCCATGTAGAAATTCTCCTTTTCTCTCATCTCTATCTTCTCCCCAACACTTTTATCATTATATCCAATCAGGTGTAGAACACCATGAATTATAACTCTTAAAATCTCCTCTGAAAATTTTGTTTTATACTCTTCCGCGTTTCTCTTGATTGTATCCGGATTTAGAAACAGATCACCTGATATAAAATCATCCCTATTATAATTGAACGCAATAATATCTGTCATATAATTCCTTTTCAGATACTTTTTATTTAAAGACCTTATATTCTTTTTACTTGTAAGAATTATATTTATTGTTTCTCCTTTTTTTCCTTCGTTCTTAATTGTCTCTTCAATCCATTTTCTAATTCTCTTCTTTTCTTTCACTTCAGTATCAACACCTTCTTTATTAAAAAATATTTCCATCAATTTATGTTTTTCAACTAATTGTTTCTAAATAAATATAATGATAGAATGATAGAATGATAGAATGATATAATGATAGAATGATAGAATGATAGAATGATAGAATGATAGAATGATAGAATGATCGAATGATAGAATGATAGAATGATAGAATGATAGAATGATCGAATGATAGAATGATAGAATGATAGAATGATAGAATGAT
>Ga0307992_1000638_pt1 | contig 21780 bp, 26 predicted proteins | sample EllFjometagen133_FD_203162 | JGI IMG/M metagenome (GOLD analysis project Ga0307992, IMG submission 203162) | Marine microbial communities from Ellis Fjord, Antarctic Ocean - #133 | ecosystem: Environmental > Aquatic > Marine > Unclassified | place: Southern Ocean | collected 2014-10-08
ATGTTGTTATCAGCAGATCCAATAACAATATAATTCTTTTTATTGGCATAAATATCTCCTATTGCTGGTTTTGCTGTTATTTTTCCATTTGTCTTGAATCCCCATAACAACTTTCCTTTTGTATTTAGGGAATAAATTTTGCCGTTATTAGAGCCAAATATTATCTGAGTTTTTTTGCCTTTCAAGATAGCCGGGCTTGATTCAATTCCTGAGTCTGCCTTAAATTTCCATAGAAGTTTTCCTTTTGAATTTAAAGCATAAAGGTTTTTATCATTAGAGCCAAATATAATCATATTATCTTGAACAAGAGCAGATGACCTTATTTCTCCATCTGTCTTGAACTTCCACAATAATTTTCCTGACGAGTTCAATGTGTAAAAATTTCCTATGTCAGAACCAAAAAGGACCTCTTTCTTGCCATCTTTGTTTATATCAGCAAGTGTTGGCGAGGTATAAATGCTTTTTGCAGTTTCCTCATCAAGGAACATCTGCTGGATTTCATCAATCTTTTCCTGGATTGAATAAAGCCATTTTATTTTGGAATCACCACCAAGCATATACATTTTCCCATCATGCGTGCCAAATGCAATTCCTGTCTGCCCTTTGGTTATCTCTGCAGCTATGGGGCTTGATGATATAGAAGAAGAAGCATCAAACACCCACTTTTTTTCTATTTTTCCAAGCTTTTTTCCACTAAGTTTTTTTAGTGTATTTGAAATAACACCCATTTTTTATTATTGTTTTGATTTTCACTATAAAAACCTTTTGATTTTAAGATTTTCCTTTGTATCTTCCTCTTGCTTCTACTTTTTCAAGCCTTTTAATTATTATATTACAATCAGGATTTTTTATTTTATACCCAGATAAGACTGCGTTGAAGGCATTTTCAAAGATTTCATAATGCTTTGATTCTAAAGCTTGCCTTAATAAATGTAAATCAACAGATTTGTCTTCGACTTTTTCTGAAAAAAAGCTTAATCCAAAGTCAATGAAATAAATTTCCTTGTTTAGTATCATATTTGATGTTGTTAAGTCGCCGTGGATAATATTGTTATTGTGAAGTATTGCTATTTTTCTTCCTAATTCCTTGCATAGTTTTACGCAGTTTGTATTGTTTAAAGCATCCCTGAGCTTTTTTCCTTTAAGGAATTGCATCTTTATGAGCATGTTTTTGTCATCTGAAAGAATTAGTTTTGGTGTTGGAAAATCAATCGCATGAAGCTTTTCCAAAACCTTTGTTTCTCTTCTTGTTCTGAACTTTCTAAGCTTTTCATCTATCTGCTTTAACCTATAGCCTTTTTTGATTCTGTCTTTTATAACAGTATCCTTGTTTAGATAGATTATTGCCTCTGCACCAGCCCCTATTTTCTTCATAAAGAGTAAAAAGGATAAAGCATATTTAATAGTTTTGGAAAACTTTTTAAAAACAGACCTTTTCCTGCTTTCTGCAGCCCCGTAGTGTAGTGGCCAATCATACAAGGCCCTGGACCTTGTGACCACGGTTCGAATCCGTGCGGGGCTAATTTTATGTTAATAAAAATGGCAAACATACAATAACATATTGATGCATTGCTAAATATAAAAAATATTTAAATGTGAATAATACCCCTTTCTTTAATAATTAATTTTAGTTCATTAACAATAAGATTTATTAATTCTTTTGTTTTTTGTTGGTTTATTGATTTATCCTTTGATGTCATACTCTTGTTATTTTTACCAAATGCCCATGTAATCCCGGGTTTGTCATTTCCTTCCACCAAATATATATTTTTATTATTACTTTTTATAAAATCCAAACTATAAACTTGATTTTTTATTTTTAGATTATTGATAACTTTCTTGACCTTATTAACCATTATCATTAAATCCTTTGGTATGGATTTTATTGGAAGATGAATTAATTTATCTCCCTCCTCACCATTACACTTAAAACCCCCTTTCCTAGAAATCCTTATATAAGTTTGTATAATTTTTTTATTAATTATAATAACTCTAAAATCAATGAATCCCTTATATTTTCCAAAAACAAAACCCTTATCACAATTAATAAATGGTTGAAGAATATATGATATTAACTTATTCTTTTTATTTAATTCATATTTTTTTTTAATTTCCTTTAAATCTTGGTTAAAATTTATTTTAAAAATTTTTCTGCCACCACTCCCAAATTCATCTTTAATCAAATAATTATTAAAAAAATCCTTTTTATGTTTATGATTTTTTAATAATTTATCTAATTTATTTTTAGCTAAATAAAGATTTTTTTTTGATAAATTTTTTATTTTTATAGTGGGTACTGCAAATTCCTTTAATAAAATATAAGTATTTGATTTATTACGAAAAAATTTAACTAATTCTTTATTGAAAATATAAATAGATTTGGAAGATGTGAGTAATTTTAATTTATTTTTTTGTTTGACATTAGAGGGGTCGAATTTATTGAAAATGACCCGAGAATATGCTTTACCATAATTTCTAACCCACCCTTTATCATATGTCCAAAAACTCTGAAAAAGACCTGATCCAATAATATCTTTGGATGTTGCAAAAGCAGCATTAATGCCCATTTTTTTGCATCTCAATAAAAAATAACGATAACCATCATTGTAAATTCTATAATTGCCTTTGGATGAAAATGGAGATTTTTCTATATAATTCCTATCTCTTGCACTATTTGTAATAGATTCTGAGTAAACTACAATTACATCATACTGCTTTATTTTAATATCCATATCTTTCATAAATTAGATATTTCATACCCATACATAAATCTTTTGGTGTAACTGATTTGTTTACCCTGCCTTAACATATTATTAATCCCAAAAAGTTACCCTAAAACATACATAATCCGTGCAGGGCTATTTAATTCTCAAGAAACTATAATATTAAAGAAATAATTAATTATTAATTTAATCAACTATTTTTATTGCGCCTTTTGGGCACTGGACTTCACAAGCCCTGCATCCTATGCACTTGTCAGGATGCTTTACAATAACTTTGCCATCTTCTTTTGCAAAGACCTCCATTGGGCAAACATCAATGCATGTTCCGCATGAATTACATTTTTTATAGTCAATTACTGGCTTTGGCATATTCATCACCTTTATTTCTTTGTCTTTTCAGAATTTTTTTCTTTATTCTCTTTAACTTCTTTCTTATTAGAATTATCTTGATTAGCTTCCTCTTGTTTTGGTTTCTCTTCTTTTTTAACATCAGCAGGTTTTTCTTCTTTCTCTTCTTCTTTAGGTTTCTCTTCTTTTTTAACATCAGCAGGTTTTTCTTCTTTCTCTTCTTCTTTAGATTCTTTTAGTTCTTCTTTAATTTCCTCTTTTTCTTTTGGCTTTTCTTCAAGCTTTTGTTTTTCTTTTTTATCAACAGCCTTTTTTTCAGTCTCTAAGACCATTTCTTTTATCTCAAAGCTTCTTAATGGATATATTTTTCTTAAAGGAATCTTTAAATTTGACTGAAGCTTATGAGACACTAATTCATGGATTAATTCTTTGTAAGTTATTTTTCTAACATACTCTGTTAGATTGGCTCTTAATGCATTCATTAATGAATTAATCACAACACCTTTTGTTTTGTTTACTGTTATTATTAATGGCTTTAATCTTACATTTTTTTCATCAGATGTTTTACATACAAAAGAATCATGGAGATTATTCCTGCCCCTCCTTATTATTCTTTTAAGAAATGTAGGTACAACTTGATAACCAATAGGTTCTGTCATTGCCTTGTTTTCTTTTAATCCTATTACCTTAAATTTCATAATAGTATTTTGTTTTTTCATATCTCTTGTGAGATTCATCAGGTTAACTGTTATAACCTTATCAATAAGAAGTCTTGGATCAAATGAGGGTGTTTCACCTATTAAACTCTCGTTGAATTCCTTAGGAGCTAAAATCTGATACCACTTCTTCTTTACTTTTGATGTTGATCTTTCTTTTGCCATTTTATATCTTATAGAGGAAAAATAGATTATTTATAAAGCTTTCGTACCAAAAACCAAAAGCTTAATATACCGGAAGTTTTTATTATATACATTAGGAGTATAATATGAAAAAAGATGAAGTAGTAAATGAGTCCGAAGATATTGAAAAAGTTTACTCTGAGGAAGGTAGGGATTCTCTTGTAGAGGATGATGCAATGGAGCCTTGGGAGCAGGGTTTTATGGAAGGAGCAGAAGACGACGGGCAGGGAGCGAAATGCAGGCGATGTGGAAAAATTTTACTTGGTCCTGATTCTATTGTTGAAAAAGAGATAAATGGTACAGTCTATAGGTTTTGCTCAGAAGAATGTGCAGAAAAATTTGAAGAAGATTTACATAAAAAAGAATAATTCTTAAGATTTTATACATCCAAATCCTTTACCTCTAAAGCATGCTCTTCAATAAATTTCCTTCTTGGTTCTACTTCATTTCCCATCAAAACAGTAAACATTTCATCTGCCAGCAATACATCTTCTATAGTTACCTGCTTTAAGCTTCTATTAGACAGGTTCATTGTTGTATTCCAAAGCTGTTTTGGATTCATCTCACCGAGGCCCTTGTAACGCTGGATATTAAAATTAGAACCAATCTCACTTACTATTTTATTTTTTTCAGCATCATTATATGCATATTTTATTATGTTCCTGCTTTTTATCATATAAAGCGGGGGCATAGCCAGGTATATATATCCCTGCTCTATCAATGGTTTCATATACCTGTAAAAGAATGTCAATAGCAAGCATGTAATATGATTCCCATCAATATCAGCATCAGTCATTATTATAATTTTATGGTATCTTGCCTTGCTTATATCAAATTCCTCGCCTATGCCTGTTCCTAATGCAGATATTAATGTAACAATTTCATTAGAGCTTATTATCTTGTTTAACCTTGCTTTTTCTACATTCAGGATTTTTCCCTTTAATGGCAGGATTGCCTGAAATTTCCTGTCCCTTCCCTGTTTTGCAGAGCCTCCTGCTGAATCACCCTCTACAATATAAATTTCACACAAGCTTGGGTCCTTTTCAGAACAGTCTGCAAGCTTCCCGGGCAGGGAAGAGTTATTTAATATGCCTTTTCTTCTTGTCAAATCCCTTGCCTTTCTTGCTGCTTCCCTTGCTCTTGCAGCATTTATCATCTTGTCAATAATTGTTTTTGCAATCTGCGGGTGCTCTTCCAGAAAAATAGATAGTCCATTATTGACTATTGAATCAACTATTCCTTTAATCTCTGAATTGCCTAATTTTGTTTTTGTCTGGCCCTCAAACTGAGGCTCCTGAAGCTTTACTGAGATAACAGCAGAAAGCCCTTCCCTTATGTCATTGCTTGTTAGCTTAACATCCTTTATACCATTTTTATCAGCATAAGAATTAAATGTTCTGGTTAATGCTGTTTTAAAGCCCGATAAATGAGTTCCTCCTTCTATTGTGTTTATGCTGTTGGCAAAGGAAAATATGCTTTCAATATAAACATCATTGTATTGCAATGCAACCTCAACATTTGTTTTGTTTTTTTCTTTCTGGAAATACACTATGTCATGCAATACTTTTTTGTTTTTGTTGATATACTCAACAAATGATTTTATCCCTTCCTGATAGCAGAATTCGTGACTTTTTTCAGTTAATTCATCTTTTATATTTATCTTAAGACCTTTATTCAGGAAAGCAAGTTCCCTTAACCTGCTTGATAAAATATCAAAACTGTACTCAACCTTTTCAAAAATAGCGTCATCTGCAAGAAAAGTGACTTTTGTTCCTGTTCCATCTGCCTCACCAATAACCTTAACATTGCAAAGTGGTTTTCCATAAGCATACTTTTGGGTATGGGTCTTGCCATCTCTTTTAACATAAATATCCAGCTCTTTTGAAAGCGCATTAACAACAGATATCCCAACACCATGCAATCCACCACTAACTTTATAAGTATTTTTATCAAATTTTCCGCCTGCATGAAGTTTTGTGAGAACTATCTCTACAGCTGGCTTATTGTATTTTGGATGCATTTCAACAGGAATGCCCCTTCCATTATCAATAACAGTAATTGTTTTGTTTTTATGCATTATAACAGATATTTCTGTGCAGAATCCAGCCAAGGCCTCATCAATTGAATTGTCAACTACTTCATACACCATGTGGTGCAAGCCCCTTACACTAGTATCACCTATATACATGCTTGGTCTTTTTCTAACAGCCTCTAGGCCACCCAATACCTGAATATGTGTTGCTCCATAGCCTGAATCAATCATTTTAATCTTCTTTTGCCCTCTAGTTTGTTTAATAATTTTATTAGCTAAAATTGACTATTTTAACAAGGGATATAACCATTTAATTATATAAAAAAAGAAGACAGTGTTCTTTATATACCTTTCGCTTTTAAAATGGCAATACAAGGCCTGTAATACCAGAATTCAGGCATTTCAGCAGGTTTTAATTTTTCCTTAATTAATATTGCTTTAAATATATTAATATACTTTTTTATATAATAATATAGATTTAATAAACATATTATTTGTAATTTGATATAAATACTGTATTAAAGTTTAAAAAAATGAAAATCATTTTCTAAAAATGCGCTTAGGTCTATGGCTTTTGGGTTTAAATCTTCTAGAATACTGTTTTCTGCCTTTTGGAGGAGGTTTAGCTGCTGCACCTACTGCATTTTTAGCAATTTCTGAATGAAATCTATGTTCCATAACTTCTATTTTTTGTCTTATTAATTTCTCAATATCTCTAAGATAATTTCTTTCTTCGGCTGCGCAAAATGAAAATGCAGTTCCCTCTGCTCCTGCCCTGGCAGTTCTCCCAATCCTGTGAACATAGCTTTCTGGTTCGTTTGGAAGTTCAAAATTTATAACATGCGAAATATCATCAATATCTATTCCTCTTGCAGCAATATCAGTTGCTACCAACACCTTAATTTTGCCTGTTTTGAAATCTTTAAGTGCTTTAGTTCTTGCATTTTGTGACTTATTTCCATGGATTGCATCAGAAGATATATTATTTTTACTAAGAAATAATGCTACTTTGTTTGCCTTATGTTTTGTTCGGGTGAAAATCAAAACACTTGTAAGATGTTTGTTCTTTAGAAGTTCTAATAATAATTTTTCTTTTGCAGGCTGATCAACAAAGAAGATGCATTGTTTTATAAGCTCAACTGTAGTTGCCTGAGGTGCAACCTCAACATGAATTGGATCTTTAAGCAAGGTTCTTGCAAGCTTATTAATTTGGGGAGACATTGTTGCTGAGAAAAACAATGATTGTCTTTTATGGGGTAATTTTGAAATTATTTTTTTTATATCGTAAATGAAACCCATATCCAACATCCTGTCTGCCTCATCTAATACAAAAAATTCTATATTTTTTAGAGTAATTTTTCTTTGGTTCATCAAATCTAATAATCTTCCGGGTGTTGCAACAATAATATTTACTCCTCTGGATAATGCTTGAACTTGTCTTCCTTGTTTTACTCCACCAAAAATTACAGTGTGTTTAAATTTAAGAAATTCTCCATATGCAGAAAAACTTTCTCCAATCTGTGCAGCAAGTTCCCTTGTTGGAGTTATTACTAATGTATTAATCTCTCTTGGGTATTTTTCAGTCATCCTTTGCAGGATAGGAAGTATAAATGCAGCAGTTTTACCAGTTCCTGTTTGCGCAATACCTATTAAGTCCTTGCCCAATAATAATCCTGGGATTGATTTTGATTGTATGGGTGTAGGAACTTTATACTTTTGTTTGTCCAGTGCTTTTTTGAGTTGAGGTATTAAATTCAAATTTTTAAATGAGGTTATATTTTCCATTATAATTTGAAATATGCTTTTAGTTATAAAAGTTAGCATATTATTAAGGTGATTAATTATCGAAGAATTTTTCATGCAATTCTTTCCTAAGAATTTTATGGGCGTTGTTTATTTTCTTAAATGTTTCAGTATCCCCCTTAGGCATATCAGGATGATGCTCTTTTGAAAGTTTTTTGTAGTTTTTGTGAATTGTTTCAAAATCTATTGAGTTTTCTTCTACACCAAGAACTTCTCTTGCATTTATCCTTTGCTTTAGTATATTCCTGTCTTCAACAAACAGTTTTAAGAATTTTTCCTGGGTTATTTTATTTTCATCTAAAAGATGAATAAAATGCTTAATAACCTGTGCAACCATGGCTAAATTTTCAACGAATTTTGCAGAACCATTATAACTAAAGAATAAATGTTCTTCCCACATATACCAAGAAATTGATGCTTGTGCTTTTCGCATTGTAATTTTTTCTAAAGGAATATCTATATCATCTTCAGTCAATCCAAAAATTTTTAGATAGTTTATTATCTTATTCTTGTATTGCAAAGCTCTTCGATTGTATGAATCACGAACAATTATCTGCTTGAAATAATAACCTTTAATATTTGCCATAAGCGTTTAGGGGTTGGCAGATTATTTATAAAGTTAATTGTAGCAGGTTATCTTATCTTAAACCTCAATTTTTAATATTTGACAAAGGTTTAGAATAAATACATTAATAAGAATTTAAACAAAATCAAATATAACTAAAATTTATTTTTAAATAAGACCAACTTTTTTAATTACATACTGACCGGCGCATTCATTTTCCATTCTTATCTCAAAATCTGTTATATTTATTTTCTTTTTAAATATTGGGCAGTCAAGAACAAATGTTTCGTATTCGCCGCCCTCTGCAGCAACATTTATTTTGTTTTTTTCATAAATCTTTTTAAGGTCTTTAATGCAGTCATTGTCAATTTCTCTTCCAAGCCAGCTTTTGTTTAGGCCATCAGCAGCAATTCCCGTAATAATCACTTTAAATTTTTCTTTGATTAAATCTCTTAAATATTCTTCTTGATTAATGCCCCATAAAGGATTTATTGATTCAAGATTCAGCTCATCACAGAGTTTTTTTACCCTCTCTGCCTGGTAGTTTGAGGCAAGAGCACCAGATACAATTCCCTGTATATTATATTTTTTCTTTGCTATTTCAATGGCTTTTTTGAGGTCTTCCAGTTCTTTTTCCTTAATGCCTGAAGAATCCATGTAAATAATAGGAATTTCTAATGCTCCTGACTGTAATTTAGCAAACTCAATATTTGGTATGTGAAACATATAAGAATCAGTTCTTTTTGATTTTATTGTTATTAAGCAAGCAACTTCATAGCCTTTTTGCACTGCTTTGTATAATGCAAAAACACTATCTTTTCCGCCAGAAAATAAAGATGCAATCTTCATTTGATTAATTATTTGTTTTCCCCGTTTATTTTCTCTATGCTTAACCTGCCTTTATCAGCTCTGATAACCAACTCATCTTTTTCATCAAACTTAGTTATTTTTGTGATTAATTCTGGCAGAAGAATTCTCTCACCCCTAAAATCTACATTTGTTATTATTTCCTTTACTTCATCTGTTGTGGTTTTTATTCCAAGGTCATCAAATATTTTAGATGCATCCTTAACTTTATCCTTATCCTTAAATTCCCTTGCTTTTTTGTATAAGAAGCTGGCAATTTTATCTGCAACATCTATTCCGGTGTATTTTGTTACACCTTGTAATCCGGGTGAAAGATTTGCTTCTATGACAAATGGTCCAAGTGGAGTTTCAAGTATATCCACAGCACATATGTCTGATTTAAGTGCTTTTGCTGTTTTTACAGCAACTTTTTTTGTTTTTTCATCTAAGGTGCATTTTACACCAACACCACCCATATGGATATTAGCCCTTTTTTCTCCCTTGGTTGCCTTTCTCTGATAGCTTGCAACAACCTTATCGCCAACTACTATTGCCCTTGTGTCTGTGCTGTTTGTCTCCATATATTCCTGAATAACAACCTGAACCTTTAATGGGCCTATTGCATCAAGCATAGAGCTTGCAGCTGGAAAAGAGTCAGCAAACATAACTCCCTTGCCACCTGTTCCCCTGGGAAGCTTCATTATAATAGGATAGTTGACTTTTCTTAATATCTTTTTTGCAGCATCAAGTGTTGGAGAGAAATAAGAATCAGGCATAGGAATATTATGTTTTTGTAAAACTAATTGTGTAAGAAATTTATCATGAACTATGTCAAAGGATTCAGGTGCTATTGGCATATATGTTTTGTCAAACAAAGCAGAGGTTATTGCTGTCAGGATTAATGCATATCTAAAAGAACCTTTTACATAAATACAATCATAAATTTGCAATGGCTTGCCCTTATGCAAAAGTTCTATTTTATTTTTTAATGAATGTACTTCAATTTCCTTGAGGTTTATGCTATCAACATTGTCAAAATATTTCTGCATGGCTTTTACTGTCCATTTTGAACTTTCACTTTCCAGGCTTATTATTGCTGCTTTCATTTTGTATATTAGTTCTCAGATTTTTTATGTAATTTTTTTAATGGATCTATTAAAAATTTTCCCTTGCGAAGGATATTTCTTCCTACCAGAATCTTATATTTCATATGAGACCTGTCTGCAAGAGTAAAATTTGATGCCAGTTCTTTGCCAGCCAAAATTATTTTTGATTCAATAACTGTTCTTAGACTAGTACCATTTGCAGAGATTATCTTTTTTGTATGCAGTATTTTTGAGCTGGATAGTTCAGAAGCAAGCCGCATGTCCATTGAGCTTATCTTTGCACCACTATCAATCCTTGCAATAAATTCTCTTTTTTTATTTCCTAACTTAAGAAATACTGGCTCCCTGCATCCAATGATTGTCCTTTCCTTAATCATTTTTACAAGGGTTATTTAATGTTATATATAGTTTTTGGTGGTTTAATCAATACAATGTTTAATCAATACAATTATTAACGCAATTCAAAAGCTTTTTATAAAACAAAAATTTTTTTCTTTGATTATGAATGTAAACGATTTAAAGAAAGGTGAGTTAGAGGACTGGAAAAAAGCATGCAAAATAAGTGCACAAGCTTTAGATTATGGAAAGAGCCTTATTAAAAAAGGAAATAATCTTTTTGATGTTGCTAAGAAAACTGATGAAAAAATTATAAATTTAGGAGGAGAAATAGCTTTCCCTTCCCAGACATCAATGGATCAGATAGCAGCACATTTCTGCCCAACAAAAAATAATAATCCTGTTTTTAGTAACCAGATTATCAAGCTTGATGTTGGAGCACATATTAATGGATTCATTGGAGACAATGCATGCACTGTTGATCTTTCTGGTGAAAATAGTGAATTAGTAAAAGCATCAAAAGATGCATTGAATAATGCTATCAAAATCATTAAACCAGGAATAACTCTTGCAGAAATAGGACGGAAAATACAGGATACAATAATGAATTATGGATTTGCTCCTGTAAGAAATTTGAGTGGCCATGGCCTTGGAAAATTTGAAATTCATACAAAGCCAACTATTCCAAATTATGATAATGACGATGAAACAGAAATTAAGAAAGGGGATATTTTTGCAATAGAGCCATTTGCAACAAATGGCCATGGTATTGTAATTGAAACATCTAATCCAACTGTTTTTTCTTTTGTTCAAAAAAAGCCAGTTAGAGATATGACAACAAGGCAGGTTCTTAAAGAGATAGAAAATTATAAAGGTCTTCCTTTTGCAAAATGGTGGCTTGATGAAAAATTTCCTGCATTCAGAGTGAACCTTGCATTAAGGCAGTTAGAGAACTTGGGAATAATCAAAGGGTATCCTCCATTAGCAGACAGGGACAATGGCCTTGTCAGCCAGGCAGAGCACACAATTCTTGTTGATGAGAAAGCTATTGTATTAACTAAATCTGATTAACTTTTTTTAATATTTAAAGGAGGCTTTCTTAGTTCCTTTAGCCATAAAAGTCCAATTTTTACAAGCTCCTTGTTAAGTGCTTCAGATATCTTGTATGTTTTCCTATAAAGGTCATAATAAATAAGGCCCATACTTTTCATAGGGGTTAGAATTCTATCGTAAAACTGTCTTTTGTTGTATGAAAGCTTTACTTTCTTGCCCTTATATGGAGGTTCTTCAATTTCTGCAATAAGATTACCTTCATGAAGTTTTGTTGCAAACAAGGACATTTCTGTCTTCCCTATCTCTCCACTGTTTTCTTTCATATGTTCTATTAACAGTTTGGCAACTATTTTCTGCTGCTTTGTGGCAAAGATTACTTCAAAGATATCATCAGATAAATTAAATCTGTCAAATAATATTACTATTTTGACACCCCCTGCAACTTAATAATTTATACTAATATATAAATGTTGCTTTTTGTATAATTGTACTTACAAAACTAAATTAAATTAGTTTTTTCGTAGTTCTCGTCTAATAAAATATACAAAAACGAAATATTTATATATAAGATGTGTTTAAAATATATCAGTATACAATTTTGGGTATCAAAAAGGAGGAAAAAATGGATTTTATCATCGAAAATGCACTAAAGAATTCTGAGGAAAATAAAATTGAATCAATGGTAGGACAGGCAAATATAAAAGTGTTTGGTGCCGGCGGGGCAGGAAACAACATGGTTTCATGGCTTTATAGAAAAGGCATCAAGGGAGCTGAAATAATAGCTGCCAATACAGACCAACAACATCTTGATATTTCAGAATCAGACAGGAAAATACTGATGGGAAGAAATATTACCCGTGGCCTTGGATGCGGTGGATTTCCAAAAAAAGGTGCAGAAGCTGCAAATGAGTCTATTAATGAGATAAAAGACTCACTTAAAGGAGTTGATATGATATTCATATGTGCTGGAATGGGTGGAGGAACAGGAACAGGCTCTGCTCCAGTAATTGCAAAAATTGCAAAAGAAGTTGGTGCAATTGTGATTGGAACAGTTACAATGCCATTCAACATAGAAAGAGCAAGGGTTGATAAGGCAGAGTTTGGATTGCAGCAGTTAAGGCAGAATGCTGACACAGTCATTGTAATTGACAACAATCGCTTAGTTAATATTGCAGGAAATCTTCCAGTACAGCAGGCATTTGCAGTTGCAAACGAGTTAATAGCAACAATGATAAAAGGGATTGTTGAAACAATAGCTGTTCCATCTTTGGTTAATCTCGATTATGCTGATGTAAAGGCAATAATGAACAATGGAGGAGTTGCAGCAATAGGTGTTGGCTCATCTGACACAGCAAACAGGGTTGATGAGGCAGTAAGAGGTGCTCTTGCAAACCCTTTATTGGATATAAGCTATGAAGGTGCAACAGGAGCATTAATACATATTTCAGGAGGATCTGACTTAACATTGGATGAAGTAAGCAGAGTCGGAGAACTTGTAACAGAATCAATGGACCAGGATGCAAATGTTATCTGGGGAGCAAGAGTTGATGATAGCATGAAAGGAAAGCTTACTGTTATGACAATCATGACAGGAGTTCATTCTCCTTGGATTATGGGAAAAGAAAATAACAAGCCTGCAAGTGCTTCCACAGGATTCAGTGATGATCTTGGAATTGATTTAGTCAGATAGATATTTCTTAAATTTTATTTTTTAATATTCCAGATTGAAGTTATACACATGAATTTGATAGTTATGGCCTGTTTTTTCATAAAACTTATATATAAGGCATAAACTCTAGTTCTTAATAATCATAAAATAGGATTAGGAGGAATAAAAAATGGTTGATTTCAAAATTGTTATTTCAGACCCAAGCACAGGAAAAACATATCAAAAGGAAGTTAAGGATGATGATGCAAGAAAATTCATTGGCTTAAAGATAGGAGACAAACTCAAAGGAGATTTTCTGGAGCTCGGCAATGTTGAGCTTGAGGTAACTGGCGGCTCTGATTACTGCGGCTTTCCAATGAGAAAAGATGTTTTTGGCTCTGGGAGAAAAAAAATACTGGCAGTTGGCGGTGTTGGAATAAGAAACAAGGAAAAAGGCATTAAAATAAGAAAAACTGTGTGCGGAAACACAATACATGCTAAAATATCACAAATAAATGTCAGGGTTTTGGGCGGCAAAGCAATTAAAGTAAAAGAAGAAAAGCCTAAAGCAGAGAAGAAGGTTGAAGAGAAAAAAGATGAGCCTAAGAAAGAAGAAAAGCCAAAGGCTGATAAACAAGAAGATAAAGCTGAAGTAAAAAAAGAAGACAAAATTCCGACTGCTGCTGAGTTGGCAGATAAAAAGGAAGAGGTCAAGAAATAAAAAATGCCAAAAACTGCTAAGACAAAAAAAACTAAAACAAAAAAGAGCCCTAAAACCTCAAAAAAAACAATTAAAAAAGAAAAAAAAATTGAGGAACCTATTCAGCCAGAGATAAACATCGGATTGGTTGGCCATGTTGATCATGGAAAAACAACTTTAGTTAAAGCATTATCTGGCAAGTGGACTGATACTCATTCTGAAGAACTCAAAAGAGGAATTACAATACGGCTTGGTTATGCAGATACTGTTTTCAGGAAATGCCCAAAGTGTAAGGAGCCAGAATGTTTTTGTGTTAGTAAGAAATGTCCACGATGTAAAACACAAACAAAACCAGTAAGAAAAGTATCTTTTGTTGATGCTCCTGGCCATGAAAGCCTTATGGCAACAATGTTATCTGGAGCAACTATAATAGATTATGCCTTGCTGCTTATAGCTGCAAATGAAGAATGCCCTCAGCCTCAAACAAAAGAGCATTTAATGGCTTTGGAAATATCAGGAATAAAGAAAATAATAATTGTTCAAAATAAGATAGATGTTGTCACAGATGAGCAGGCAATGAAAAATTATAATCAAATAAAAGAATTTATCAAAGGAACTGCCTATGAGGATTCTTCTATTATTCCCATATCTGCACAGCACAGCACAAATATTGATGCTTTGATTCAGACTGTTGGAGAATGTTTTTCAACACCTAAAAAAGATACATCAAAAGAACCAATCATGTTTGTTGCAAGATCTTTTGACATTAACCCGCCCGGCTCTGATCCAACAAAAATAGAGGGAGGAATTTTGGGTGGTGCATTAAAGCAGGGGAAGCTTATGATTAATGATGAAATAGAGATAAAACCTGGAAGAAACATTGAAAAAAGCGGAAAAATATTATGGGAACCACTAACTACAAAAATTGTTGGTTTAGTAACTGGAGGATGTAGCGTAAAAGAAATCTTTCCTGGTGGGTCTGTTGGTGTTATGACTTTACTGGATCCAGCTATTGTAAAATCAGACAGCTTAAGTGGGTCTATTGTTGGGAAAAAAGGAAAATTACCAAAAGTATGGTATGATTTTAAACTTGAAACACATCTTCTTGAAAGAGTTGTAGGGCTTAAAGACAATATTGTTGTAGAGCAAATAAAACCAAAGGAGATTCTTATGCTGAATGTAAATTCCGCAGCAACTGTTGGTTTTGTCAAGGAAATAAAAAAGAACCTTATTGGCTGCAGCCTGAAGATTCCAGTATGCGCAGAACCTGAATCAAGAGTATCCATCTCAAGAAGAATAGGCACAAGATGGCGCCTAATAGGTTATGGAATTATAAAAGAATAAAAAAAATTCTTAGTCAGAGAACCCTATAAAAACAAACATCAGTCCTACAAGAATAATAATAGGGCCTATTGCTCCCATTATGAGGCTTAATAATTGTGGCCACCATCTTATACAACTACATATCCCAGCTATAATTAATAGCAAGCCAAATGTTACTTTAAAAAATTTTTTTGTTAAATCTTTTGTTTTCTCTCTCATTTTTCCACCCCGAAGATTAGTAAACATGTAATGATATTACAACTATTTAAAATTTTTGTTTTTCGATGGATTTAAATATTAATTGTAAAATCTTATAGTTTAGTAAAAATGCATAAAAAAGCAAAAGTTTCAAAGCCAAGCCTTATAAGAACTATTTCTGTATTGTTCATAATCTTTTTTACAATTCTTTACTTTGTATTTCAGCCAAAGGACTTTCCATCAGTACTTATACCTTTCATAATAAGCCTCTCACTTTCTTATCTTTTTGGAATTTGGTTATTCAGCCAAAATCAATAAAACTTAGAAATCAACTATCAACAAACAATAAATGCTTTTCTTTTCCTTCTAACTCCTGCATAATTCTTTTTGTTACTGCTTTTTTTGGATCAGGCATTAGATGAACTCTTTTTTTCATATCCTCAAAACTTTTGAAGGGCTCAATTTTCCTTTCATCAAGAATTTCCCACATTCGCTTCTTGCCCATTCCTGGCAACAATTCTATCGAATGCATTCTTGTGCTTAATGGTTGTGCATTGTTAAAAAAATTAACAAACTTCTGCTCATTTTTTTCAACAATTTCTTTAACCACAAATTTCAGCTCTGATTTTGCAGTCATTGTTAATTTAGAAAAGGGTAATCTTCCATTAATGTGATGTACCTTATCCCTTTTGTCTTGTCCTATATAAACCTCTTCATAAGGTTGTAAGAACACATCTTTTTTTGGAACAAGTTCTAATAGAACAAACTGTTTTTTGCCTATAGCTTGGGCTATTGCAGTCTTTTGGTGGCTTGGTCTTGTGTCAAATGGATAGCCATTTGGCAAAAAATCAAGTATAGTCACGTATTCTTCCTTTTCATGCCTTTCCATTTTAGTTATAAATTATTTTTTTGTTTATAAACTTTTGTTTTTTAAATTATTTATTACTCCAATCAAGAAAAATAAAAAAGGTTACTTACTCTTTTTCATTAAAATCTTTAACCACGTCAACAATTTTCTTCATATTATCATTGTTGACAGTTGTTAGATAACCCTGTAGAATTATTTTCAATTCATCAACTGTTTTTGGCAGTATGTCAACTATTTTTGTTATATGAACATCTTTAAGTCTTGGAACATTAAGCTTTTCTAATTTTTTAATTATTTCATCTTCCTTTGCCTTGTTCAAAGTTATAAAATGGCTTAAATATTCTTCAGTCTTCCCAACCCTGAAGTTTAGCTCTTTATCACGCTTTTTTATCTTGTCAATATCCTGCTTAAGCTCAGTTAATGTAATTGGTTTTTCAGATATTATTTCAGGTTTTACCATTTTTATGCCTTAATCTTTTTTAGATGAACTGGATGGACTATAAGAGTTTTTTCTTTTTTGCCATCCTTAACTAATAGTTTGTAGCATCTTCCAATCTTTTTCTTTATTATTCCCATTTTGCCATGAAATCTTGGAAAATACATTCCCTTTTGCACAGCTGGTTCTGCGTTCATGACTGCCTTATCTCCCTCTTCAAATGTCTGGAAGAATTTCCTGACACTTATTTTTCCCTTGCTTCTTCTTGGCTTTGAAAGTTTTTGCCTTGTTTTTCTCCTGAAGCCGCCTATTTTCTGAACCATTTTAAATCATAAAAAGAAAATTCCACTATTATAAAAAGCTTTTGATTTAAGATTTTTTAGCAGGAGCATAGAAAGATTTAAATAATCTGGAGTTAAAAATTATATAAAATGCTTTTAAACAAAAAAAGAGGTTTGTTAGTGTTGTCTTCTCTTTTCCTAGCCTTGTTAATCCCTTTGGTTAGTGCACAGTATGAAGGAGTTTACAGCATGTTCAGCTTTCTTTTTGGAACAGGGGAGGGGGCATTTATGTTCCTCAAAGCAGGTGTGTGGATTATATTGTTTGCAATAATCTTCTGGTCGGCAAAGAAGATGTTTTCTGGTAGCAAGGGAATTGCCACAATATTTTCTATTGTTGTTTCATTGATTGCCATAAGGTTTATACCAGATGAATATATTTATTATATTGGCTCTGCCTACGGTGTTTTTGGAATCATAGTGCTTATATTAGCAATAATAGGTGGCACATTATTAATCCTTAACAGTTATTTTCCCATCAAGGAGCACAAGGCTTTTGGAGTTGTGTGGGCATTGTTTTACTTTTTTATTGCATGGGTATTTGAACAATTAAAAAATATAGATGTTTCCAAGGTTCCAATAGACGGGCTAGATGAATTAATTGATCTCATTAGCCCATGGGGCAAGTATGTATCTATTGTCCTGGGCTTAGCTTGTTTATACAAAGCTTTCTCTGGCAAGGGTGGTTATGCAAAAAAGATATCTACTGGAGATGAAAGGAGAGAACGTAATAGAGAAAAAGAAGAACTTAAAAGAGAAAGAAAGCAACATAAAAAAGAATTAGATAGAATGGCTAAACAAGGGAAAAAAGATGTTGGATCAGCTAAACTAGAACAAGCTAATAGAGATAAGGCTATCCAAAATAGACATAGAAGATCAAAATTGGGAAACGAATTAGATAAATTAAGGTCTGAAAAAAATAATCATGCAAATAAAGCAGGTAATTTACATACAAAAGCAACAAGGGCTGGCTGGAGAAAAACATCAAAGGGTAGAAAATTATATGAAGAATGGTACAGAGAATATTCAAAGGTAATATCCTTAGAAAAAGAAATAGAAAAGCTTGAAAAAAATCTTGGACTTAGATAAATAAAAGTTAATTAATATGTTATTGAGGTGATAAAACATGAAAATAATGATTGTAATAATTGGTCTGTTAACAATATTTGCAGGAATTCTTCCATTTCTTGGCAGTTTTGGAATATTGCCTGCAGGCATTCCAACAAGCGGGCCGTTTTATTCCGGAATAATAATCCTGATTGGAATTATGGGGTTTTTATATGCAAATAAAACATTTGGATTATGGGGGTCACAAAAGTTTGTTATTTCTGTACTGGCAATTTTAACTATTTTTGGTGGAATAATTCCTTTTTTAGTAAGTATGAAATTAGTTCCAGTTAGCATACCAAGTTCCGGGCCTGTTTATTCAGCAATAATTATCCTAATTGGAATTATAGCAGTTATTTACGGAAAAAAATAGTTTTAGAATTATTCAATTTTAACTTTCTGGCCAATGCTTTGGCCGGGCATTCCTGTTTCAAAGAGAACTCTTAAGGCTCCTTTGCATCCATGAGTACTTCTTACAGCACCTTTAATTTCCTTTTTTGCAGGGCTTGACCATATTACTTTCTTGCCTATTAAAGCATTGGCCTTGTCTTTTGAATCAATACCATCAACTAGCATTATCATCTGATTATCATACTGGGTGTGCCTTCCTCCCCTGAAATTCATAATAACTCCTTCCATATTATCACAAAATCAGGAAACCCAGATTATTTAAAAACCTTTTGGAATTCTAAAGAGTAAAATACAAGATAACAGGAAGCAATAAACATCCCATTGCATGAGTTCTCGAAACATTTACTGTTGGGGGAATTATGCCGACTGCAGTGCTTATTGCCAGTATTAATAATCCCAATGAGCCTGTCAAAACTAAAACAAGAGAAGATATTAAAAATATAACAGAGAAAACCATTTTTCTATAGCTTACAATACTTACAATTTTTGAAAAAGCCTTGGCTAAGATTAGTGCAAGAAAAACAGACAAAGAGCCGGCAATTAAAACAGCACAAAGAAATATTATAATATGGCTTATGGTTATTGCATCAATCAATTCCTGGATAACTATTATTGAGCCATTTCTTGCTTTGTTAAGAACATAAAGTGTAACCATTGAGAGTATGAAATTAAATGTGTTTATTGAGCCCATTAAGATCATAAAGCCATCTTCCTTAAGATTTTTTGTTATCTGCATTGAAATGACAGCAGCTGTTGATGCACCAAGGCCAGGCATAACCGCTGTTATAAATCCTGAAAATCCTCCTGAAAACAAAGCTTTGAAAGTCCTTGAGTTTGGAACCCTTACATACTGTTTTTTCATCTGCTTTGGAATCTTCTCATTATTCTGAAGGCTTATTATTAAAGTAGATATTCCAAAAAGACCTGAAAATAAAGGGAATAAAGGATTTTCAAAATTTGGCATATTCAAGACAATCAATCCTAAAACACCTGCTGTAAGAAAAACAAAAAAAGCCCATATTCTTTTTCTGTCTCTCATTATCATAAAAACAACAACAAGGATTAAAATATAACCAATGTAGCTTTCTATTAGAGGGTAGCCAAATTTTACAAGAGGAATAAGCAATGGAAAAAACAAAATACTTAATAACAAGGCCCCAAAAGAGCCAATAATAGTCAGCTTTACAGCTGTTAAACCTAAACCTTTAAGAAGATATCTATGACCTGGAAGAACACCTAGGGCCATATCTGAATCAGGAGCTCCTAAAAATATAGAAGGAATTGAATCAAGAAAACTATGAGTTACAGACATTGCTATTATAAAGCAGCACAAAGAAACAATGTTGGTGTATTGCAACAGTATTGGAGAAAAACTAAGCAGTAAAACTGAGATTAAGTTAATGTGTACTCCAGGAATTAGGCCTGTAAAGATCCCGGATGTTATGCCAAGAGCTATTGCAATTAGGATTTCAATAAACATACCAATTGGCAAATTTTGAAATTTATATGTTTTAGGTCGTGAAACCTGAAAATCTTACGAAAACAACATTTTCTAAGATTAGAAAATTTTCAATTTTCATAATCTTTTGTTTTTGCTGGAAACTTTTATCTCTTTCTTTGGACTATGTACACAGGAAATACGTAAAAACTATCTTCTGCCATTTTTTAATTAGAAATACTAGTTATAGGTTCAATTGACTTATAATATATCCTTGCCATAGTGAAGATTGCCTCGATAATAATTTCTGCAATGGCTAAAAATAGTAATCTACCCATCCCCTTCATATATCAAAAGTATTGCTAAACTTAAAACCGCGCAGACTCCATATCCACTGATTTTATCGTTACTGTTTCAGGAGTGGCAATGACGAATTGGATAATCTCACTTACTTCTTCGGGAGTTAAGAATTTTTCTTTTGGCACATTTCGTGTTCCCCAATAATTTGTTGCTGTTGCTGCAGGTCTTACCACTGTGACTCGTATAGGTAGTTTATCTCGTTTTAGTTGTTGTCGTAAACCATCGCTATATGATTCCACTGCAAATTTTGATGCGCAGTAAAGTGGTGCAACAGGATTTGTTGCTAAACCTGCTTCTGAGGAGATGTTAATAATTTGTCCTTTCCCTGAAGTTTTCATTTGCGTTAAAACCGACGCAGTAATACTAACTACTGCTCGGACATTGGTGTTCATCATTGCATTATATTTTTTAAGAAGATCTTGTTCATCAAGTTCTGTTGGTACTCCAATGCCTGCGTTGTTAATGAGTATGTCAACTGTATGTTTAGAAAGTATTTCTTTTATTGTTTTTTCAAGAGCTTCTTCATCCATTATATCAACACAGTACGTGTGTGCGCTGTTAATTTGTAATGCATCGAGTTTTTCTTGATTTCGACCCATCAGAATTAAAGAAAATTTCTCTTGTTGTGCTAAATCTTTTGCTAATGCCCGCCCCATGCCTGATGTTGCTCCCGTTAAAAGAATTGTTTTTGTCATATGAATAAAGAAACAAATATTTTATTTAAAACTATCTATTTTGGTTGCGGAGCATAATGGCTTCATACTAACTAGTATAAATTGCGCCACAGATTTATTATTTATACCAGCTAAGGTACCTATAATAATTGCAATTAATATTTCAAAAAACATATTTTTTTTTAATCTTTATAACCCCTCATAAAGAAAAACCGAAAATATTTCCAAAATGTTTTTATACAAGTATATTTATTTTAGATTTGTGATAGTTGTATGAAAAAGCCAAGACTGACTTATGGCCAATTAATAAAGCAGCATCTTAAAATCCTGAAGAACCTTCAGTATAAGTCTGGATTATTTGCAGCATCAAAGAAAGATGTTGATACAGGATATGAAAAGTCGTGGCTTAGGGATAATTTTTATGAATGCCTTGCTTTTGAAGTTATTGGTGATTGGAACACTGTTGAAAAAACATATAGTTCACTTTTAAAAGTTTTTCTAAAGCATGAGCATAAGATTGATTGTGCAATAAGACAAAAGCCGGGATACAAGCATGAATACATTCATG
>Ga0307992_1000639_pt1 | contig 21772 bp, 22 predicted proteins | sample EllFjometagen133_FD_203162 | JGI IMG/M metagenome (GOLD analysis project Ga0307992, IMG submission 203162) | Marine microbial communities from Ellis Fjord, Antarctic Ocean - #133 | ecosystem: Environmental > Aquatic > Marine > Unclassified | place: Southern Ocean | collected 2014-10-08
AAATTGGCCATTAGAGGAATGGAAAATGCCAAGAAAGTTGGCCTTGAATTTCAGGTGCACACAACGGTTACGAAAAAAAATATAGACGAAATATTAGCTATCACAGATTTTGCTCAAAATATCAAGGCGCAGGCACATCATATATTTTTTCTTGTGCCTACAGGCAGAGGCAAGGATATAGATGCTCTAATCCCCAGTGCGCAGGAATATGAGAGATTAATAGAAGAAATACTCCAGAAGCAAAAAACCGTAAATCTTGAGCTTAAACCTGTATGCGCTCCGCAGTTTGTGCGGATTGCCAAAGAAAAAAACATAAAGATACGTTTTGAAAAAGGCTGTCTTGCCGGAATAAGCTATGCCTGCATTTTGCCAAACGGTGAGGTGCATCCTTGTCCTTATCTGCCGATAAATCTGGGAAATATTAAAGATGATGGCGGGTTTAGAAAGATTTGGCAGGAAAATAAAGTATTGAAAGACCTGCGCAGCATGCAATTTAAAGGTAAATGCGCAATCTGTGAATTTAAAACCCTGTGCTCCGGTTGCCGTGCTACGGCTTTTCATCAATCCGCAGGAGACTATATGGCAGAGGATCCCAATTGCAATTATGAACCAAAAACAAAATCTAAAACTAAAAGTTCTCAAAATATTACAGTCTGATTTCCCCCTAACTATCAATCCTTTTCAGACGATGGCTTTGAAACTTGGTATCGACGAACAGATGCTTCTTGCCCAGATAAAATTGCTAAAGAATCAGGGCTATGTGCGCAGGATAGGAGCGGTTGTATCAGCGGCGCATTTAGGTTATAAGAGCACTCTTATCTGTTCAAGAATTGATAAAAAGTTTATGAAGGAGAACATTGCTTTTATAAATTCCCATGAGGCTGTAACCCATAATTATTTAAGAGACGCAAAGCATAATGTCTGGTTTACCTTTAGCGCTAAAACAAAAAAAGAAATAGAAAAATTTATAAGTATCTTTAAAAAACGCACAGGGATTATCAGTGTATTGAGCCTGCCTGCGAAAAAGACATTTAAAATTAATGCGGAGTTCAGATTTTAAACAATCTAATGAAAAAAGTAATTTTAAGTCTAAAAGAAAAACAAATACTGAATTTTATCCAGGGCGATCTGCCGCTTAGAAGCTCTCCGTATATTCGCCTTGCTAAAGAACTTAATATTACTGAGGGGAAAGTCATCGAGATTATCTCATCTTTTAAAAACAGAGGCTGTATACGCAGATTTGGCGCGCTTTTAAGCCATAATATGGTCGGTCTTGGGGCAAACTGCATGTGTGTATGGAATGCCCCGGAGAAAAGGATAGAAACAATAGGAAAAATATGCAGTAAAGAAGCGGCGATAAGTCATTGCTATCAGCGGCTAAGTAAGAGAGATTGGCCCTATAATTTCTATACCATGGTTCATGCTAAAACTAAAACAGAGTGCAAAAGAATAATTAAATCTTTATCAAAAAAATGTAAAGTTTATGATTTTAAAATGTTGTTTACTTTAAAAGAATTCAAAAAAACAAGCCCTAAGTACAGCGTTTAGCGAATAGGGTTTAGGGTGTGGTATCCTGAAATAGGTTGACAGGAAATAAATTTACCACAGAGGACACAGAGGGCACGGAGAAAAGCATTTGTATTATAATTAATTATATGTAGTAAGTTTTAAATGATTATATGCTCATTCGACGTTGTCGAATATTATTTTATTAAAAAGTGCTAAAAAATAAAAATAAGTTTTTATTTTTCTATCTTTTTTAATGAAAATACGCGCTAATAATAGCGCTTAGAGCATATCATCATTTCTCTGTGGAACTCTGTGTGCTCGGTGGTGAAGTAAGAATGACTTATTATCTGTATTAATCAGCGTTTATCGAGAGAATATGGTTTATGAGCGGGCGGTTAATTGAATTATTTGTGTTTAAAAGTGTAAACTATATTAGGACAAGACAGGTATGCAAAATAAAAGGGTAAAAACGAAAATAAAAAATATAAAAACAAGGGCAAAATCAAAATCTTATTATGAGCAGGCGCTTTCGCTGATGCCGGGGGGGGTAAATAGTCCGGTGCGTGCCTTTAATGCTGTAGGTGGTAATCCGGTTTTTATGAAAAACGGCAAGGGCTCCCGCATCTATGATGTAGACGGAAATTCTTATATCGATTATGTCCTAAGCTGGGGGCCGCTTATTCTGGGTCATGCGCATAAGCAGGTAATAAACAGTATTATAAAGGCAGCGGCAAAAGGCACAAGCTTTGGCGCGCCCACAGTCAAAGAGAATGAGATCGCTCAGCTGATAAAAAGTGCTATCCCGGGTATGGAAAGACTGCGTTTAGTTAATTCTGGCACTGAGGCGACAATGAGCGCAATAAGACTTGCCCGCAGCTATACTCGAAAGAATAAGATTGTTAAGTTCCAAGGGGCTTATCATGGCCATAGCGACGGGCTTTTGGTCTCAGCCGGCAGTGGGGCAGCTACATTTGGTGTGCCGACAAGCAGCGGTGTTCCAAGGGGATCTGTGGCGGATACAATTGTATTGCCTTTTAACAATATTGAAGAATTTGAATCTGTAATAGCTGCGCAGCATAAAAACATAGCAGCTGTTATAGTCGAACCTGTATGCGGAAATATGGGGGTAGTGGTACCTGAAAATAAATTTCTTGAAAATCTTAGAACCATAACTAGGCAGCGCGGGATATTGCTTATTTTTGATGAGGTGATGACCGGATTTCGTTTTTGCTTTGGCGGGGCTCAAAAAATACAAAAAGTAAAGCCGGACATTACCTGTCTTGGTAAAATTATCGGCGGGGGCCTGCCCATTGGAGCTTATGGGGCAAGTAAAATTATCATGGATGCTGTCGCCCCAATAGGAAGTATGTACCAGGCAGGAACACTTTCCGGAAATCCCATAGCTGTTGCCTGCGGATTAAAAACCTTACAGCTTTTAAAAACCGCTGATTATAATAAAATAAATTCATTGTGTGCTGAGCTTTGTATTGCTATGGAAAAAATAGTAAAAAACAGGAAAAAGAAAATTATCATAAATCGTTTTAAATCCATGTTTACGGTGTTTTTTACAGATAAACCTGTTATGAATTATGATTTGGCCGCCCAGGCGTCGGCGAAAAAATATGCGGAATATTTTTCTAAAATGCTGGCAAATGGTATTTATTTTACCCCGTCGCAATTTGAATCAAATTTTTTATCTTTTGCGCATACAAAAAAAGATATAGAATATACTATAGAGGTATTTGACAGGATAATAACACATAGCTAATTTGGGGATTAACAAATGTTTAATATAGGGATGCCGGAATTAATTCTAGTTTTTTTTGTTGCTTTGCTTGTTTTTGGCCCGCGTAAGCTTCCTGAGGTTGGACGGATGTTGGGCAAGGCAATGCGTGAGTTTAAAAAAGCCGCGGATGATTTCAGAGAGGCTATAAATCAGGAACCTCCAGAGGAATTAATTAAGGAAGTAGAAGATAAGCTGAAAGAAAATGAGGCAGAACTTAAAAAAGAAGGGAAGGGCTCGCTTGGATAAGTTACTTCCATATGTTATGGATAAACCTCTTTCCGTAATGGATCATTTAGAAGAACTGCGGAATCGGATTCTTTTTTCTTTAGCGCTTATCCTTTTATGTACAGGGCTTGCCTATAGCTTTATTTCTCAGATTATGAACTTTTTAGTTAAGTCTATAGGCATTCTTTATTTTATGAGTCCGACAGAAGCTTTTTGGGTCCAGGTGAAACTGGCGATGTTTGTTGGCTTATACTGTGCTTTGCCTTTTATCTTCTACCAGATCTGGAAATTTGTGGAGATAGGGTTAAAGAAGAACGAAAGAAAATATGTTTTGCCTCTCAGTATTGTCAGTTTTATCCTTTTTACATTGGGCGGAGCCTTTTGCTATTTATTCGTTATCCCGGTTGCCGTAAAATTTTTACTCTCATATGGAAGTTCAACACTGCTTCCGATGATCTCTGTGAGTAAGTATTTATCTTTTATCGGCTGCTTGGTGTTTGCTTTTGGCCTCACGTTTCAGCTGCCGCTGGTTTTAATGTTTTTAGCAAGAATGGGGATAGTCAGCTGCGTTTCTTTACGTAAATTCAGGCGCTTTGCTATACTGGGCAGTTTTATTATCGGAGCAGCCCTGACGCCTACTCCGGATATGGTAAATCAAACACTCCTGGCGCTGCCGATAATTGTTTTATATGAAATAAGCATATGGTTGATTAAGATTTTCGAAAAAAAGAAGGAGGTATGAAGTGGGTAGATTTGGAGTCCCGGAACTTGTACTGATATTATTGATTCTTTTATTGCTTTTTGGTGCTAGCAAACTTCCTGAAATTGCTCGTTCCCTGGGACAGAGCATAAATGAATTCAAGAAGTCCATGAGTAGTAAAGACGATAATTCTAAAGAAGGCGAAAATAAGTAAACCTAATCGTAAATATTAGGCTCTAAAGTTAGAGGATTTTCATATAATGAAAAACCCTCAGGCTGTACTTGCTTGAGGGTTTTTACTATGTTTTGATTTTACGGATTCTATTGCCAGTTATAATTTTTATTTGAAGAGTCTTCTTCCTGTTTGCCTTTTTTTGTTGGGATCTGTTTGCGCCGTCTTTGGCTAGAGGTATGTTGCTGTGTTTGCGCTAATTGTGCTCTTAGTTTTTCGATCTCCGTGCGCATATGTGCGTCTTTTGTTTTTAAGACCAGTAGTTCTTCTCCCAGAGCAAGATTAGTATTTTTTAAAGACTCTGCATCTTTTGCCAGCTCTTCAATACTGGTGATCTTACCCATGGCAGAGGTAGTAGCTTTTTCTATTGTCTGTTTCATTGCCTCGTTTTTTTCCGTTTCAATAGCAAGGCTTTTCTTTAAAATCCTTTCCGAATGCGCAAGTGTTGAAAGGCGATTGCGAGTCTCTTTTAAATCATTAACAATAGCACTATTCGCTTGTATCAGTTTTTCTAGTTTGCTTTCAAGCGACCCGCTCTTAACCAATTCTACTTTTTTTCGTGAATTAGATCCGATTGCCCAAAGCAAACTAATAATCGCACTAACAAGCAATAATAAAAGAAGCTTGCGTTGAATTGACTCTTTCATTAGCTTATTTCACTTCTGTTGACTTATTCTTTATTATTGTATCGGGTAGAATCGTGATCTCCACGCGTCTGTTTTGTTCTCTGCCCTCTGCGGTATTATTGGACTGTACTGGCCTGAATTCACCGTATCCTACAGCAGAAAGCCTTTCTGGATTAATGCTTCTATTATCAATTACATAGTGTAAAACGCTTGTAGCTCTAGCTGTGGAGAGTTCCCAGTTGGATTTCCATTCAGACTTTGTAATCGGTATATTGTCTGTGTGTCCTTCTATGGCAATATTTCTGTTTTTTACCTGACCATTGAGCACATTTGCTACTCTATTTAATATAGAGTAAGCGCCTTTTTTTATAAAAGCCTTCCCGGAATCAAATAGAATTTCGTCAACAAAAGTTATTACAAGTCCCTTGTTGAGCATTTCTAAATGAACCTGTTTTTCTTCAATCTCTTTCTTGAGCTTTTCTTCAAGCTCATCTCTCGCTTGCAGTAGTTCAGCGCGGGCTTTTTTCTCTTCGGCAAGTCTTACGGCCAAATCATCAATTCTATCTAAATCGCCAGGGCTTCTTTTTTGTAAAATTATGGAACATCCAGTAAGACTAATTAATAATGCTATGACGACAAAATATTTAAATTTGCTTGTCATACATCCCTCCTCAGCGCGGCGATTATATTATTCGCCTTTGGTTTTGGTTAATCAATATAAATTTTTAATTTTTCCCAAGTCTTTGCTCCGACAATACCGTCTATTGTCAGATTATATTTTTTTTGGAAAGCCTGAATTGCTTTTTTTGTTTTTGGCCCCAGCTTGCCGTCAATCGGTCCAATATTGAAACCAGCATTTGTAAGCGCTTTTTGAATGTCAGTAAGTCGATAACTGTTTTTTTGTGCAGTTACATCCTTGCCGACAGCCGGTATTACTTCAGGAGCCGAAACATGAACACTTGATTTTAGTTTTTTCCGCTCACTCGAAAGCAACTCAATATTTGCTTCTGGTTTGCTGATTATTTCTATCTCAGGCAATACAAATGTTTCTTTTTCTGCCTTATTATCGCCAGATGGCCGCTGACTCATTGCTGAGGCTTGGGGGATAATACCGCCCGTGAATATGGCAGAAAATAAAAGTAAAATAATTGCAAAAAATAATATCTTTTTCAAGCTTTTTTCCCTGGAGGTTATGAACCAGAAAGTAATCTAAATATTATCACTTTTAAGCGTTAAAGTCAAGTTTCCTGAATTCGTGAAATCTATTTCTATTATTGTGGGGCATGGTGTGCTGCAAAATTTATAACTATGCACCACGAGTAGGCTTGCGTCCATGATTTGCTTTTTTTGATTTCCACTTTAATTTGCCTTTTCGGCTTCTTTTTGCCATTATAAATTTCTCCTTCTGATTTTCATATTATATATAGTGTGTTAAAAAAGCACTTTTGTCAATTGACAATTAAAAATAACCTGTTTTCTCTAACCAGAAGCTGTTGCTGTAAGCGTAAGATCAGAGCGTTCGCCTTTTTTATAAAGTTGAGTGCCTAAAGCCGCAATCATGGCGGCATTGTCAAGACAAAGAGCAGGAGAGGCTATCAAAACTTTAATTTTCTCTTTTTTGCCCTCTTCTCCAAGGCGTTGTCGCAGGTAGCTGTTACAAGCTACTCCTCCGCCGATTGATAGTGTTTTAATTTTGAATTTTTTGCAGGCTGCGATGCTTTGTCTTGTTAGGGATTCTACGACTTCGCTTTGAAATGCATAAGCAATTTGAGCTTTTGTTTTCTTATCTTTTTTTTTGATCTTTTTCCATGCATAAAGCACGCTTGTCTTAATTCCGCTGAAGCTAAAATCAAAACTGTTTTTAAATTGCGCGCATTTAAAACTATATGGTGAGGCGTTGATACTTTGTGCTAGCTTGTCTATCACTGGTCCTCCAGGGTAGGGTAGCTCCAGCATTTTTGCGACCTTGTCATATGCTTCACCTGCGGCATCATCTCTGGTACGGCCGATTATTTCTATTTTATCAAAATCCAGAACAAGCGCTAAGCTGCTGTGTCCACCCGATGCAACTAAACCTATAAACGGAAAACTGAAGCTACCTTTTTCCAAAAAAGGAGCGAATAAATGGGCTTTAATGTGATTTATGCCCAGTATTGGCTTTTTTAATCCAAAGCTCAATGCCTTGGCAAATGATACACCCACTAATAGTGAGCCCATAAGGCCTGGCGTATGAGTAACGCAAATCAAATCTATATCAGATAAGCCTAGATTTGCTTTTTTTAAGGCTTTTTTTGTTACCGGAGCAATGTATTCAAGATGAAAACGGGATGCGATCTCAGGAACAATCCCTCCGAATTTGCGATGCATGTGAATGCTTGAGCTGACGCAGGAAGATAGAACTTTTTTGCCGTCTTTAAGCACAGCAGCAGCTGTTTCATCACATGATGTTTCAATTCCAAGTACGATCATTTTATTCCTTGTTTAGCTCAGATGGCTTTGTTTGATGAAGTAAATCGGATAGATAAATGAACCGGAATCCATCTTTTTTAAATTCAGGAATGATCTCTTTCAAGACATCCATAGTAAGTTCCTTAGCGTGCCCGATAGCAATGACACTTCCTTTTTTTGCCGCGATATTTTTTGCTCTTTGCAGCTGTCCTCGGATATGATCTTTAGTGTTTATATTATCTATAAAAATATCGCGCCTGAAAAAGCGTATTTCTTTTTGTAATGCTATTTGAGGTGTAAGAGTTTTATTTGAAGTATAGCTGTCTAGAAAATAAAGGCCCTTTTCTTTGACTTGATCAAAGAGAATATTTAAGACATATTCGCTCTCTGTTGCTTTTGAGCCCATATGATTATTTATGCCTTTTAAATTAGGAATATTCTCTATGTCGTCTTTAATTATATTCGTGATTTCCTCTTTACTCATTGACGTGAAAATAGTATTTTTCTCGAGCGGATGCCTTTCGGCGTTATGAGGTTCAAGCGGCAGATGTAATATTACCTCATGGCCGTTTTTAGCTGTCATTTGCGCGATTTTTGTTGAATAGGGCAGATGAGGTAGTATTGCATATGTTAAAGGAATATCCAGTTTAAGCGATTTGTCTAAAACCTTATCGCTATAACCCCAGTCATCGATGACTAAAGCGATATTGGCTAAAGCTATTTTTTGCCTTAGAATGAGCCGGTAAAGTTTTAAATCTTTATAAAAGAATTCCATGGCAAGAACATGTTCTTTTTTTGTTTGTTTTTTTTGGATTTTCCGTAGCTTAAGTGGTTCAAAGGCCTTACTGGTCATAAAAACACTTTTAATCTCTGAGAGAGACAGGCTCTGAGGCAGTAGAAATTCTCTTTCTATTGATTGAGCCTTTCTCCTGAAAGCCAAAACGCTGTTATGCGTGGTTTTAAGGGGTGCATTGGTGTTGACTTTGTATTGAAGAAGGATTAGGTTTACCGCTTTTTCGCATTCGAACGTAAAAGTAGAATAATCTTTTTTTCTCAAAGTAAAAACAGCCAGGCAAATGACAGCAATAACGCCAAGAGTAATTATAAAACTAAGTTGCTTTTTTTTCATTTGAATTCTAGGGAATATGATGGTTTTATCGTTGATAAGTAAACTGATTTAATTAATTGTTTTTGGCAGTGCCTTGTATATCTTTATTCCGTTCATGAGATTAATAGCTGCTCGGAGCTGATTGTCATCTCTAATAAATTCATCTTCCTCTTTTTCGTCGAGATCTTCTTCGGGTATATCTTTAGGTTCAGGCTTCATATCATCAGGCAGTGTGTTATTTTCATTTTCTAAATTACTGTTTTCTTCCATTTTATCAAAAACATTTTTTTCTTTTTTTACTTGTATTTTTTCGCGGGGAAGTTCTGCCTGGACGCTTATGTCAGGGATAATGCCTATTTCATTAATTGTACGTCCCAGTGGAGTATAGTATTTAGCTGTAGTTAATCTTAATGCTGATCCGTCTCTCATCGGGATAACTGTTTGTACTGACCCTTTACCGAAGGAGGTTGTTCCTAGGATAATCCCTCTTTTATGGTCCTGTATGGCTCCAGCTACAATCTCAGATGCTGATGCCGATCCGCCGTTAATCATAACGATAAGAGGAATATCCTTAAAAGCTGTCTTTCCTGTGGCTCTGTATTCAATATTCTGGTTTTTCTCCCGGCCTTTCGTATATACAATGAGTTTGCCGGTCGGCAAAAATTCACTAACAGTTTCGACAGAAGATATCAGTAATCCGCCAGGGTTATTTCTCAGATCAAAGATAAGGCTGTCCATGCCGCTTTTAGACAGTTCTGCTAATGCAAGGTCAAGGTCGCTTTTGGTTTTTTCGGAGAAATCAGTAAGTTTTATATACCCGATATTATCTTTTAAAAGCTGTGCTTTTCTTACTGCTTTGATCTCAATAATATCACGAGTGACAATTATTTCTTTAAAGATTTCTCCTGATTTACGCATTATAGTTAATCTGACATCGGTTCCGGGTTTGCCCCTGAGAAGCTTAACTGCTTCGGTCAGGGTCATGTCTTTAGTTATCTTATCTTCAATTTTAACGATGCGATCCTGAGGCTGGAGTCCTGCTATATCAGCTGGGGTTCCGTCAAGAGGCGTGATTATCGTAAGCAGGTTATCTCGTATAGTGATCTCAATCCCCAGGCCTCCAAATTCACCTTCAGTTTCTACTTGTAATTCTTTGAATGTATCCGGATCCATAAACTGACTGTAAGGATCCAGAGCGGAAAGCATTCCCTTCAATGCCCCGTAAATTATATCTTTTGAAGCAACTGTTTCAACATAGTCATGCTGGATAGCAGTAATGGCATCAGAAAATATTTCAATTTGATGATAAAGGTCATCTTTTGGTGTTTTCGGCTTTGCCTCGGCCGACTCGCTTATAAGAAACATCCCAATACACATAGAAAGAACAATCAATATAGATATTTTTTTGCGTAACATTTTAATCCTCCAGCTTTTTTTTGATCAAGGAATTTAATATCTGCGGATTTGCTTTTCCGCGGGTCTTTTTCATTACCTGTCCGACAAGAAACATGAGTGCTTTCTCCTTGCCGTTTTTTACTTCTGCAACTACTTTTTCAAATTCATGAATGACTTCTTCAATTACCGATTCGATTTCGTCGGTATCGGTGATCTGGTTTAGATTTTTCTCCTGAATTATTAGCGAAGCATCTTTACCCGTTTCCATCATTTGCGGCAGAATCTGCTTACCGATCTTGCCGCTTATTGTATTGTTATCAATCAATTCTAGCATAGCAACTAATTTTTTAGTAGGCAATACTTCTTTTAATTTCTTTATGGGGAGGTTATTTGTGTTTAAGTAGTTCATGATATCGCCCATAAGCCAGTTGCAGATAATTTTTGGCTTTTTGTAGATTTTAGCAGCATTTTCAAAATAAATCGCCATTTGTTTCTCAGCGCTTAATATGCCGGCGTCATAGTCACTCAATAAATAATCCTTTATTAATCTATCTTTTTTTGCTTGGGGAAGTTCGGGTAATTGCCTGCGGGCTTTCTCGATTGTTTCTTTTGCAATAATAAAAGGCACAAGGTCCGGGTCAGGTATATATCTGTAATCATGAGCTTCTTCTTTGCTGCGCATGGATAATGTTTTTTGATTGGCTTCATCCCAAAGCCTGGTTTCCTGTATGATTTTTCCGCCTTCAAGTAGAGTTTTTTCCTGGCGGATTATTTCATAATTCAGGGCATCGCGAACCCCTTTGAATGAGTTCATGTTTTTTATTTCCGCTTTTGTCCCAAGAGTCGTTTGCCCCAGGGGCCTTAAAGAGATATTTGCATCGCAGCGCAGACTTCCTTTTTCCATGTCACAATCAGAGACCTCCAGGTATTCCAGGATACTCTTAAGTTGAGTAAGATAAGTGTAAGCCTCAGATGCTGAACTTATATCCGGCTGAGTGACTATTTCAATCAAAGGTGTGCCTGTGCGGTTTAAATCCACAAGGCTTGCATCTTTTGTGTGCATAAGCTTTCCGGCATCTTCTTCCATATGAGCGCGTAGAATGCGGATTTTCTTTTGTCCTGCTTCAGTGCTTATTTGCAGATATCCATTGGATGCAAGCGGTCTATCATATTGAGTTATTTGATAATTTTTAGGAAGATCAGGGTAGTAATAATGTTTTCTGTCGAATTTTAAAAAATTTGCAACTGTACAATCAAGCGCTAGGGCAACGCGAATTGAATATTCTAAAAACTTAACATTTAGCACGGGCAATACACCGGGCAGTCCCAGGCATACTGGGCATACCTGTGTGTTAGCGGGTTTGCCGAATTTTATGGCGCAGCCGCAGAAGGCTTTTGTATTAAGATCCATTTGTACGTGGACTTCAAGTCCGATCACTGTCTCATATTGCATGATATAGTTAATATCCTTTTTAGTAGCGAGTAGCAAGTAGAGAGAAGAATTAAATCAAAAGCTGATGAGATGATTTTGATTTATAGTTAGTATTTTACTCAACTTCTTTCTGTAATTATATTATTTTTAATAATTGTTTTTTTGTTGCTTGCTACTTGTTACTTTCTACTTTCTACTTGCATTCCAGGGATGCGTGTATGCCAATTGGTTACTTGTTGATAAGCATGTGCTACTTTAAAAAGCATCTCCTCATCAAAGGGCTTGCCCAGGATTTGTAATCCTACAGGAAGCTTGTTTTTAGTAAAACCGCAGGGTACAGATATCGCGGGTATTCCGGCCAGATTTGCGGAGATCGTAAAAATATCCGATAGGTACATGGACAGAGGATCATTTGATTTTTCTCCGATCTTAAAAGCCTGGGTCGGAGAAGTGGGAGTAACAATACAATCAAAATTTTTAAATGTCTTGGAAAAATCTTCAGCGATTTTTGTTCTGACTTTCAATGCCTTTAAATAGTAGGCATCATAATAGCCGCTGGATAGAACATAGGTGCCCAGCAAAATACGTCTTTTTGCTTCATCGCCAAACCCCTCACCGCGGGTTTTGCAATACATGTCAATAAGCGCACTTTCAGTTTTTTTATTTATGTTTTTTGTTCTGTGGCCATAATGCATGCCGTCAAATCTTGCCAGATTTGAGCTAGCCTCTCCTGGGGCTACGATATAATAAGTTGCTACGGCATATTCTGTGTGCGGCAGGCTTATCTCCTCAATGTGAGCTCCAAGTTTTTTTAACGTATCGATTGCTTTGGTAAGTGCATTGCTGACATCAGGGTCAATGCCTGAAATAAAATACTCTTTTGGGATGCCGATCCTTATTCCTTTAATATCTCCGGTAAGGCTTTTTAAAAAATCCGGCACAGCCATGTTTACGCATGTGGTGTCCTTTTTGTCATAGCCGCTGATAATATTCATAAGCAAGGCTGCGTCTTCAACATTTTGAGTCAGGGGCCCGATCTGGTCAAGGCTTGAAGCAAAGGCGATCAATCCATAGCGCGATACCCGGCCATAAGTAGGTTTTAGTCCGACTACTCCGCAGAGAGAAGCGGGTTGTCTTATCGAACCGCCTGTATCAGAGCCTAATGACCATGGGGTAAGGCGAGCGGCAACTGAAGCAGCTGATCCGCCGCTTGAACCTCCGGGAGCACAATCTGTGTTCCAGGGATTACGGGTTGGTCCATAGCATGATGTTTCACACGATGATCCAAAAGCAAACTCATCCATATTTAACTTTCCCAGGATTATAGCGCCTTCTTCTTCTAATTTATCAATAACCGTTGCATTATATGGCGGTCTAAAATCCTTGAGGATTTTAGAAGCGCAGGTGGTTAGCTGATCGCGCACACAGAAATTATCCTTAACAGCAATGGGCAGGCCTTTTAATTTACCGCCTTTTATTTTTTTTGCTTTGCGTATGACTTCATCCGGGTCAATATGAATAAAAGCGTTTAGCTTTTTATCTATTGTTTCGATACGCTTTAAATAAGCAATCGCAACTTCCTCAGGGCTGATCTCATTATTTGAAAGCAGCTTTAAAAGTTCATGTGCAGTAAGTTTAGTTAATTCCATAATTTTGTTTTTTCTCTCAATACTCAATCCGCAATACTTGATACGGTTTTTTTATATTATCTTTGGCACTCTGAAGTGACCATCCTCTTGCTCGGGGGCATTGCTTAATGCCGCCTGGTTTTCAAGCGAGGGAGTGTTTTCGTCTTCTCTAAATACATTATTCAACTCAAGGGCATGACTGGTCGGCGCAGTGTTTTCTGTGTCCAGCTGATTAAGTTTTTCAATATAAGTCAATATCCGGTCCAGCTGTGAAGTAAAATCATCCAAGCTGGAATCTTCAAGCTCTATCCGGGATAGTTTTGCGACGTATTTTACAGTATCTTTATCAATAGCCATATTATTTCCTTTAAGTTGTTTTGGAAGAATAGTATAACACGAGAGAAATGAATTTGTCAAAGCAAGAGTCATTTGGTGAGAAGACTTAGTTTTAGGGAAAAAACTATATAATTTTATATTATTTTCTCATTGCAAGAGTTGGTATTGTTAAATATACAGTAGAATATTCACGTTAATTGATAAAGCATAGCGTATATGATAAAATTATACTTGAGTTCTAACTTAAAATAATCGAGTTTAAAAGAAGAAGTAATGAGTAAAGGAACTGTGTTTACTGTTGGATTGATTGTGTTTTTGTCTGTCAATAATGTTTGGGCTGCATATATAGGCGGTCCGCTTAAAATTTTAGGTAAAGGGAATTGGGATTTTACTTTGGAATCCAGTAATATTGGAGACAGAGATCTTGTCTCTCCAAAGTCTACTAATCAAACAACAACCGGAGTTGTTCGTGAACGAACTTTTATTGATGCTAAGGTTGCGTATGGGGTTCTTGATGCATTGGATATATATTTTAAAATTGGAAGCTCTGAACTGGAACTGGATACAAAATGGGCTGATGGCAGCAGGACAAAGTTAAAATATGACGAAGCGAATTTGTTTGGTGGAGGGGTAAAGTATATTTATACTGCAGATAATGGCTTTTTATTTGGCGGTGATTTGCAGTTTATATTGCAGCAGGGCAATGAGGTGCAGGAAATAACCGAGGGAAGCATAAAAGCAGTTATAACGAAAAAAGGAGAAGCTGAGTTTAATGAATATCAGCTGAGCTTTTTTGCGGCAAAAAGCATGAGTTAACGGATAATATAATCGTATTACCTTATGCAGGTATATTATTTAACGTAGTGGATTTTTCATCTGAGCCCTTAGCATATAATACCTGGCCCTGGGGTTATACAATTTCCTCCTTTGAGCTTGAAGAAGACGATAATGTTGGTTTATTTTTAGGCGGGGATATTGTTATAAATAAGCGATTATTTCTAAGCATAGAAGCACATTTTATTACTGATGAGTCAATTTTCGGATCGCTGAGTTATAAATTCTAGTTTAACCAATATTCAACCTTGTAGGTTGAATATTGGGTGAGTAGCTGAATGTTTAGAGTAAGGAGCTATAATGAAAGGCCAAACATATCATATAATGAATAAAAGCATTGCTGGATTTAAAATTTTTAATTCTAAAGGTGATTTTTTACGCATGTTGAACTTGCTTAGATTTCATCAAAAAGAACAAATGCCAATAAATTTTCATAGTTTTAATGAAGCACTTAAAGCTAAGAAAAAATTCAGAAAAGAAATTAATTTAGAAAATTTGCACAATGCGGTTATTGTAATTGCTTATTGTCTTATGTCGATACATTTGCATTTTGTTTTGCAGGAAGTGAAAAAAAATAGCATCTCTCGGGTGATGATTAATATTCTTAATAGCTATACCAAGTATTTTAATATTAAACATGACCGAAAAGGGCCCTTGTGGGAGGGGAGATTAAAAAAAGTCCTGATTGAAGATGATGAACAACTGTTTAAAAAAGCAACAGAGCCCCTGACGTCATGGCCGAATTAGCAGGCTTGACAGGGATATTTTTTGTAAGTATAATATTATCAAGCGTTGATTTAAAATATGGATAGGACATTAAAATGGAGTTTTGTTGTTTCTTGTAGATTTTTTTGTCTCTTTTGAAAACTCCTGAACTAGATGTCCTAGGTGTTGTTTTTTCTTAAAACAGCATTTAAGCTTTGAATTGTTTTCAGAAAGAGGGCAAATGATACTAAAAGATAAAATCGTTGTGGTTACCGGCGGTACGCGCGGAATCGGGAAAGCTATTGTTGAGACCTTTGCTAAAGAAGGGGCTCAAGTTTTTTTTACTTACCTTTCAAATGAAACACTTGCCAGAGAAATCCAAACAAATCTCAAAAAAGAACAAGCTAAAGCTAAGGGATATAAGCTTGACGTAACAGATAATGTAGAAGTAGATAAGTGGAAAGAAGGCATCTTAGATGAATACGGCAAAATCGATGTTCTTATTAATAATGCCGGGATCACTAAAGATAAGGCTTTGGCCATGATGAGCAAGGCCGACTGGGATGAAGTGATAAATACTAATCTAAACGGCCTTTTTAATATAACGAAATCCTTTATTGTAACTTTTCTTAAGCAAAGACAGGGCAATATCATAAATATCAGTTCGCTTAGCGGTATTATCGGCATATCAAGACAGACTAACTATTCTGCTTCAAAGGGCGGGATGATTGCATTCAGCAAATCATTAGCAAAGGAAGTGGCGCCTTATAATGTCAGGGTTAATGTAATTGCCCCGGGATTTATTGATACAGATATGACCAAAGGTCTTAAGCGGGAATATGTGCAGCAAATGATACCGCAGATACCTTTAGGGCGGTTTGGCAATGTTGATGAGGTTTCTAAGGTAGCACTTTTCCTGGCAACAGAAAAATCAAGTTATATTACCGGACAGGTAATTCGTGTTGACGGCGGTTTGGGGATGTAGGGGTTTAAGGTAAAAGTAAAAAGGTAAAAGAATAGATTAGGGAAAAATGAAGAAAAAACGCATTGTTATAACAGGCATGGGGATTGTTTCTCCTTTGGGGATTGGCAGGGATGAGTTTTGGAAAAATCTTTTTGCCGGTAAGTCCGGGATAAGACTGATAACCCTTTTTGATACCAGTGAACTCAAGGTAAAAGTCGGCGGAGAAATAACTGATTTTAATCCGCATGAGATACTTAAAGAAAAACGATTCATAGATTTAGATAGGGCGACTTTATTATTATTGTCTGCTACCCAGATTTGCTTAGATGATGCCAAATTAGTGATTGATGATGATAATACTTATCAGACCGGGGTGTGTGTTGGGACAACCTTTGGAAGCCTGAGCAGTGTTTCAAAATATAATAGGGAGTCTATGAGCGAGGGGCCGCGCTTTGCCAATCCGAGTATTTTTCCAAGTACAGTAGGCAATGCACCGGCAAGTCGAGTTTCTATTAAATTTAAAATAAAGGGATTTAATACGACTATTTCAACGGGTATTGGCGCAGGTTTAGATGCGCTTGAATATGCCAGTGATTTTATCCGCCTTGACAGGGCGAGGCAGATACTGGTGGGTTCTTTGGAGGATTTTAATATTCAGGCTTTTATGGGGCTATACAAATTGAAATATTTAAGCGGATTGAAAAGCAATAGCCCTATTTCCTGTCCATTGGATAGGCACAGGGATGGAATTGTTTTTTCTGAAGGGGCGACAATGTTTGTTTTACAAGATGCTAAAGAAGCAGCTGATAGACAAAATGATATTTATGGGGAGGTGCTGGGGGCTGGTTCGACTTTTGATCCTGCGCGGTTTTACCGTTATAATCCCAAAGGCGAAGGAATGAAACAGTCTATGCAGATAGCTCTGGAAGACGCGGGCATAGGATGTGAGGATATTGATTGCATACTGCTTAATGCCAATTCAACCAGAGGAGCGGACGCGATCGAGACATTGGCAATTAAAGAGGTCTTTGGTGCAAAAGCAAAAGACATACCGGTTACAGCCATAAAATCTATGCTAGGAGAATCTCTGAGTAATGCAGGCGGAGCGGCAATTGCCGCGGCTTTAGGTGTTTTAGAAAAAGGATTGATCCCGCCTACGATAAATCTAAGGGAAAAAGACAAGAATTGTGATCTTAATTGTATTACTGCTGCAAATTATAAAAAGAGGGTTTCTAAGATATTAGTCAATAGCTTTAGCCCGAACGGGAAAAATACAAGCGTGATAATCGGAAGATATAAAAAATGAAAAAAAAGAAAAACAATGCGAAAAGGATTGTGGTCACAGGCCTGGGCGTGATTTCTTCAATTGGCATAGGCCGGGGTAATTTTTGGGAAAATTTATTAAAAGGAAAATCTGGCATTTCAGAAGTTGACGCCTTTGATACATCCGAGCACTCTACACATTTTGGCGGACAGATAAGAAATTTTGATGTAAAAAAATTCCTAAGCAGTAAAAAAGCAGGAATAATGGGCAGGGCCTCACATTTGGCTATATCTGCAGCAAAGCTGGCATTTTTGGATGCTGGATTGGATATTAAGAAAATAGACAGCAAACGCACTGCTGTTATGATGGGGACAACTGGCGGCGAATCACAAATAATAGATGATATGGACGCTGTTTGGGTGAAACATGGTGTTGATGCTATAGCTAATTTATCAGTTATTAAATATCCGGTCAGCAATATTTCCGCCAATGTTGCGCTTGAATTTAAAATCAAGGGAAAGAACCGGATTTTTACTACTGCCTGCGCTGCCGGAAATTATGCCATAGGATATGGATTTGATCTTATGCAGCTGGGCAAGGCAGATATGGTTGTTGCCGGAGGTGCGGATGCCTTTTCCTATCTTTCCTTTACTGGTTTTAATCAGGTAAGGGCGGTTGCTCCGGAAATCTGTCAGCCCTTTGATAAGAACAGAAAAGGCATGATACCAGGAGAAGGGGCAGGAATATTGATCTTGGAAACGCTTGAATCAGCGAAAAAGCGCAAGGCAAATATATACGCGGAAGTCATGGGTTATGGCCTAAGCTGTGACGCATTTCATATGACCAATCCACAGGTTGAAGGCCTGTCAAGTTGCATGCAGAACGCGCTTGAGCGTACAGGCATAAGTGCTGATGATGTGGATTATATCAGCGCGCACGGCACAGGGACAAGGCTGAATGACAGGGCAGAAAGTGCGGCAATAAACAAAATTTTTAAAAACAGAAAAGTAGCGGTCAGTTCAATAAAGTCAATGCTTGGGCATACCATGGGCGCGGCATCAGCTATAGAGGCGATTGTCTGCTGTATGGCGATAAAAGAGGGCATATTACCGGCGACAATAAATTATGAAACACCGGATGAGGAATGCGATATTGATTGTGTTGCGAATATTGCAAGAAAGCAGGAGGTAAATATTGCCTTAAATAATGGCTTTGCTTTTGGCGGTAATAATGCCTGTTTAGTTATGAAGAAAGTTAAAGATCAATAATTTAATAAACTATGAAAGCGAGGATAAATATGGCAGATGTTGCAGAGATATTAGGGCAGGAAATAAGGGAAATGATCGCTGAGATCAGCGGACGCGAAGTTGAGGAGATCAAGCCTGAGGTGAATTTTGAAGAGCTGGGGGTTGATTCAATTAAAGCCATAGAGATAACAGTTGCAATAGAGAAGAAATACAAGATCAGGGTTAAGGATGAGCAGGTTGCTCAGATAACAACTGTTGCCAAGGCAATAGAGGTGGTTAAAGAGGCATTAGAGAAAAAATAATCATGGCTAAAAGGCAAACAATATTTTTGACAGGGGCTACAGGGATTTTAGGGTCTTACCTTTTGAGGTTTTTGCTTAATGAGGGGCATAAGGTCTATGCATTAGCTAGAGATAAGGAAGAGCAAAAAGCCGAAAATAGGGTAAAGAATGCTCTGGCTTTCTGGGGTAAAAGTAATCCTAAAGATATTGCGCAAAAATTGATTATTATAAAAGGGGATATAACGCAAAGGTATCTGGGCATACCGTTAAAAATTCAAGAATTGTTAATAAAAGAGGTGGAGGCTGTTTTTCATTGCGCTGCTTTAACTAAGTTTAATATTTCTCTTGATGAAAGCCGGGAGGTTAATGTAAATGGAACTAAAAATGTCCTGGAAACAGCATTATTATTTAAAACCAAAGGTAATCTTAAAAAAATAAATCATATAAGCACTTTATTTATCAGAGGAAATTATAAGGGTGTTTTTGCGGAAAATGATTTGGATGTAGGACAGGAATTTAACACATCTTATGAGAAAAGTAAATTTGAAGCTGAAAAAATGGTTAATGATTATAGAAAGATGGGATTGGATATTAATGTTTTTAGATTAGGTGCGGTTACCGGGGAGACAGAAAAAGGTAAAATAGCAAAATTTGAGAATGTTTATCAGGTTTTGAATATATGGAGTTCAGATCTGCTTGAATTTTATTATATACCTGATGGGGAATTGATAATGGCCCCTGTGGATGTGGTTGTAAAGATGATGTATTTTTTATGGATGTATTCAAAAGAGGTGAATACAAATCATCATCTGATCCCGTATTCTTTAACAATAGCTAAATTTTTTGCCTGTGCTAAAGATCATATTGGATTTAAACAACAGATGATTGCGAATAAAGATGATTTAAGAATAGAAAAACTGTCGTATGCCCAAAAAGTTTTATTCAGAAAAACTTATTTTTTTAGTTCTATTGCTTCTGGTAAGGTTAGTCATGCATTAACCGATAAGGTGCTGGGATTATCACATTTTAAGATGAATCCATTGGATGAAGTGTATCTTTTAAAAGTATTTAATTACGCTTTGAAGATGAATTTTATAAAAAAAGGGAAATATTTATAAAGAATGAATTATTCCATATTGCCAATGACAATTTCGTTATTTCTTGTTATGTTTGGAGTTTTTGTGTGGATAAAAAATATTCACAAAAGCCTAGGCCGGATATTTTTTGCGCTATGTTTCACCAGTGCTGTATGGCTGTTTTGCTATTCAATAGGCTATAAATGCGAGCAAGAAGATAAGGCCTTGTTTTGGTTAAAAATGGGCTATGCAGGTATTGTATTTATAGCTGTTACCGTAGTACATTTTACAGCGGAATTTCTTGGAGTTGAAAAAATTAGGAAGTATATTTTTGGAGTATATGTTATAGGAGGTGTGTTTGTTGCGTTTATTTGGATGTCAAAGCTTATAGTCAAATCAGTTGCTAAATATTCCTGGGGTTATTATCCTTTGGCTGGTTCTTGGCATCCATTGTTTTTAACATTTTTTATGGGGCTGATATCTCTTGCATTCACTCTTCTGCTATATTATTTATTATTGAAAGGAAAAGATCTAAGTGTACAAAAAAAATCACAAATTAAATATTTGTTTTCTGCTATATTTATTTATAATTTAGCATCTGCAGATTTTTTCCCAAATTATGGGATAGATATTTATCCATTTGGATGTATCCCGGCTTTCTTGTTTATATTTGTTATAGGTTATTCAATCGTTAAACATCGTTTAATGGATATCAAGGTAGCTCTTACCCGCGGAGCCATACTTCTGATAGTTTACGCGTTTATAGTGGGGATACCTGTGGCTTTAGTGTTTTCGGGCAGATTTTATCTGCAGTATTATTTTCATGAGAGATGGTTTGTGCCTCCGCTGGGTTTATATACAGTGCTGGCATTGCTTGCGCCTTATATCTATCTGACCTTGCAGAACCGTGCAGAGCAAAAAAGGATGAAACAGCAGCTTCATTTGCATCAATCGCTAAAGGCGGCATCACAGACTACTATTGAGGTGCAGAGCATTGATAAACTTTCCAGGATCATTCCGCGGTATTTGCTGAAACTTTATGGACAAATGGATAATAAAATCAGTCATATAAGCCTGTTCTTGCTTGATAAAGGCAAAAAGGCATACCATTTAAAATCCTCAGTCGGAAGAGAAAAGATCTCCTTTGGAACAGTTATTACTGCTGATAGCTATCTTGTAAAATGGTTTACAAAAATTCGCGATGTTATGGTGGAAAAAGGGGTATTAAAAACACGGGAAGTGGAAGTGCTGGTTTATGAGGATATAGATTTCTGGCTGAACAATCCAAGCGTCTTGCGCCTTCCTTTTAAGGGATTGGGCGGTATATTAAAAGAGTTAAAGGGCATCATGAAATCCATGAATGCCAATGTAATATTGCCCTCAGTATATCAAAAAGAACTTCTGGGTTTTTTAATATTAGGAGAGAAAACGCCTGATCCGTATACAACAAGCGATATTGATACGTTTTCGATACTGGCTAATGACAGTGCTATGGCCTTTAAGGCCGCGGCCTTGTTTGAGGATTTAAAGACAGCACAGGCACGGCTTATTCAATCAGAGAAGTTAAATCTTTTAGGCCAGCTGGCATCATCCATGGCGCATGAGATAAATAATCCGCTGGCGATAATATCAGGGAATATACAGCTTTTGCTTATGGATGAGGATAATGATAAAAAGAAAAAAGTATTGAAGAAAATAAATGACCAGACTGAGCGCAGTTATAAGATCATAAACAGGCTGCTCAACTTTTCACGTCTTTCAAAAGAGGATATTAAAGACGTTGAGATGCACGCGCTTATTGATGATACGCTTGAACTGATAAATCATAAAATACTGCATGGGAATATCCAGATGGACAAAGATTATAATTGCACACAGCATATCAAAGGCAATCCCACGCAGATACAGGAAGTGCTGCTTAATTTATTTGTCAATGCTGTGCAGGCAATGCCGCAAGGTGGACGTCTACAGATATA
>Ga0307992_1000640_pt1 | contig 21767 bp, 19 predicted proteins | sample EllFjometagen133_FD_203162 | JGI IMG/M metagenome (GOLD analysis project Ga0307992, IMG submission 203162) | Marine microbial communities from Ellis Fjord, Antarctic Ocean - #133 | ecosystem: Environmental > Aquatic > Marine > Unclassified | place: Southern Ocean | collected 2014-10-08
GGGAATCGAAAGAGCGCCGCATCGGGCTCTGTTGTTTGGCACAGGTATTTCACGTACGGATTTGAAGAAACCGTTCATTGCGGTTGCTAGCTCCCAGAATGATTTTATTCCCGGTCATGTCGGGATGCGTGATTTAGAGCGGTTTATTGAGCGCGGTATTGTAAGCCAGGGAGGGGTTCCTTTCTTTTTTGGAGTTCCGGGTATTTGCGATGGGATTGCGATGGGGCATGAGGGTATGCATTATCCGCTTGCTTCAAGAGAATTAATTGCAGATTCAGTGGAATCTGTGGCTAAAGCTCATGCAGTGGATGGTATTGTGTGTCTTACAAATTGTGATAAAATCACCCCAGGTATGCTTATGGCCATAGCGCGTTTGAATATTCCGGCAATTGTCGTGACTGCCGGACCAATGCTTTCCGGGCGGCTTGGAAATAAGAGGCTTTCTATGGTTAGGGACACTTTTGAGGCACTTGCCCAGACACAGCAGGGAAAAATGACACATAAACAGCTTTCCTGTTTAGAGATGGAGGCCTGTCCAGGACAGGGATCTTGTCAGGGGCTGTATACGGCTAATACTATGGCTTGCTTAACTGAAGCCATGGGCATGTCTCTGCCGGGCTGCGGTACGGGCATTGCCGGCCTGGCTAAAAAAAAGAGGATTTCTCAAGCAAGCGGTGAAAGGGTTGTGCATTTGATCCGAGAAAATATTACGCCAAGCAAAATCATGAACAAAAGGTCACTAGAAAACGCTATAATGGTAGATATGACCTTAGGCGGGTCAAGTAATACTATTTTGCATTTGCTGGCTATAGCGAATGAATGCAAAATAGATATTCCTCTTGAGCGTTTTGATGAAATAAGCAGGCAAACCCCGCATATTACTAATCTAAGACCCGGAGGCGAGTATTTTATGGAAGACTTGGAATATGCCGGAGGAATTCCCGGGGTATTGAAACGCCTGAAAAATAAATTAAATGATAACCTGACTGTGTCCGGACAGAAAATTAAACAAATTGCTTCTTCTGCCCAGATATTTGATGAAGATATGATTCGGCCGCTTAATAAAGCGCATCATAAAGAAGGCGGGATGGCAATATTATTTGGAAATCTAGCGCCTGAGGGGGCGGTTGTCAAGCAGTCGGCAGTAAGCGATAAAGCGCTTTACTTTAAAGGCAAGGCAAGAGTATATAACAGCGAAGAAGAAGTTATGAAGGACATCCTTGCCGGCAAAGTGAAAAAAGGAACTGTTCTTGTTGTCCGCTATGAAGGCCCCTGTGGCGGTCCGGGTATGAGGGAGATGCTTGCGCCTACAGCGGCAATTGTAGGAATGGGGCTTTCTGATGATGTTGCCTTGATAACTGATGGCAGGTTTTCCGGCGGGACAAAAGGCCCTTGTCTCGGGCATGTTTCTCCTGAGGCATCTGCTGGTGGTCCGATAGCTGCGGTTAAAAATAATGATGAAATTATAATCGATATACGCAAAAGAAGGCTTCATTTGTGTGTAGATAAGAAAGAGTTGAAACAAAGGCTGCGGAAAGTTCGTCATCCGCAGCCCAAAGTTACCACCGGCTGGCTTGTACGTTATGCAAAAATGGTCAGCTCCGCAAGCACAGGCGCAATATTGAAGGCTGATTTTTAAAAGTAACAGGGATATTACATTAAAGAAATCTATTAATCCCGCCAGAAACCGGCGGGTTTAATTGCCGTTGCGTATCAGTAGCGGATCAGACAGGTGTTTATATCGCTAGAATAATTAGAAAAGGAAGAATAAAATGAAAAAAAATGGTGCGCAAATATTAGTGGATTCATTATTACAAGAAGGAGTAAGCGTTATTTTTGGTTATCCGGGAGGGGTGATTTTACCTTTAACCGATGTGCTTTATGACACACCTTTGAATTTTATTCTTGTACGTCATGAGCAGGGCGCAGCGCATGCTGCTGATGGATATGCCAGGGCAACAGGTAAGGTGGGGGTTTGTCTGGCAACTTCAGGCCCTGGAGCAACAAATCTTGTTACCGGACTGGCAACAGCACATATGGATTCTATTCCGATGGTAGCTATTACCGGACAGGTTAAAACAAGTTTGATTGGCAATGATGCTTTTCAGGAATCCGATGTGACCGGGATTACAAGGCCGATAACAAAACATAATTATCTTGTGAAAGATATTTCTGAGCTTGCTAAGACAGTCAAGGAGGCCTTTCATATTGCCTCTACCGGCCGTCCTGGACCTGTGGTTATTGATCTTCCAGTTGATGTGCAGATGCAGGAAATGGAGTTTGATTATTCTGAGAAAGTTTCCCTGCGCTCATATAACCCGATACTTGAACCTAGTCCAAGTCAAGTTAAAAAAGCGGCAAGGCTTATAGAAAAAAGTAAAAGACCGGTAATATATGCAGGCGGAGGCGTGATTATAAGCCAGGCGCATGATCAGCTATTAGAGCTGGCTTTTAAAATAAAAGCGCCGGTAACAACTACGTTGATGGGATTGGGGGCATTTCCTGAAAACAATGAGCTGGCTTTAGGCATGCTGGGGATGCATGGAACGGCTTATGCCAATCACGCTATCATGGAAAGTGATTTGATCATTGCTGTGGGAGCGCGTTTTGATGACCGGGTTACAGGCAGGCTGGATAAGTTTGCTTCGGGGGCTAAAGTTATTCATATTGATATTGATCCGACAGCAATCAGCAAGAATATTCATGTGCATGTTCCGATTGTCTGTGATGCGAAAAACGGATTAAAAATGCTTAATAAGATAGTGAAAAAGCCAAATACAAAAGAGTGGCTGAAAAAGGTTGATGATTGGAAAAAGAAATATCCGCTTGTTTATAAGACTGGAAAAAAGATTAGCCCGCAGTATGTTGTTGAGCAGATATACAAAGTAACAAAGGGTGATGCGATCATCTGTACTGAGGTTGGGCAGAATCAGATGTGGGCGGCGCAGTATTATACTTATACAAAACCGCGCACATGGATTTCTTCTGGAGGCTTAGGTACTATGGGTTATGGATTTCCGGCGGCTATCGGAGCTAAGATCGGCAGGCCGGATAAAATAGTTTTTGATATTGCCGGTGACGGTTCTATACAGATGAATATCCAGGAGCTTGCAACAGCTGTGGCGAACAAAATCAATGTAAAAATTGCTATACTGAACAATGGATATTTAGGTATGGTGCGCCAATGGCAGGAATTGTTTTATGACCGGCGTTATGCCGCTACGCCTATTACAGGGCCTGATTTTGTTAAACTGGCAGAAGCTTATGGAGCAGTGGGTATGCGGATTAAGAATACCAAGAATGTTGCTAAAGCAATAAAAGAGGCGATAGCTATTCCAAATGTGGTTGTAATGGATTTTATCGTCGAGGAAGAAGCAAATGTGTTTCCGATGGTGCCAACTGGAGAGGCAATTGACCAGATGATCGGGGCATTAGCCTAATTAAAAAAAGAGGAGTTAAGAATGAAGCATACTATTTATGCATTAGTTGAAAATAAACCGGGAGTGCTTGCTAGAATTTCAGGCCTGTTTAGCGCGCGTGGTTTCAATATTGAATCTTTAGCCGTAGGAGAAACCCATGATCCTTCTATGTCTCGGATGACGATGATTGTTGATGCTAAAGATGAAAAAATCTTAGAGCAGATCAAAAAGCAGCTGAATAAGCTTATAGATGTTATTAGTGTAAAAGACCTGACAAAAAAGAAATTTTTTGAACGGGAACTTGTTTTGATAAAGGTCAATACAGCTAAAACTTCCAAAAAGAAATTAAGCGAAATGCTTAATAGCTTTTCTGTGAGAATTTTATTATTTGAAAAAACAGCAGCAGTTATTGAAGCAACTGAAACAAAGGCGCAGATAAGCCTGTTGCTGGAAATTCTGGGCAAGCTGGGAATAAAAGAGTTGGTTCGAACCGGAAGAATAGCTATTGCAGAATAAAAGCATTCTTTAAATAAAAGTACAGATGATGTCTTGATTTAAGAGATGAAGACATCCAGCGCAGCGATTTGCTGGTAAAAAGTAATCTTTGTAATCTTTATATAACCTGTTTAATCAGGTACGATTCTGTTTCTAAAAAAGGATTATGCCGGGAGAGTTTCGATGATGGAAATAAAAGAATTGCTGAGACTTATAGTAGAAAAAGGTGCATCAGATCTGCATTTAACCGTGGGGATTCCTCCTCAGCTGAGAATCGGGGGGCAGCTTACAAATATAGAAAATGCCGAGGCACTGAAGCCTGATTCGATACAGAAGTTGGCATATAGCCTGTTGACCAGCGAGCAGATAAGCTGGTTTGAGTTAAAAAAAGAGCTTGATTTCTCCTGTGGACTTCCGGATATAAGCCGTTTTCGCGTAAACCTGTTTTATCAGAGAGGCTCAATAGCCTTGGCGGCGCGTGTAATACCTTTTATTATTCCAACGATAGAGCAGTTAAAGCTTCCTGCGGTTGTTAAGGAATATGCGGATAAACCAAATGGCCTTGTTTTAATAACCGGAGCAACCGGAAGCGGCAAGTCAACTACTCAGGCGGCAATAGTTGATTATATTAACAAAAGACGCCGGGCACATATAATCTCTATAGAAGACCCTATAGAGTATCTGCACAAGCATAACTTGTGTACAATAAATCAGCGTCAATTGGGTACGGATACGCTGTCTTTTAAGGAGGCCTTAAAGCATGTATTGCGTCAGGACCCGGACATTGTTATAATTGGTGAGATGCGGGACCTGGAAACTATCCAGGCGGCCTTAACTCTTGCCGAAACAGGACATTTGGTTATGGCTACATTACATACAGGAAGCGCGGTTAATTCCATAAGCCGCATTGTGGATGTCTTTCCAGCGCATCAGCAGCAGCAAATACGCGTGCAGCTTTCTCTAGTGCTTGTGGGTGTAATGGTGCAGCAGCTTATTCCGAATGCAAAAGGCGAAGGCAGGTCGCTGGCAGTTGAAATAATGACTGTAATTACCGGCATACAGAATCTAATCCGGGAGAATCAGACGCATCAGATATACTCCCTGATCCAAACCGGGCGGCGTCATGGGATGTATACAATGAATCAATCTTTATGTGATCTGGTTTTTAGCGGGAAAATCACTTTTGAAGAGGCGCTTAAACATACTTTAGATGAAGAAGAATTAACCACATTATTACAAAAGGCAAAGGGGCAATAATAAGAAGAAGAAAGGGGTAGGTAATGTTAAAAATATATTATGAAAATGATGCAAATTTAAAAATATTGGATAATAAGAAAGTGGGAATAATTGGCTACGGAAGCCAGGGGCATGCCCAGGCTCAGAACCTGCGCGATTCAGGGGTAAAGGTAATTGTTTCGGAAATAGAAGGGACAGAAAACTATAAGCTGGCAAAATCACACGGTTTTGAACCGATAAGCGCAGCAGAGCTTACTAGGACTGCTGATATTATCCAGATATTAGTGCCGGATGAATTTCAGGGAGATCTTTACTTAAAGGATATCAAACCTAATTTAACTGAGGGTAAAGCAATTATGTTTTCTCATGGGTTTAATATTAATTTTAAACATATTGTTCCCGCTGCTGGCATTGATGTGTTTATGATCGCGCCAAAAGGCCCCGGTCATTTGGTCCGCAGTGAATATGAAAAAGGCGGCGGAGTGCCATGCTTGATTGCTGTTTATCAGGATGCAACCGGAAAAGCCAAGGATCTTGCCCTGGCTTATGGTAAAGGTATCGGCGGCGCGCGTGCAGGAATTATTGAAACAACATTTAAAGAAGAAACAGAAACAGATCTTTTTGGTGAGCAGGTTGTTTTGTGCGGCGGAGTAACAGAACTTGTTAAAAAAGGTTTTGAGACTTTGATCGAGGCGGGATATCAGCCGGGAATCGCTTACTTTGAATGCCTGCATGAGCTTAAATTGATCGTGGATCTTTTTTATCAAGGCGGGATAAATTATATGAGATATTCGGTTTCTAATACTGCAGAGTATGGAGATTTGACCCGCGGCAAAAGAATTGTCAATGATAAAACAAAAGAAGAGATGAAAAAGATTCTTACTGAGATCCAGGATGGCAGCTTTGCCAAGGAATGGATAGATGAGTGTAAGAACGGGAAAAAGAATTTTAAGAGAATGGAAGAGGAAGAGAAAAATCATCCAATTGAAGTAGTTGGACGAGATCTGCGAAAAATGATGAAATGGATAGATTCTAAAGAAGTATAGTAAAAAATTGGAAGTATGAGGGATGTTAGACGAAGGATGAAAAAGCCTATGTGCTATCCTGAAAAAGGTTGACAGAAAATAAAGAGTAAAGAGTTCCTCAACGATGAGAGGTGCGTGGTAGTAAGGGCTCCAAATGATTTTACACTTTACATAATTTTTTCCGATATAAAGATATCGTAATCGATAAATTAACCCTAAATTTACGGTGCTCTGAAAACTCTCTCGCCGAAGTGCGGCAGGATCAGACATTCATCGCATCCTTACGGGTGGCCCGTAAAGTCAGGTCCAATTTATCTAAAATCATGCGTTGATTTGCAGGATAGCAAATCAAGATTTTACAGCGAAAGCTGTGAAACCTGAAAGGTTCGGTTTATGGATGAACCGAATCCAAGGCGTTTTAAAATTATTTTAATCTCTTAAAAACTTTACAATGCGGGGGATAAAAAACTGTCAACTATATTAGGACTAGACACTAATAATATTAACATTGCGTTTAAGTCTGTGAAGGCTGAGGCCTAAAACTATTTGTAACTCTTAGCAACTTTTAAAAGGTGGTTATATATCATGAAAAAGAAGATTAAAATATTCGATACAACTCTAAGAGATGGGGAACAGGCGCCGGGAGCCAGTCTGAGCGACCAAGAAAAAATGGAAGTAGCTCAACAGCTTGTTCGCCTGGGAGTAGATATCATTGAAGCTGGATTTCCTATTTCCTCTCCGGGTGATTTTAATAGTATTTATCAAATCGCCCGTAAGGTAAAAGGAGCTATTATTTGCGGCCTGGCGAGATCATTGAATAAAGATATCGAATCTGCGGCCATGGCGCTTAAGCCGGCAAAAAGAAGGCGCATCCATGTTTTTCTGGCAACTTCAAAGATTCATATGAAATACAAGCTCAAAAAAGCAGAAAGCGAAATAATCAAGATCGCTGAAAATGCTGTCATATATGCCCGTAAGTTTACTGATGATGTTCAGTTTTCTCCGGAAGACGCATCTCGCACAGAAAAAGACTTTCTTTACCGGGTTATTGAAAGGGTTATTAAAGCCGGAGCGACTACTGTTAATATTCCTGATACCGTGGGTTTTGCGCAGCCGGATGAATTTGGAGGTCTTATTAAGAGCATCATCAATAGCGTGCCGAATATAAACAAGGCGGTTATTGCCGTGCATTGTCATAATGATCTTGGGCTTGCTGTGGCTAATTCGCTTGCGGCTATACGTAACGGGGCAGGGCAGGTTGAGTGTACGATAAACGGTATTGGAGAAAGAGCAGGCAATGCTGCTTTAGAAGAGATTGTTATGAGTATGCGGACTCGTGCGGATCATTTTAAAAATATTTTCACAGGTATTAATACTAAGGAGATATATAAAACAAGCAAGCTGGTAAGCAAGTTGACAGGATTTGTTGTTGCTCCGAATAAATCCATAGTGGGAGGTAATGCTTTTAGACATGAATCCGGAATCCATCAGGACGGGGTTTTAAAAAAAAGACAGACATATGAGATTATCAGCCCTGAAGATGTAGGATTTTATGGAGAGGGGCTTGTGCTGGGTAAACATTCCGGGCGCCATGCGCTTTCACAGCGTCTTGAGCAGATAGGGGTTAAACTGAATAAAATACAGCTGCAAAGTGCATTTATACGCTTTAAAGAGCTTGCTGATAAAAAGAAAGAAGTGTTTGAAGAAGATCTTATATCTATTGTGGAAGAGCAGATGAAAGAAGTTCCTCAGGTTTGGAGTCTTGTCGGGCTTGATTTTTACGGAGGCATTGGGGTCCAGCCCAAGGCAACGATTATATTAAAAAAAGATAAAAAGCTATTTAAGAAGACATTAACAGGTGACGGCCCGGTAGATGCCTGTTATAAAGCAATCGAAAAAATAACCGGCATTAAAGCAAAGCTGCTGGACTATTCTATCAAGGCGATTACCCGGGGCAAAGATGCCCTGGGAGAGGTGAATGTAAAGCTGAGGATTAATCAGGCAGAAATAGTAGCGCGGGCGGCAAGTACTGATATTATCGAAGCCTCAGCCAAGGCATATCTTAATGCAATAAACCGGGTGTTGTTTAAAATCAAGAAGCCAAAATCAATAAGGCTTTAATGACATGTTAAAGATTAAAATAGCGCATAAAGTCAGGTTAATATGGGATTAAATAAAAAGCAAATATATGGACTTATTGGATATCCGGTTAAGCACAGCTTTTCGGCGGCAATGCATAATGCCGCTTTCACTCATTTAGGAATAAATGCTGAATATAGACTTTTTGAAATAAAACCGCAAGAGCTGATGTATTTTTTTCACAAGATCATACCCTTAAGAGATATTAGCGGTGCAGAATTTTCATATGATGATCTGCGCGGGTTTAATGTAACTATTCCGCATAAAGAGATGGTGATGAAATTTTTAAATGAAAAATCTACGGCGGTAAATGATATCAAAGCGGTTAATACTATCAGTGTCCACAATGGCAATGAATTTAAAGGCTTTAATACTGATTTTTCCGGTTTTGCCCGTCATCTAACCGATATGGATGTGATCACGGACAAGGTGGGTATTATCGGAGCCGGTGGAGCTGCAAGAGCTGTAGCCTATGCTTTGAAAGTAAAAAAAGCGGGGGAAATAGTTGTCTATGATATTAATAGGCAAAAGGCAGAGGCATTGGCAGATGATGTTAATTCCTGGGATTCAGGATGTACGGCTTATGCGGTAGATACAATTGATTCATTAAACCTTTATGATAAAACCCTGCTGGTTAATGCGTCGCCAGTGGGCATGAAAGATAATGATCCGCTGCTTATTCCAGTACAAATGTTGCATAAAGATCTTTTTGTCTATGATCTGATATATGCTCCTGCTCAAACTAAGCTGCTCATGCTGGCTAAGGATAGGGGCCTGCGATGTCGTAATGGTCTGAAAATGCTTTTATATCAGGGAGTGCTTGCTTTTGAACACTGGTTAGGTATTGATGCCCCAGAGGATATAATGTTTGAAGCATTAAAAGGAGCAATGAATTAATGTCAGCAATAATAATTAAAAGCATGATTTTTATTTTTGGTTCGCTCATTGGCAGTTTTCTCAATGTCTGTATTTATCGTATGCCTCGTTCCGGAAAAGTTGAAAAGGCGGATTTCTTGAGGGTAACGGGAGATCCTGAGCATACAGATAAGCTGTGGCAGGATCTGATCGAAACCGGGTATATTGATGGGGATGGATTTGTCGAGCGGAAATTCAAGAAGCTCAGGAAAGGGAAAAAGATTGAGGAGTTTGCTCTTGCCGGCAAATATATGAAAAGCAAAAAACAGATTTTTGATATAATGGATAAGTCTTGTGTCTTGTCAGTTAATGAGCCCAAACGTTCTTTTTGTCCGTATTGCCGGAAGCAGGTCTTATGGTATGACAATGTTCCAATGTTAAGTTATCTGATGCTTTTGGGCCGTTGTCGTTTTTGTAAAAAACAAATATCTTTCCGCTATTTTTTTGTTGAGTTTCTTACCGCGGCATTGATGGTGATTCTGTACGGAGCATTTGGATTGTCTGCTTATTTTTTTGTGTATAGTATTCTTATCTGTGTTTTGGTGGTGGCAACTTTTATTGATTTTGATTTTCAGATCATTCCTGATGAAATTACTCTGGGAGGCTTGGGGATTGGGATTATTTTATCAGTTATATTTCCCCAGCTGCATCATACTTCGCTGCGCATGCATGCACTTGTATATTCTCTCTTAGGAATGCTTGTCGGAGGAGGCAGCATATATTTAATCGGAAAATTTGGAGAAATATTGTTCAAAAAAGAAAGTATGGGCGGAGGCGATGTTAAATTTCTGGCAATGATTGGTGCTGTCTTAGGCTGGCAGCTTACATTGCTTATATTTTTTTTGGCGCCTTTTTTTGGCGCGGTAGTCGGAATTACGGCAAGGATTACCAAGGGGTCGGAGGTTATTCCCTACGGCCCTTATCTGTCTCTGGCTACTTTTCTCGTGATTTTATGGGGCAATAATATTTTAAAGTATTTATTCTATGTATAAAAAGTATTGAGTATTGTGTAGTGCGTATTGCGTGATAAACAAAGAAAAGAAAGATTGAACGCTGATTACTTGGGGCTATACGCTAAAAAAGGAGTTAAGGATGTTACGTTTTATGAGTGCAGGTGAATCGCACGGAGAAAGCATGGCGGGTATTCTTGAGGGGCTGCCGGCCGGATTAACTATTGATGTTGAATTTATCAATAAGGAGCTTGCCAGACGCCAGCTTGGATATGGGCGAGGCGGCAGAATGAAGATAGAAAAAGATAAAATCCATATAATCTCCGGGATAAAAGCAAAGAAGACATTAGGCAGTCCGGTTTCTTTCTTGATTAAAAATAGGGATTTTAAGATAAATGAGCTGCCTAAGATAAGCGAGCCCAGACCGGGTCATGCGGATTTAACCGGAGCAATAAAATACGGATTTTCTGATATGCGCTGTGTTTTAGAAAGAGCCTCAGCGCGTGAGACTGTTGTCAGGGTTGGGACAGGCGGAATCTGTAAAATATTGTTAAGAGAATTCGGCATCAGAATCAAAAGCACCCGGATAAGTGTCGGAGGACAAACAAGCTTGAAAAAGATAAACGAAAAAATAGATAGGGCAAGAATCCAGGGCGACAGTCTGGGAGGTATTTTTGAAGTCAAGGCGGAAAATGTCCCTGTGGGGCTTGGCAGCTATGTACATTATGACCGCAGGCTTGATGCGCGGTTGGCAGCAGCGCTTATGTCTATTCCCGCGGTAAAGGCAGTGGAATTCGGAGACGGATTCGCCAGTGCGTCAAAACTTGGATCCCAGGTGCACGACATTATAACATATGCAAAGGCCAAAGGTTTTTACCGGCGAACAAATAATGCCGGAGGCCTTGAGGGCGGCATGAGTAACGGAGAAACTATAATTGCCAGGTGTGCGATGAAGCCGATTGCAACACTAGGCAGTCCCTTGCCGAGTGTGAATATAAAGACAAAAAAAAATGCCAAGGCTTCTGTGCAGCGTTCGGACATAAGCGCGGTTGTTGCTGCGGGTGTAATCGGTGAGAGCATGATGGCAATTGTTATAGCAGATGCATTTCTTGAAAGATTCGGCTCGGATGATCTGGAAAAAATAAAAAAGCACTATAAATTGCAATAGCATTTAATAGATGATCGTTTTTATTTCTAAAACAACTTTACCCTTTAATCCATGGTTTTTAAAATGGGCAAAATCTGCCAGCATGAATCAGTAAAACTAATCATCGGTCTTATCGGAAAAGAAAATTTATTTGATAAAGTAAAAGCAAGCCTATTAATTAAATTCGGTAGGATTGATTTTGAAAGTGTTGTTCTGGAATTCACTTATACAGATTACTACAATAAGGAAATGGGATTAGATTTAAAACGCCAGTTCCTGTCTTTTGAGCGCTTAATCTCTCCCGAAGATTTGCCTGATATAAAGCAATATACGAATTTATTAGAGAGTACCTTGTGTTCAGATTATGAAAAAAGGTCGGTGAATATTGACCCAGGATATCTAAGCCTTTCAAAACTTGTTTTGGCGACAACAAAAGACCATCAGCATCGGATTTATTTAACCAAGGGTATATTTGCGGAAGTGACACTTCGTTTTAGGGGTAAGACATTTAGGCCTTGGGACTGGACCTATCCTGACTATTGCTCAAAGGAATATATTTCTATCTTTAATCAGATGCGCAGCGAATTATACAAAGCAAAGGAAAGCTAATAATGCCTGGAGCTCATGATTTCCATTCTAAGATTAAAAATGTGTTTTTTGGTTTTAATCTTGCCCTTACATTTTTTTACTTTTTTATTATGTCTTATAGTTTTTCTCGTCCCCTGCGGCAGAGCATAGCAAATTTTACCGGCAATACTATTATTGTAATAACAGTTTATTTCTTTTTGTTTTATTTTTTCTATTTTGTCTTTATATTTCCCTTGAGATATTTAGAGGGATTTATTTTTGAGAATCGGCTGCGAGATAAAAAACAAGAATTCCAGATATGGCTAAAGGGGCTGATTCAAAAGGAAATAAGAACATTTTCTCTTCTGCTCATCGGCGTGCAGGTAATCTATTTTTTTCTAGAGACGAATTTGGGTTTCTGGTGGGTGCATATGACGGTATTGTCCATTGTTGTTCTTAATGCATGGGATCTGCTTTCTAACTTAGTGGTTCCGTATTATTCCCGTCATCAGGATCTCTCTGATAAGCGGCTTTATGCCCGCATTATGAAGCTCTTTGACGGAGCCAGGTTAAGGGTTCTGAGAATTTTTATATATAAAGACAGTAAGGCTAAAGCGGTTATTGTCGGGCTAGATGATTCAAGACAGCTTATTTTAAGTGACGCGGTGTTGAAATATGCTCCGGAGGAAATTGAAGTTTTGGTTGCTTTGGAAATAGCTAAGAATCAGAGAGGTTATATCTGGAAAAAAACGCTTATTGAGGCCATAGGCATGTTGGTAATATTCTTTCTTGTGCATTTTAGTTTTGCCCCGGCATGTGATAACTTTGGTCTTGAATTTATTTTTAATATTGAAACATTGCCGGTTCTCCTGGGATTATTCTTTGTTTATTTTGTTGCTATCTGGTTTGCCGTAAATTATTTTAAGCGGCAACTGAACAAGGAAAATGATTTAGATGCCTTGCGTCTTTCAAGGGTACCGGAAGCATTTGTTTCTTTAATAATCCGTGATACACAGCAAGGTGCCCAGGGAAAGCAAGCGGTGTCTTTTTTCGAAGAAATGTTTTTTTCTAACAGCCCGGTTTCCCGCCGGATTATGCTTGCGCAGGATTATGCTCAGAATATGCTTTTTGAAAATATGCACAAAGTTTAATTGGGGGTATAAAAAGATGATTTTAGTAAGCGCTTGTTTAGCAGGAGAGAAATGCCGTTATAACGCGGAACATAGGCTGCATCCGATTATTGCTGAGTTGGGTAAAAAGGGCAAGATAATAGCTGTGTGCCCGGAAGTAATGGGCGGATTACCTACGCCCAGGCTTGCCTGCGAAATAGCCGGCGCGAATGCCCAGTTGGTGATTGATTCCCAGGCTAAGGTGCGAAACCTGGTCGGAGATGATATTACGCAAGCCATACTTAGCGGTTGCCGCAAGGCTTTGAATATAGCTAAAGACAATAAAATTAAATTAGCGATTTTAAAGGACAAAAGTGTCTGCTGCGCTGTGGATACGATATATGATGGGACTTTTCAGTCCAGGCTGGTACAAGGCAGGGGCATATTAACTTTACTTCTTGAATCTGAGGGGATCAAAGTGGTAAACAGTAAATCAGTATTGATCGAAGAGTAAAGAGTATTGCGAAAAATAAAGCATTAAAATTTTCAGGCGATAATAAATGCGGAACTTTGTAGATATTATGAAACTTGATTTAAAAAAATTCTTAATAGAAAAAGCAAAGCTTACAAATGCCGATGTAACCGATGCGCAGGTGCGAAGCCGTTTCGGTTATCTGGAAGGCTGGATCAGCCTTAGCGTTAATTTGTTGCTTTTTATAGTTAAAATGATTTTGGGAAGCATGACGGCAAGTATTAGCATTATTGCTGATGCTGTGCATACAGTTTCTGATGTGGCAACTTCTGCAGTAGTGATATGGGGTTTTAAGATATCCAAAAAACCTGCAGACGCAGAGCATCCTTTTGGGCATGGGCGTATAGAAAATATTGCGACATTGATCATCGCTGTTATTTTATGTATGATCGGCGTGGAAATTTTACAGGCTTCATTGATGCGGATATCTCAGCCCAAAGAAGTTAAAGGGAATCTATTTATTATAATTGTTTTAAGTCTAAGCATACTGATCAAAGAATGGCTGGCGCGTTTTTCTTTTTCTCTGGCAAAAAAAATAAACTCATCCATTCTTTTTGCAGATGCCTGGCATCATCGCAGTGATGCGATATCAACGCTTTTAGTAATTGGGGCGATTGCCGGCTCTATGTACGGCATATTTAAACTAGATGCTCTTTTTGGTGCTTTGGTGGCATTGTATATTATTTATACAGGCGTGAAATTGTTAAAAGTGACAACAGCTGACTTGTTGGGCAAGGCAGCGGATAAAAAATTGCAGAATAAGATCAGGCATATTGCTAAAGCGGTTGAGGGCGTTGAGGGGGTGCATGATGTTGTTGTCCATAACTATGGAAATTTTATGGCTATATCCCTTCATGTGGAGGTAGAGGCTTCACTTGATTCTCAAAGCGCTCATAAAATAGCAACATCGGTTGAGACTCAGATTGCCAGGCAGATAAGGTCCAGTCCGATTGTACATATTGACCTAAAAAAAGGCAAGAGGAAAAAAACTTCGAAGAATTTTAAACTTCTTGAGACGGTCATAAAAGGTTTCTCTCGGATTATAAGTTTTCATGGGGTGGAGATACTTAGTAATGAAAGCGGAGATTTTTTGGCCTTACATATTGTGCTTTCAAAGGTCATGACCATCAAAGATTCCCATGAACTTGTGCATAGCCTGCAAAGATCATTGAATAAATATTTTGAAAATTATAAAGTCAATATACATGTAGAGCCGTGTGATTCGCGGTGTAAGATATGCGCGCAGTCTTGTAAACAATACTAATTAAAACCACCAGAACGTGGAAAAAGGATGATGTTTTAAATGAATAATGACAAAGGTTTCAAATCGGGGTATGTGGCTATTTTAGGAAAACCCAATGTGGGTAAATCAACACTGCTTAATTATTTTCTAAAAGAAAAACTTGCGATAGTAAGCGAAAAACCGCAGACAACCCGCAATGCGATACTTGGTATCTTGACCCAAGACGATTATCAGATAATTTTTGTCGATACTCCGGGCATGCATAAACCGAGAACGCAGCTTGGTGAGCATATGATGCGCAGTGCAATAAGCGCCGGAGTTGATGCGGATGCGGTTATTTTTATTATTGATGCACTCTGCGGAATAACCGCAGCGGATAGACATATATTCAGGATGCTTGAGGGTAAGAATGTTTTGAAAAACTGCCGCTGGTCCACTTTATTAATAAACAAAACAGACGCATTGAAAAAAGAAGATATACTGCCGCTTATGAAACAGTGCTCGGAATTTGCCGGATTTAATGAGTATATTCCGGTATCCGCCCAGACCGGGGAGAACTGTCAACAGGTGATGCAAGAGTTAATAAAGTCTTTGCCGGACGGCCCTGCTTATTACCCAAAGGAGCAGCTTACTGATAAAAATGAGCGCTTTGTTGTCGCAGAGCTTATCCGTGAGGCTGTTTTGAAATTATGCCGTGAAGAAGTTCCGCATTCAGTGGCGGTTGAAGTAGAAACCTTTAAAGATAACCCAGGCAGGAAAACATTAATACAGTCAACTGTTTTTTTAGAACGGCAGGCGCAAAAAAAAATTGTAATAGGCAAAAGCGGGACAATGCTTAAAGCTATCGGCACTGCTGCACGCAAAGAAATAGAGGTCTTTTTAGACCGACCGGTGTACCTGGAATTAAGGGTTAAAATACAGAATAACTGGCGCAGGGATACGGCTTTTCTGCGGAGGTTGGGTTATGATAAAAATTTGTAAGCTATATTTATCTAGGCAGTCTATATCTAGCAGATAAAATTATTTATAAGTTTTGAGCTCTTTTAAAAGAGGAAAGAGGTGAAATAATTTGAAGCTTACCCGCACAATTCCTAAAGATATTTGGCTCTACGGCTATGATAGCCAGTATAACCGATTTTTATAATCAGACGATAATTGATGCATTGGCAGATGATGAGGGCAAGCCTCCGGTTATCTGGCTGTAGGGAGCAGGCTGTAATGGATGCTCTGTATCCTTGCTGAACACAGTTCATCTTAAAATTGCTGAGGTATTATTTCATATAATAAGCATGCGTTATCATCCGACTTTAATAGCTGCAACAGGCAAGAAGGCTTTTGATGTTATTTATGATGTGGCTGAGGAATTCAAAGGTAAGTATATCTTAGTCCTTGAGGGCGGCATTCCGACGGGAGCTGAGGGGAAAGATTCCGGAAATAGTGGCGTTAATTAAAAAGGAAATTAATTTATTTCAGGTTAGTTTGTTTTTTGTTTTTGTGTGTTTTGCCTTAATGTCTGGGGCATGTCTGTTGTGTGCTCAGCCGAAAAGTCCGGATGAGTCTGCCCCGGCTGTAGTAACTTCTGCCGTGTCCCCAGAAGCGGTTGCTCAGGAGTCATCAAATATTCAGTCAGTTGCTGCTATTGAGACAGGGCCAAAGCCGATCATCTCCGCGTCAGGGCCAAAGCCGGCAAAAGAGCCTGTTGCAGAAGAAATAATCCCATATGTAGGCGCTGAAAAATGTAGGATCTGCCATCCTCAGGAATATGCGGACCAAATCAAAAGCAAATATTCTAAAACCTGGAAAATATTGCAAATGCGTGGAGAACAGGACAACCCTGAATGTTTTAGGTGCCATGCTACTGGAGCTGGAAAGCCTAAAGGTTTTATTTCAGCAGAAAAAACGCCTTATCTGGCAGGAAAACAATGTGAAGCCTGTCATGGCCCAGGCGGAGCGCATGTAAAAAACTCCAGGGATACTGTACAAAGAGAGCGGCTTGGGACTTCAACAAAAGAAAAGAATGTTTGCCTTGAATGTCATCTGTGCATGACAACGCATAGGATCATCCGTTTCTAGCAGGAATCAGATTTTTGTCTTGACAAAAAATATAATTGATGCTATTTTAGGAATAATAACAAATAAACTCGACATATTATTTTGAGTTTATTTAATAAAAGTAAATTTCATCATATATGACTTTAATTTAGGCGAAAAAGGGGGTGGGTTAATAGCTGTCAAAAGTTGTTGACGTATGATGATAATAGATGATATAAAAAAAATAATCTAGGGAACTATAGCAAATAAAAAAGCAGGCCATAGCCCTAGTTAAATAAATTTAGGGATAATGAGTTTTTAATAAAAAATAGGAGGAATAAATATGAAGCGTATGTTGATTATGGTTTTAGCATTAAGTATGGTTGCAGTGCTTGCATTGCCAGCTTTGGCTGAAGTGCAGAATATTAAGGTAACCGGATCGATTGTTGTTAGAGGATTTTATCGTGACAGTTATGGCACGACTGGCTCTGGAACAGAACGAGATTTTCAGGCAGGCAATTTCACTTCTGCTTATGGAGAAAGAGATTGGTATAATACTCAGACACAGTTAGGCGTTTCTGCTGACCTTACAGACAATGTCGCGGCTAATATTTTAATAGCAAATGAAAGAGACTGGAATGTTTCTGGGGCTGGTAACAGCACCACCATTGCATTACAGTGCTCTTATATCACATTAAAGGAAATGCTTTATTCTCCTTTAACCGTAAAAATTGGTAAAATGCCTATTTCGATAGCAGACAGGCTTATTATTGGTGACGGTAGCACTGGGACAGCTTCTAATCTAATGGGATCAGATTATGATGATGATAAAGCGTTTGACGCGATTATCGGAACACTGGATTATGAGCCGCTCACATTGGGTTTAGGAATAATTAAGTATGAAGAGGGAGCCTCATTGACCAGCAATGATGATGCAGATGTTTATTTCATCAATAGTATTTACAGCTTTGAAGATGATATGAACACAGTTTTGGATATATCTTTGTTTAACGTGCGTTGGTCTAAACCGGACAGCGGACACACAGGTCTGGATGCATCGGATACAGCACCTATAACCGGAAGCACAAACGCGGTTAATTTTAATACTTTGGCAGCTGTGTTAACTGCGGAACCAATGGAATCATTGTTCGCAAAACTCGGCATTGCTTTGCAGCAGGGCGATTACATGATAGATCCGACAGCAAATGTAAGCAGAGATCTGGATGCTATGGCGATGGATTTGGACGTAAATTATGCGATTGATGCGGAATATTCTCCAAAGGTTGGCCTTAAATATGTATATCGCAGCGGCCAGGATCCAAGCAAGACTACTGGTGATTACGAGCAATGGCAGGCAATGTTTGAAGACCAGTGCAATGGCATCATATATGATCCAAACTCAAATATCAGCGCAATTGCTCTTACAGCAAGCGCAGTTCCTGCTGATAGGCTTACTGTGAGCGCGGCATATTGGCTGTATACGTTGGATGAAGCTGTGGCTGCGTCAGGTACTAGAACTAATGACGATGAAGCAGGGCAAGAGCTTGATTTAGCAGGAAGATATGCCTATACAGAAGATGTAAGCATGGGCCTAGAGCTGGCATGGTTTTTTCCAGGAAACTCTTATGCTAGCGGTAGTGATAAAACAGCAAGTCAGGTCATGCTTGAACTTGGAGTGAAGTTCTAAGACTGATTTATTAAATAAAAAAGCCCTTGCCGGTTTAATCCGGCAAGGGCTTTTTTATACTGGAAAGGCTGGATAATTAGGGGCTAAACTGTAAAATTTTTTTAGATTAAGAAGAGAATTTTAGCTGGATTTTTCTTGATTTTTATGGCAAAAAAAAGAGCCGGGGCTGATTTTTGATGCCCTTGCAATGAAACATTTTACGTTGATAAACATTTTGGTTTATGTGGGATTTTCTGCTTGACACTTTGCGCTTTTTTAAGTATGATAAAACATATCATAAGTTATTTTTTTGCAAGTTGTTCAGTGCGAATAAATAGAGGGGGTGAAGTGTTTAAATTTCTGCCGAAAAATCTAGAGCTTAAGATCCTGTCTTGTGTCGGGATCGCCTTGTTTGTTATTTTGGGGCTGATGACGATAATCAATGTTTCGTCCCAGAGTACTCATTTCCTTCGACAGGAGCAAAGGATATCCAGTACATTAGCAAATACTATTTTAAAGGCGATTCGTTATCCTCTGATCGAGGGAGACCAGGATGTAGTACAGAAAATTTTCAATTATATGGGTGACCAGGGAGATATTGCACATCTTTATCTTACGGATCATGAGGGGAAGATCAAACGGAGCACTAAACAGGATAAGATCGGCACATTTGTTAATTATGAGGCGCTAACTGCAAAGACAGACAAGAGCAATAGTAGCCAATTCCAAGAGAGCAGTATGGTTGAGGCAGGTCAAGGCAAGGGTAAAGTTTTTAACACATATCTTTCTATTAAGAATGAGCCTGCCTGTTATAGTTGTCATGGTAAAAAAAATGCAACCTTGGGTATCTTAGGAGTAGATCTTAAGATGGATAAGGTTATGGATGCAATAAAGGTAATGCGATTAAGAGGAATCCTAATTGCGCTTATAGGCATTCTTGTAATAAGTCTTTGGGTTTTAATATTGCTGCGTAAATTTGTTATTGTTCCGATTAAAAAACTTGTGAAGGCAAGCGTGCCGGCAACCAGGGGAGACTTGACACAAGTTGTTGAGTTTAGCAGTGAAGATGAAATAGGTATCTTAAGCCGTTCTTATAATACCATCATCAATAATGTACATAATATGGTTAGCCGTATCAGGGATCTTGCTTCCAAGGTGTCAAGTTTTGCTCAGGAAATATCAACATCTTCAAAGGAGATGAATGCCTCTACGGAGGAAATATCTGCCACAATCCAAAAGATTGCCAAGGGTGTTACTACTCAGGCCATAAGAGTTGAGGATACTTCTCGTTTAATGGAGGATATGTCCGGTTCTGTGCGGCGAGTTGCTGAGAATGCTAGATCGACAACTAAGTCATCTGAAAAATCACTTAGTCAGGCTCAAAGCGGCGGAGTGGCTACAAGTGAAGCGGTAGAGAAAATGAATAAAATTACGACTACTGTTTCCCATGCCGCGGCTATTGTGCAGTCTCTGGGTGAAAAATCCCAGCAGATAGGACAGATTACAGAGACAATTACAAATATTGCTGACCAGACTAATTTACTTGCTTTAAATGCTGCAATTGAAGCAGCGCGTGCTGGAGAAGCCGGGCGCGGTTTTGCGGTTGTTGCTGAAGAAGTCCGTAAGCTTGCAGAAGGATCAGCTGAGGCAGCAAGAAGAATCGGGGCATTGATCAAGGGGATTCAGGTTGAAACGCCTAAAGCGGTCAAGTCTATTGAAGCAGGAACAAAAGAAGTTAATGAGGGAGCTTTAATCGTGTCGAAAGTTTCTGATTCTCTAACTGAAATTATAGACGCAGCGCAGCAAGCTGCGGCAAAGGTAAAGGAAATAACTTTGGCTACAGAGACGCAGCTTGCTAATTCAGAGAAGATTGTTAAGGCTGTAGACGAAGTTGCGGTAGTTGCTGAGGAATCAGCTTCGGCAACAGAAGAGGCTTCAAGCTCAGCCGAGGAGCAGACAGCTTCAATGGAAGAATTGACTGTTTCGGCTGAAGAACTTGCAAGGTTGTCCTTGGATTTACAAGAGCTGGTAGGCAAGTTTAAATTAAAAGATAAATAAGCCGGGATCAAGTAGAAAAAATGACACTTGATGCTTAAAGCGCAGGCCAAGGGTTATATTGATTTGAGGAGGAATTGAAGATGGCTGATGTTGGAAGATCAAAAGAAGAAGTGCAGTTGGTTGTTTTTAAAATAGGAGACGAGGAATTTGGAGTAGAAATCAATCAGGTAAGGGAAATCGTTAAACTTGTCTCTATTACTCGTATGCCAAAAGCACCTGTATTTATCGAGGGGGTTGTGAATTTAAGAGGACAGATAATCACAGTAATTGATCTTGCTAAGAGGCTTGACCTGCCTTCAACAGGAAGGACAGATGCTACAAGGATTATGGTTGTGGAAGTTGGAGATGATATCGTGGGAATGATTGTGGATTCAGTTTCTGAAGTATTAAGGCTTTCCGCGGATAATATAGAAGATACCCCTTCTCTTATTGAGACCGAGGTTCATGAACAGTATCTAAGAGGAGTGGGTAAAAGTGAAGATAGATTGCTGATTTTGCTTGATTTGAATGAAGTGCTCAGCACTGATGAGATCAAGCATATATCAAAAAATGTTGACCAAATGAAGGATAGTTTTAAAAAAGAAGAAAAATAAAAAAGGAAAGGGAGGAGTAAGAACATGGGAGTAAAAGTTTTAGTTGTTGACGATGCTGTTTTTATGCGTAAGATGATTGGCGATATTCTAAAGAAAGAAGGATATGAGATTGCCGGAGAGGCAGAAAATGGCAAAGAAGCTGTGGATAAATATAGTGAACTTTCTCCGGAATTAGTAACCATGGATATTGTTATGCCTAAAGTGGGCGATATTGACGGAATCGGCGCGGTTAAACAGATAATGGAAAAAGACAGTAAGGCGAAGATCCTTATGGTAAGTGCGATGGGGCAGCATGCCTTAGTAGTTGAGGCAATTCAAGCCGGAGCAAAAGACTTTGTAACTAAACCGTTCCAGCCTTCACGTGTGCTTGAAGCGGCAAAACGTGTTTTGGAAAGTTAACTTAAAAACACCACTAAATTGTTTTTTTATGGTTGCCTAGAATAGGGGTGTTTATAATTTGTCAAAAGATAAAATTGTTCTAACAGATAGACAGAAAGATACATTAAAAGAGATGGCCAATATTTGCGCCGGGAATGCGGCCACATCATTGTCTCAATTGCTTAACAAAAAGATTGAGATGAATGTGCCGCATGTTGACTTTATTCCTGTATCCTCTGTGCCTGAAGCTGTCGGCGGTGCCGA
>Ga0307992_1000642_pt1 | contig 21729 bp, 30 predicted proteins | sample EllFjometagen133_FD_203162 | JGI IMG/M metagenome (GOLD analysis project Ga0307992, IMG submission 203162) | Marine microbial communities from Ellis Fjord, Antarctic Ocean - #133 | ecosystem: Environmental > Aquatic > Marine > Unclassified | place: Southern Ocean | collected 2014-10-08
CATGCTATCTTCTGAAAATTCACGACATTGAGATGCAATTTCCTGAACTATCATCGCACATAGTTCCCGACATGTCCATGTATTCATTTCCTCGACAGTCCAGGCCCCATACTGTTCGAAGTAGTCTATCACTTCTTCCCGGTTTTCATCGGTAACATAACCCAATACATATGCTGCATTTAGTGAGTTGTTCCATGTTATGCTTGCAGCATCATCACCCAATTCCATGCGACTACCACTTAGTGTACCCATGTCTTCTCTAACCATGCCATTTATGCATATGTCCATATCATCCCCTTATTAAACGATAGATTAGTATGTTTCGCCGGATTCTGTAAACTCACATTCATTTGCAATAAGACTTTCCCCTATCGCCTCATCACCTGTCAAGTATTCATACTCTTTAGTTAATCGCTGGTAGAACGTGTCCATTAGTTCACGCAATATCTGCTTTATGTCTTCAGGATCAAACGTCACACTTGCGTCCCCGTCCCATGTATGGCGTATGTCGAATTCTGTACACCCGGAATGATTGTAGTGTCCATGATGTTTAATGTCACCATAGATACCATAAAACGCGTGCCTCTGTTCAGACTGTAGACGTTCACCAATTGCGTGCAATTCTTTGTTGCACTCATCCTCTTTAATCCTGCCTGTCTTGTGGTCTTCCCATGTTTTTGGCGCGTATGATTCTAAACGTCTACGCCATTGCCTTGAGTATTCAAAACGTCCCGTGAAGCAAAGACCATCACCTTGCGAGGCAAAACCACTAAACCATATGTTATCTATTTTAACTCCCAATATTTCACCTATGGCATAAAAGTCTTCATACGCTGAATCCCACCATTCATCGCATGACGTATTCCAGTCCCTATTGTTATCAAGAGCTTTCTGTTTAGCCCCATCGCATAATTCCTCAAAAGAATATGTCTTTATCATGTATGTCTTCATGTCATCCCCTTTAATCGGTTAATGATATTTGAGGCGATACACTTTGGTAATGTGTACTGTTAGCATTCATCTGGTTTGTATGTCTCTGTGCCCACTAAGTCCATGTCTTCGGTTTCTACCACACCAATATAGTTCCCTACTGATTTAGTGACCCATAGCCAATGATCTAATTCATCCTCTGTCATGGTGGTGGCGACATAGATTTGGCAACATTCTTTATCTTCGTAATACAGCCCATGAAATTGGCAAGCCATTACATCCTTGCGTTTGCCCAATAACCTAATCGTAACGTTGGCATTTCGTGTCTTATGATCAATAATGAATGTGCGCATGATATCCCCTTATGCTAAACCGATTAATACACCGATGACCAAGATCATCATTTGATTTGTGCTTATGTTGTTGAATAGTGTCATGACACTTCTCCATTTGGTTGATTAGCCTGCATTGTATGATAACCTTCACCCCATAGTATAATCAATGGCAAGGGTGATTGCAAGCATTATCTTTTAATTTAGCTTGTAAGCATATTCCAGGTATTACGCAATTCCCTATATCGTTGCGCTGTTATCTTGCGTATAAGGGTATGACGCACCATATGCTGGCCACCATTCGCTTTAGAGCACTTGAGCATGTCTATCTCACTTCGCAATCTATCTAAGTGCTTTGATGCACTGGTCAATCCATTGAGGTTTACGGCATTAATCAGTTGTGTCCTTATATTCGGTGTCATGGTCTGGGGTATCATAATCTTAATCTCCTTATGCTAATGCTGGCTTACTTCTTGGCTTGGCAATGAACGACCTGCCACACTTTAGACATTTATACTCATTCTCTGTGCTTGACCATTTGGCCATAAACGCTACATCTTTTGAACCACACGCTTTACACTTGCTGTCCATGATATCTCCCTATGCTAATGCTATTAATACACCGATGACTAAATATAACATCGTCCTAGTGCCAATATTGCTGAACGGTACTACCTTCTCAGTCTTCGTGACTGCTGATTCTGGATCCAGCCAGTTTGCGATAGTTATCCACTTATTGCTTTTGTGTGGTATCTCGATGACAAATGGATCAATCAAGTATCTTGCTATTAGCTTACACATAATTCTAGTCCTCATCATTTATTACAGTCAATATCAAACACATTCACACAGAGTATAATCAATGGCAAGGGGTATTGCAAGCTAAATCTTTTAATTTGTGTGCCATTGTACTATATTTGTTCCCAATGGCTTAGATAGGCTTGTGTGTTCTGTCCATAGCTCTGTCCATAGCTGTCCATAGCAGACCAATGTCACATATGGACAGCATAAGTCTTTACTATTACTTGGTTTAAGTGGTGTTTTCAATACTCTGTCCATAGCAACCATAGCAGATAGTCAAATTGCTGCATATAGAGTAATAAGATAATAGTGCTGCATAGGTAGTTATACGTATAGTGTGTTTTATTGGATAGTGTTTTAAGTAAGGGGTACATAGTCAAATCTGCTATGGATGCTATGGACAAGATTGGCTAAGTATAGTAGTAGCAAGGGTTTAGATGTATATGGAGCTATGGACAGGGGCTAAGTGTAGTAGCAATAAGGAGTTAAGTGGTTAATTGGTAGTGGACTGGTACAATTAGCTATGGACAGTAACACGATTGACCTAGCCGAGTAGCACGATTCATGTCATTATGGCAGGTGGCAGCATGATATGGCATGCCGGATGTGCCAGCATTTCTAAGTCTACACGCCGTGGATATGAAAAAGGCACCCGTCAAGGTGCCTTTGGACTACGTCAAGTCATCGCCGATCAAGTTGTTACCGGCCCCAACCCGACTCCGATATCGGTTATCGGACCCCCGGGGTGCCACCCTTGAAGCCGCATACCCAAATTCGCAAATCATCCTCACTACCCGGCACACATAATATCAGAATTTGTGGTATAACTATTCCAGCTTTTCCAAGGCAAACTTGTCAGAAGATGTATATGTTTTTCTGGCATTGTGTAAATTTGTATCCACTTGTTGATAGGTGAGTACAAATTTACACAATTCGTGAGAAAAACTATATATGCGTTGTACAAACCTTGACAGTTAACAACATATATGTAGTTTTTCCCACAATCCATGCATACTAGGGAATATGTTGGAAGCCCAGGGAATAAAATAAATATTACCATATTTTTTGTAACAAAACCATTCAAATATGGTACACTGTGATGTATAATAGAAGGGTGTATGTTTTTGGAGAAATTGTTTAATTGGAAGGATACTAAAATGGTTAAGATCATACGAAAGCGTAATTCTGGCAAGACAACAATGTTGCTGCATTATATGGTATGTAACCCATATAGCGTGATGATATGCAAGAATGAATTTACGTGCGAACGAAGACGCAGGGATGTGAAGGGACTCGATTTGGATATACGGGATGATAGATTCGTAAGTATGACCAAGGTATTCGGTTGTGGAAAGTTGACGCTGATTGCAGATGACCTGGATGTGATGATGCAAGGGCGTCCAGATATAGTGGCCGACTTTATTGGCAGGGTGGCAATTGCCACAATGGCGGGAATTTGATATGAGTATACCAAGATTGAGGAAGGGTGATAGAGTTGAGATAGTCTGGGAGGACATCATCTCAGACTCATCTTGGGTAGAGGACGATGATGCAGCGAAGAAAGGCACATGCACATGTCACACCATTGGATATTATGTTAATCGTACAAGGATGGTGCTCAGGGTAAGTCATTGCTATAATGCAGAGAAGCAGCGTTCGGTAGATGTCATACCACGAGGTTGTATAACGCATGTGCATAAATTGAGAAGGGAATAAGTCTATGAGACGACGTAAATTTCTGGGCGGTATAATTGGCCTTGCAGTAGGAGTTGTAAGTGCCGGATGCGCAAAACAAGAGAAGTTCAGGCGGTACGAAAAGGGCACGTGGCTGGTAAGGGGACAGGCAAAGGATCTTGTACGGACCACGCTGAAAGATGTGCAACATTATTTTCCTGATGGTTTACCGTATGGATATGCGGATAATGTTAAATTGTAACAAGACGCGATGTTAAGGCATGCGATGTCTGGATGACATGCACTTGATGGTGCCCATGCTATGTCAAGTCCCAGTTTGAACAGGTGAGGTTAAGAAATGTGCACAACAATTAGAAAGCTACGACGCGGAACATTGCGCGGAATCAAAATCAAGTTATTCAAACGTCATATCATAATGCAGCTTAGGAACATCAGGAATGCAATGGCCAGTGATAGGACCGGTGATGTATCCGAGTTACTCGCCAAATTTAGCATGCTGAACAAGTTGAAACGGAGCGTGAAGATATGATAGTATATAGAGATGGGCACAATAAGAATAGGTGGCATAGGTGGTATCAGTGTTATTACACGCCACCCGGCAGGTGTCTAAATCCGGCTGATGATCCAGTGCTGGTGGCTAAGATACAAGACAGGCTAGACAAGTTGTTCAGACCCGAACTGCGCAAGCCAGTAACGGCACCATGGTACACACGACTGTGGAAACGGGTTAAAAAGTATACTAGCTGGTTATAAGGAATGAAAGATGAAATGTATCAACAAATCAGTTGTACTGGAAGTTAAAAAAGTGACATCATTAAATAGAACCGACGGTGGAATTTTTCTGCCGGATGACAAGAATGCTGAAGACGAGTTAAAGTTCATCGTGTATATGATAGGCGAAGGCGTGAAAACGGTACGAGTAGGTGATGTAGTGTTAAAGCCCGAAGTGACAGTGTTGCGTCACACGCGTGTACGTCAGGGTGCCCCTGAGTATGACATGCGTCTGCCTAATGGTGGTGACGGCATAGTAGTTTATGAGAATGACATCCGGGTGATTATTGAAGAAGCATCCGAAAATGTCGAAGATGCATAACGCTCTTTGATAATTGAATAAGTAAGACCAGGGTAGCTCAGTGGTAGAGAGACGCACTTATAAAGCGTATGTCGTGGGTTCGAGTCCCACCCCTGGTCTTTTGGTATGATCATCTAACTATGATCGGGCGGGGATATAGGATTCGCACTTTAAGTAGTTCACTGCTCGTTGGAGGATACCGTGGCGAACGAATGCGGGAAATGTCGGTGCAACCCCGACTCATACCTTTTAGTAAACCCCACAAGCCTCTCAAAACCATATGGTAACTTGAAGCTCAAATGTGTGGGGTCTTTTGGCGTAGTAGCTCAGTGGATAGAGTATCGGAGAATTCGCAGCGTTTAAAAACCGCGCAAATTCCGAATGTCGCAGGTCCGAGTCCTGCCTACGCCCTTTCATATCTGGCTTGCTAATAAATCGGAACGACCGATTGGTCAACCCCAAAAACCGTATTAAAGTAAGCCTGTCATCTTTCTTTCATTTCTTAACCAGTATCTTGGAAACTAATTCCAGCCACTTTGAAATGTGACCGTAGTCAGCCGGTCCCCAACCGGAAACCGATTCTAAATCAATATTCAGGAGAATTACTATGCAATCTCGAAATTCATTTACACCAAGGGGAACGATAACAACGGCGCATGCCGCTCTTACAAATGCACAGAGATATCGACCAACGGTATCCATATTAGTGCCGGGTGAGTACGTAGAGGTGGAACTCAAAAACGATTATAATGAGTTTCTTGAGATTATATCACATGTGGTGGGGGATGATGCTGATTCTAACGTGTTGCAACTATATGCTTCACGTGGAAAGAATGACGACTATACACATATGGTAACGCTTACGTTCACGGTGGGTACTATGATAGTAAGGGGTGGTACTAAGTTATATCATGATACGCTTACATTGGCGGAGGTAGATGCCGCGTTTGAGACGGCTATATCCGCTTCGGCCATAAATGATATAGCAAAGTTATGGATAAACACTAATGGGTATAGTAAGTTACTATTCATAGCGTCAACACTTGGATCTACTAGCGTTACGGTCGAAACCGCAAGCGTGGCCCGTGAGGGTTTACCAGTAGTAGCATAATGGGGCAATGGTATGGCAACTGGCAAGAAATCAGGAATGTTCGAAAAGAAGTTGCTTAAGTTTTTGCGTAATATTGGCGCCGAAGTGGAAGCACAGGAAGACGATACGGTGTCGACCAAGATAGAGGCATTGGCAAGGCTCACGTGGAAGGAAGCGTTGGGGTATACCTATGAGCGTGAAATACTAGGCAAGGAGGGCAAAGTAATTAAGGTGCAAGAACATATGGCACCAGATAGGTACGCAAAGCAAATACTGTTCGATCATCTGCTGGGTAAACCCAAACCACAGACACAGAAACAGATGGACGATAAAAAGCCGAAGGCACCACCGGTACATGATCGTGTGGGTGAGTCGCTTATTGGGCACCTAAACGAAATTGCGGAGAAAAGTCATGTTGACAGCAGTGGAAGCGGCAAGAGAAGTAATAAAGCCACAACTCGCAGTACCATTTCCGAGCGACTCCGAATATTGGGTATGTCCAAAGACAGGACTTAAGGTTCCCAAGGGCATAATTCAAAACATGCAGTGGCGTAAAGATCTTTTGGAACGGGCGTATGAAGATACCGTGCTACAGCATGACTTATTGGTAGCATGTAAAGAGTCAAAACTGTTCTGGATAAACGCTTTCTGCTGGACGTTCCACCAGTGGGATGTTGATCCGAATACAGGTAAAAGGCATCCCGCGATAAACCAACACGTACCATTCGTTACGTGGGAGGTGCAAGATCGTTGCATAGATACGTTCGACTGGTGCCTTGCTAACGGTGAGGACGTACTTGTCAATAAGAGTCGTGATATGGGTGCCTCATGGTCATGTATGGCCTACATACATTGGCACTGGCTATTTACTACCAATGCCCAGATGTTGGAGATGTCACGTACCAAAGAGTATGTGGATCAGACCGCTAACATGAAGGCACTCTTTCCCAAGCATGATTATATGAATAGATGGCTACCTTGGTGGATGCGTCCTCCTGAGTGCTTGCCAGAGCAGAAGAACCGTTCATGCATGCACCTTTTCAATGAGTTAAACGGAGCGTGTGTAGATGGTGAATCAACTACCGAACATGCTGCATCGGGTGATAGAAGACTCATTGTCCTTCTAGACGAGTTCGCGAAGGTCAAACATGGCAGAGAGATGCGTTCGGCTACAAGAGATGCAGGAATCTTTAGAATCATTAATTCAACAGTTGCCGGGCCAGGAACGGAATATTCTAATTGGAAAAACTCTAGGCAAATCAAAATCTTCCCGCTCATGTGGTGGGACCATCCAGAGAAAGGTTCCAAACGCTACGTGCAACAGGAACCTGTATCCAAGGAATGGAAGATCAGATCACCGTGGTACAACTATGAAGAAACAATTCGTTCACCTAAAGAAATGGCCCAAGAAGTTGATGCAGATGACATAGGGTCGGGTAATGCATTCTTTAACATAGCTGGCATAGACACACATGACGCCTTGTTCGGATGTAAGCCAAGAGTAGAACTAAACGTTGAATTTAAGCGGGGTATAGCGGATGATGCGATACCCTCTTTGTTACGCACAAGAAGCATAACGTGTCTGAAGGTGACGAGGGGACGCAAGAGCAAGTTAAAGTTATGGTGTCGACTAATAGGAGGAAGACCGAATCAGAACCTAACATACAATTTTGGTATGGACATATCAAAAGGAATGGGTGCATCCAACTCAGTGATAAGCGTTCGATGCCTAGAAACTGGTGAGAAGGTGGCTGAATGGGCGTGTGCCCAAACGTTGCCGGTTGATATGGCACGCGTTGCAGTTGGACTCGCACTATGGTTCGGTGGACGTGGGAGATGCAATCTTCCATTCATGATCTGGGAAAAGAACGGTCCCGGTCTTAACTTTGGCAAGCGTATAGTTAGGACATATCACTACCCAAGGTATTACAGAACTGTTACTGTCGGAAATGTGCATGACAAGCAGAGTGATAAATACGGATGGCAGAGTTCCACTGACGCTAAGTATGAGCTTATGACCGATTACGATCATGCATTGGCGTATGGTGACATTATAAACCATTCAAGTCTGGCTTTAGAAGAAGCTAGGAAGTACATAACATTTGGTGATAACAAAGTTGGACCATCGTGTCTAATAGAAGAAGACGCTTCAGCCAGAAAGACACATGGTGACAGGGTTATAGCCGACGCCCTAACTCTGCTTGGCAAAAAGAAATCACGCAAGCCCGGAAATCTGCTGTCAATGCCACAAGGATCAGCAGGTCACAGGAAGGCACAACGTAAAAAGTTAAAGAGTAAGAAAAAAGGGTGGCGTCACGGTTTTGATAATAGGTGATAATAATGTATGAATTGGTTTCAAAGAAAATGGCTGAAGCCGTACGACAGGGTATGCGTAGAATGCGCGTACACCAGCGGAACCGGGCCATGTTTATTAAGGCATACGTAGGGCAGTACTTTGAGGAAAACCATGGCATGACTGGTGACATGCCAATCAACCTTATTTATAACGCCATTCGTGCAATCATCCCACAGTATGTAATGCGTAACCCCATCACAGATGTCACGTCTGATATCGTAGAATATGATAACTATGCATTTCTACTTGGAAAAGCGTTAGATCAGAATAATAGGCGCACTAAGAAGAAGAATACCTTGCGATATGGATTGGTTGACGCCATGTTCTCCATGGGCATATTCAAGACTGGCCTTGCCAACAGTGGATCATTCGTCCAGTATGGCGACAAACGTATAGACCCGGGCATGGTGTTTACCGATAACGTAAGTCTTGATGACTTCGTTCCGGATCCTAATTGTAGATCATGGGATACCGCTGCATTTCTTGGCGATAGGATTAGAATGCCACGTTACACGTTCCTTGAGAATGATGAGTTCAACGAGGAACTTATCATGAAGATACCAAAGGCCGGAATATCAGATAAGGCAAACCGCGTAGAAAATATGTCAAAAAGGGGTCTTACTGATAACAAGATTATTGATATTGAAGACCTAATTGACGTTATATACTTGTATGTGCCAAGTGCAGATGCGATATTAGCCATACCTGATCCCAACCAAATCGTTTTTGACGACTATCTGTCGGCAACTGATTACTACGGTCCAAAAGATGGTCCATATACGTTCCTCACAATGGGGCAACCAGTGCCGGACAACCCATTTGCCATAGCACCAGTGGGCGTATGGTATGACCTTAATCGTATGGCAAATTCTATGATGGAAAAGGTTATGTCACAGGCTGAAAGGCAGAAATCAATTGTCATAGCTGATTCATCCCTAACTGATGAAGTTGAAGATCTGCGTAAATCGGAAGATGGTGATGTAGTATTCGCAGATCCCAAGTCAGCACAGGTAGCCAACTTCGGCGGGCAGGACAAGGGTAGTGAAGACTTTGTGGGTAGCCTGAGAACATGGTTTAACTACATGGCTGGCAACCCTGATCAGATGGCCGGTAACGCACAGAACGCTAAGACCGCAACACAGTCACAGATTCTTGCGAGCAACGCTGCTGTCGGTCTTGAAGACGGCAAGGATATGACATATGATGCTACTGGCTTGTTAAGTGAAAAAGAAGCATGGTACATGCATCGCGATCCACTTATAAATGCACCCATACCGCATAGGCCAGATGGGACCACTGACCGTGTTCAGTTGTACCTGACACCAGCACAGAGACGTGGTGAACCTGAGGATTTCATCTTCAAGATCAGGTCACGTTCGATGCAGGTAAAAGATCCAACTCTCGTCGCGAAGCAGATACTTGAGTTTGCCGGTTCAATTGTACCAGCTATGGCACAGGCGACTATGGTGATGCAGCAGATGGGCCAACCGTTCAATCTTCAACAGTCACTTACTGACGTGGCTGATAAAATGGGTATACTCGATGAGGTTCATGATTGGTTTATTGATCCAAACTTCCAGAAGAAAATGGATCTTATGATGCAGATGGGGCCACAGGGTAATATGAAAGCGGGTACGGCCAGTCCGGGTGCCATGGCACAGAATGGTGCCCCGGCCAATGCGAAAAAGGGTGGCCCTACTTCGCCGATGCAGGACAAGAAATCTGGTGAACAGTCAACGGCTAATGTAGCCCAGAGTGCGAGGTAAATATGAAGACCAAATTAACTGGCAAGTATTATGAGGAATTGAAGAATAGCAAGGGTGCTATATTGAGCGATGATAGCAATGATTATTCTAAGTACCGCGTGGAAGATTCGCTACGCACGTTGCAAGACGCTCAAAAGATTCTTGCCGATTCAAAGATGGTTGGGTATGTTAAGAAGTACCTTGCCTTTCAGTTGGTACAGAATGCGGAAGTTGCCGCACAGATAAGTGTCGAAACTAAAGTCGGCAAGAAATTGAAGGAGGTGTTCAGTGGCTAAAGTCACCAAGGAACAGGCAAGGAAGTCTGTGGAAGCGTATAAAAGGAATAGGAAACCGATGCCAAAACCGAAGGCTAAACCAGCGGCGAAGAAGGGCAAACCGGCAAACTGGTTGACAAGGTTGAGTGCCAATGTCAAGGTTGAGATGGCGAAGCGTGCCCAGAAGAAAGCCTACAAGAATCTAAGTGCCGCCGAAAAACGTGAGGACGCTGCTAAAAAGCGTAAAGCCGCCTACCGTGCCGCATGGGAGAAGTAATATGCCAGCCTATACTTTCGTCTGCAAGGAGTGCGGAAACAGAAGGACAGAGATAGCAAGAATGAGCGAAGTTAGCGAGTTGGAACCATTATGTCTTATATGTGATAGGCTAATGCAAAGGGACTATAAGGCTGACTTGTTCGCGACGGCGAATGATTCATATAGAGTACCATTACATTCAGATGCACTGGCGGTGGCACCAAGTCAGAGGAAGGAGCATGAGACAAAGTTTCCATACATAAAGCTAGACAAGAAATGCAGACCTATCCTTGATAACTTCAAGGATCATGATAGGTATCTGAAAGAATCCGGGTGTGTGAAGAAACCTGGAAAGAGTAGACGCAGATCAACAAAGGTATCCTAATATCTTACCCCTATATAATAGGCAACTTATTAAAGGAAAGTACCATGGCAGCAAACGGTGAAGAAAGCGAAGTAAAACTTCGCGAAATGGATGAAGATGCACTTGATAAACCAGAACTGATCAGCAGTGTAGCAGAGATGCTGGCTGGTATTGGTGGAAGCCCGGCAGAAGACGAACTAAACGCGGCACCTACCCAGAAGGTTGACGATGAGGAAAATCAGGATGATAACCTTGAAGCAAAACCAGATGCAGACGCCGAAGTTGAGGACGATCAGCCTACCCCGGTGAGCAAAGACGGTGGCGAAGAAGAAATTGAGTTGCCAGAATTACCCGATGCCTACTATCGTAGTGGGGCACGGTTCGGTTATTCACCCGAGAACATCGCAGACATGGTCGATAAGATTGGTATAGATTATGTCACGACGTTACTTCAGAACATGCACACAAGAGATAACAGCATGACCAATACATTCGCTGAGATGGGACGCAAAGCGAAAGCGATGGAACAAGCAAATGGTAATGGTCAGGCGGCACCGGACTTAACGAACGAAGGTGATAATGTCGTACCAAAGATCGACATGGAAGCGTTGAAAGTGAAGTACGGGGATGATGATCCTTTAGTGATGTTGTTCGCACAGCAGGCAGAGCAACTGACAGGAATGAAAGAGTCGTTCCAGCAGTTGAACCAGAGTCTTTCCGCTACACAGAATCAAGTGTCGCGGCAGGAACAGGAGATTGAAGATCAGACGCGTAAATCAGTGAATGGTTTCTTCGACGGCAAGACGATGGACCTATTTAAAAAGTTTTACGGTGGTCTTGATAAGGTTGACGATACCTGGGAAAAACTGTCAGTTGGGCAAAAGTCTAATCGTGACTTAGTGTGTCAATACGCGGATCAAATCTTGATCGGTGCAAAGATGCACGGTGACGATATGGCACTTGGTGAAGCGATGGAGCGTGCTCATATGATTGTGAGTGAACCGATTGCAGAAAGTATCGCACGGACTAAGATTATGAAGCAGGTACAGAAGCGAAGCAAGTCACGCGTTGTTCGTCCGTCCGATGGAAAATCAAAGTCAAACAAAAACGTTACGGCTGGTGGTAAACCAGCTAACAAACAAGAACTTGTTGACAGAACAAACGAGCGTCTGTCATCTCTATTCAAAGGTTTACGCAGTTAAGTAACTGTTAAACTGGAACTAGTTAGAAAGGAAATGAGTTATGGCTGTAAAAGACTCTCAATTGGCTGACCTTCTTCAAACCACCTTGGAAGACCTTCCTAGTCAGGAATTCGAGGTTATGTGGGACAATCCTGAATATGAATTCTGTAGAATTTATCAGAATGAAAGGGTTGAGATTGATGGTGGTACTGCTATCAGTCGTCGGGTCATGCTTGATCACAATGGTGCTGCACGTTATCGTCGGTTGTATGACACTGACGAACCGACTGTGAACGATGTGATGCGAACCATCACTGTGCCATGGTGCCAGATTGGCACGAACTATTCCTGGGACAAGCTTGAGATCATGCGTAATGCCAACTCTGCAAAGGGTTTCATTCGTCTGATGGACTCACGTAGAATCGACGGTTTGTGGTCACTCGCTGACTTAATCGAGGAACGTGCGTGGAAAACCCCCACGTCAGTAAATGATACGTTGTATCCCAACGGTGTTCCCTACTATCTGAATATGCTGGATGCCGATGCATCTACTGATGGGTTTGAAGGTCAGACTATCCGCTATCAAGACGGTTCGACTGGAACCACCTGTGCTGGGCTTGATGCTAATGCGAATGTTAAGTGGAAGAATTATGCTGCACTCTATAGTGATGTGGATGCAAGTATGGTTGATACCTTCCGTGTCGCATTTATGCGTACCAAGTTTAAGGCACCACTGATAGTCAATGATCCTGCTTCCGCTCGTTCTGCTGCAAAGCGTTGCTATGCTGGCTATGAATTGATTTCCAAGCTCATGCGGTTGTCTGATGAGAAGGATGATAACCACAGTGGCAAGGATGTCTTATCTAATTTGCGCGTTGATGATGGTGGCAATGTCATGATTAACCGCCTGCCGGTTGTGTATGTGTCTGAACTCGACAGTGTCACCGACCCCGTGACTGGTGATGCAACAGATCCCCTATATTGCGTTGACTTCTCCAAGTTTGTCCCCGTCGTTCAGGATGGTTATTGGATGATTGAGTCTGAACCTATGACCGATCGTCGTCAGCACACCACGTTCACAGTCTTTCTGGACGGTTCCCACAACAACTTGTGCCTGAACAGACGTAAGGCCGGTTTCGTCATTCACAAAGCTATCACTGCCTAATCTGGATACCAAATTAGTATCTAATTAGTACATACAAACAATGACAAGGAGAAAAAACTATGAGTGCATTTGTACGATATGGTGCTGCTGAATCCGAAGTTTCTCGTATGCCCAGCCCTATTATCTGGAACGACTGTCCTGTCAACGATTATTTGGCCGATCCTGCGAAGGGTCGCCATGACTTTGAGGACTTCCTCAGTGGCGTCGTAACCGGGACCACATTGGTGCACGGTCAACCAAAGGGTTGGATTTCTTACGCCACGTCCAACGATGTAGCCGATGTTGCATTGCAGACCGACGATGAGGGTTGGCTTCTGTTGCAACAGCGCGGAACTGATGCCGATGTTGTGGCAGTTACGGATGGTGAAAACACCGCTGGTATGTGGAAGACACCTTCTGCCGGTTCACAGGGTTCTGCAAAGGGCCTGTGGTTTGAGGCACGCATTAAGGTTGTGTCTATTACCGATTCTGACAATGGTGCATTTGTTGGTCTTGCTGCACCGGGTGAAGCAAAAACTTCTGCCGGTGGTGGTATGACCGCTGGTGGCGCCGCTATGTCTGATATTGACTATGTTGGATTTGCACAACTATCTGGTGATTGCGATGATTTGACGTTGGTTTACAATGAAGCCACTTCTGGCACTGCACAGTCAAGTACCGGCGTTATTACGTTGGTGGCCGATACATGGCACCGTGTGGGTTTCAAAATTGTAACCAAGAGTCAGGGTACTTATGTTCAGTTTTACGACGATGGCGTTTATCTTGGTGCTGCAACTGATATTGACCTTACGACCACCAATGCTAACTGGCCGGGTGCTACTAACATGGCGCGTCTGCTTTCTAGTATCGGTGAATCTGGCGTTGCCAATGGTGATGGAATTTACGTCGATTGGGTACGGGTAGCAACGGCATTGTAATTGACCTGTCTTTCTGGGCGAAAGCCTAGCTAACGTGTACTCTCTGGTGGAACCAGGGGGTACACATATTTGGAGTTTAATCATGGCTGAATCAAGTGCTACTTTAACATTCCGAGACTTGCTTCTGTTTGTCGCGGAATACTATGGCGTCGCATCTTATGATACAAATGGGATACCATACATACCGGCTGATGATGCATTCAATCTCAGGGAATGTAAAAAGATAGTTAACGAAGCCATACGTATGTTCGCGTCACGGCCACCTAGTTCCAATGGAAAATGGCGATGGATGCGTAGGACAGAAACAATCTTATTCTACCCGAACGGTGATGGCGTCAGCAACATAGGTAGTGATGCTGCAAGGTATATGCTATCCGCTGGGTGTACCCAGCCTGCTGGTAAGATATCTTACATAGCCGAATCAGGGCATGGGACACAGATAGACTGGTGTGATGCCACGCGCATTGTGCAGAGTAGATCAAATAGCATATCAACTGGCTACCCATCCCTTGCAGCTATACGACCTTACCAACCTACGGCCAATACTTTGATGGCAACTAGACGGTGGGAAATTTTATTCAACCCAGAACCAAGTTTAGCCGACTCAGTCCAGTTCCCATATGTGCTACAATTTGACAAGATGTTGCTCGAAGGTGGAACTGCTGATTCAACGAGTGACACCACTCTAGTAGATGCCACGAGATTAGAGCCGGACGACTATTTTAACACGCAGATTATAAGCATTATATCCGGTACGGGCAAAGGCGGTTATGCCACTGTAACGGACTATACTGGGGCAACGGGTTCATTCACCGTGGCAGATTGGCTGGACATAGAAGGTACAGTTGGTGGTACTAATCCTGCCGCCGATAGTATTTATGTTGTTGAGCCAGCCGCTAACTTACATCCTGCTGGTGCCCAATTTGATGAGGCTATCAAGATCGCATGTTTGGCTAAATGTGAGATGGAAGCTGAAGATGCAGAACTTGGCAACAAGTATGTCAAATATTTTGAAGATGTCGCACTCCCAGCCGCGTACAGAATAGATGCAAATTCTGCGCCAAGAGCGTTGGGCACCATGAATAATAAATCGTCTAGGCACATACGTGTCTGGAACAACGTCGTATTTAATACGTAAGGAATAAATTATGGCCCTACATGGCTTTGAGCATCAGAATATGGTGCCGGATGGCGCTGCGCCTGATACCGGTGCCGTTAAAACTATATTTACAACCGAAGATGGTATTACAGAGTGTCGTGGTATTACGGTTCCTACCGATACCGCAACCGGGTATGCCCCGGGATGTATATTTGTCCATGTGGACGGTACATCTGGCACCTCACGATATGTTAACGAGGGTACGAAGGCAAGTTGTGACTTCAATGCCGTCACTACTGGGGAGAATCTTGCCGTGACAGTTACATCACCTCAAATTACGTCCGTTTTGAATACCGCTGGGTTTACCCAGGATGCTATGAACAGTGCTAACGGTAACGGACCGCGACATTATTATGTTGATAGCGACAATGGTCTTGATACTTATGATGGCCTTACTTGGGACACTGCCAAGAAAACCATTCAGGCCGGCGTCAATCTTTGCACCGAAGATAACTGTACAGTTTACGTGGGCGGATCGTCCTATAGCGAAGCTGTGACTACTCCCGGTGCTGGTGATCCTATCAATCGGTGCAAACTTATCGCAGTAAGCGGTTCAAGGCAATTCCCCCTATGGCAGTCCGGTGCAACTGGATCATCCCATCTGACAATTATCGGTGCCGACTGGGAGGTGTGGGGTTTCCGGTTTCATAGTTCCGCCAACACCGCCCCGTATATCGCGCTCGCAAAAGACGTTGGGGCCACTGAGTACGTCGATGGTATCGTGATAGCTAACAATTGGTTCTCCGGGGCCACGGCTAAAATGGCGATCCAAGCATCTGGTGGGGTGACGGCTTGTCAAATCCGTAACAATAGGTTTAACGGCTTTACCACCACAGCCACATATGAAGGCGCTGTTTGCGGTACCGACTATGTGCAGGCGGCGGTATTCTGGGAAATTACGGATAATTTCTTTGCTAACAACACAAAGAGTTTGAACCTCATGCTCAATTGCAGTGATGTTAAGCGCAACTCTTTCACCACGGCAACAGGAGAAGAAGCGGCAACTCTTGTTCTCAATACTGGCGGTGAGTATGATGGCGGCGGCGGTGGAAACGTAGTGTCTGACAATTACTTCAGTGATGTTGCGGCCGATATTGATAATACGGCAGGGTATTATGGCAGTGCTAATGATGTTTGGGCACATAATCATTGTACCGATGCAGAAGATAGTGGTGTTCCGGCGGCCACCTAATAGTAAACAGGGCGGTCCCCGGCCAATAACTGGGGACCGCATATCTTATGAAATTGACATTCCCATTCAAAGGTTATCATAAGGGTAACGCTACCACGCAGCAACCAGTTGGGACGTCACCGTATATTAATAATGTCAGGTCATTCGACTCACTCGATGATAGGGCACGCGGTGGCAAACGCCCTGCTATAAGGAAATGGAGTGCGACGCAAGTAAGCAAAACGGTAGCAAGCCCAATTGTGGAAATGGTACAAGTAACCGTAGTAGAATCGGCATAAGGGGTGACATATGTTGGCAATAGCAGGGCTAAGAGAAGGTTCAAAATCGGTATGGGCTTACGCAGACACAGGTGGTGCGTCGCCGTCGTGGTCAGCCGACACGGGTGGTGCTACCTACGGCGTTGCTATTGACTCAAGTGACAATGTGTATGCCGTGGGGGAAAACGTGGGTTCAAAGAACCTATGGAAATTTAATTCAAGTGGTACACTGGTGGGTTCCTACAACGCTGGTGGCTCCACTGCCTACGCTAATTGTGTGGCACTTGATTCAGCGGGAAGAATAATAGTAGGGCACGACGCAGTAAGTGGTGTATGCTTCACAAGGATAGCCGCTGACCTAGGAAGTGACGTACCATTTACATCTGGGCTAACGGGCGACTTCGGTCTACGCGTTGGCATTACGAGCACTGATTCTATAATGATACTCGTACTCGCTGCAAACTCACGCGGTGTTACGACACGGGAATACAACTCTAGCCTAGCACAACTGTGGACCAACACCAACGGCGTGGGTGCTGACATTATATTCTCAAGCCCTGGTTTAGTTGTACATTCCGATGGGGATATGAGTCATGCATTTCAGTATTCAACTGTTAGGGCACTGTGGCATACTAAGGGTACAACTGGTGCCGGTGACGGCAACGACCTAGCTGCATGGGGCAACGAGTTGAAGGGATTCGGCATAGACGCTAATGACTTTATATGGTTGGGCACGGACGCTTTGGGCATGGAGAAGTGGCGTCACGATGACGGTGACGACTTCTATCAGGTGCTAGATGTTGCGGGTGAAGACATATACTCCAATATCTACAACAATGGAACTATCACCTACGTGGCAACATGGGGTGCAGGAGGTGAGTAACACATGGCCGTTTATACCATTAATGAAACCACTGGTGCCCAGACGTCGCTAATAAGTGGATTGCCAAGTTATCCGCAATGGGGTGCAGTTACGCCGGTCGGCAACCCGGACCCTATAAACCCTGGTGACAAGAAGTACACCAGGAACATAGTTACGTTCTGTAATGACAAGGTTTATTATGGCCCTGACCCTGACAATCTCGTAGAACTGTCCGACGCTGCTGGTGATATAGATTGTTCTAAGCCGTTGCGTGCAGCAGAAGCATATGGTAAGGTGTTCGTGGCTAACTACGACAACTTTAAGGTAGCAGATTTTATTAACGTGAAAATAACCACCCTGGATATAGGCACCAACATACCGTATCATGGTGATATTATAAACGGTGGCACATCAGGTGCCGCTATGGTAGTAGACTACATAACAGCCGGTGCCGGTGCCGCTGCTACCATATACGGCAACAGGATATCCGCTGAGACATTTGAAGCAGAGACGGTGACGGGGACGAATAAAAATCTCGACGCAGTTTCATTCACTGGCACAATAGAAGTGGCTGGACCATTCTGGTATGCCTGGACGCCATACGCTAATGATGCAACTGCATTCGGTGCATTGCCGACGTATGCCAGTCTAGTTACGCTTCACATAGGGCGTGTGTGGTTGAGTGGCGACGTGTTGTATCCCCACCAATGGTACGCCACAAGGCAGAACAATCCGTGGGACTTCTTGTATGCACAGAACGACGCTGGATCTGCCGTGGCTGGTAACAACACCGATGCCGGTGAAGTGGGTGACATCATGATAGACATGATATCATACAGTGATGACTACATGGTATTTGGTTGTGCCGGTGAACTTCATGTGATGCTAGGAAACCCGTGTGCCGGTGGTCGTATTAACCTAATGAGAACGACAGGCTTGCTGGCACCGCGTGCATGGTGTTGGGATAACGATCAGAACCTATTCATGCTTGCTAATGAAGGCATGTTGCAGATACCACCCGGGTTCGGTACAGCTGGCAATGTAACCAAGGAAACGTATCCAGACTTCATTGAGGACATAGCATACAATCCTTTGGTACACAGGATAACCATGGAGTATGACAATGCTGCGAAGGGCATAGTAATACAGAGAGTCACCATAGCTGATGGGACCAATGTAGGGTGGTTCTATGACCTCAGAACTGGCGGCTTGTTTCCTGAGACATACCCAGAAGAAGCGTCGATCTTCAGCATGTGGAATTTCATTGCCGATGATCCCGATGACAGAGCATTGCTTATCGGTAGCCAAGATGGTTACATAAGAGAATGGGACAAGTCATCAAAGAGTGACGATGCCGGTGCAGCAGGGGATGAGGCAATTGATTCCTATATAGGTTTCGGGCCTATGCCAACGTCTAACAAGGTACGTAGATACGGACGTATAGGTGGTATAAACGTAGTAACTGGTGGAGATGGTGACGGCGGTTCAAACGATTCCAGCGTGGTGTATTGTAAAGTGTACGCTGAAGCATCCGCCGAAGGGCTTATAAAGAAGTTGACTTCGGGTGCATCCCCAAGATACCAGAGGAATATAAAGACCCCTGGATTCCAAAAGGGCAACGTGGATAGACGTAAGATCAGGGGAAGATGGATGGGTATAGTGGTCGGAAACGATACAGTCGCCCAATCATTTGCACTTGAGAATCTAACAGCGAACAATATATAATAGGTGGTGATGATATGATTGTATCTTACAACTTTAGTAACATAAATGAGGAAGAAATTCAGTCCTTGTTGCAAAGTGGACAACTTTCCCCTGGTCTGGTACCACATGCGAATGCCAAGCTTGCCGGTCTTAAAGCCGATAGGAAACGTTCCAAATCAGCAGCAACAGCAGCAACAGCGGCACCAGCAGCGGTAGATCGTTCAGCACTTGACGCGGCGTCTGCCAAATGGGTAGAGGGACAGAACGCTGACATTGACAAGGGTGCAGAGCGTAGCTTGTCACAGGGTATGAGCAATATGATAGGTTCCGGTCTAGCTGGCACCACGGCAGTGGGTGGCATGACGGCTAGCGTGGGTGAATCTGCTACACGGGCAAAGGGTGTCGTGGCTGGCGAATCTGCTGCTCGTACAGAGGGATTGGCATTGCAGTATGCTGGTCTTGCCCAAGGTGCCAGTGAGAGTGCCTTAAACCGCCAGTTTCAGGCAAGCGAAGGTGCCGCCAATCGTGCGAGTTCAGAGAGAATGTCATCGAGTGGTTATGGTGGTGATGTCAGACAGGGCACCACACAGACACCGGGTCTTGACGCATTCGGGCGACCCATGCATGGTTCGGCACAACAGAAGGAAATGGCACTGCAACAGCAGAAATTAGACATGCAACAGAAGGCACTATCAATGCAGGACAGCGGTGGCGGGTTGGCAAAGGCCAACCCCAACCTCGCGGCAGTATCAATGGACACTTTTAAATTCTGGGATTAATAAGGGGTGACATATGAGTGATGGGAATCAAAATCCTGGTATCCTTATACCTACCGTGAATGATTGCAAACCACGCGTAAGGCAAGCATTGCAGGACATCATTCGTCGCCTTGGCACATCAAGTACACCAACGTATTCAACGCTAACCCTTGACGAATTGGAAGTGAATAAACTAGTACGAACGGATTCAAATAAGTCACTAGCCCCGGCAGATATCAATGACTTTGTGGATGGCACTACCAACCAAATAAATAAAACTAATGACGGTGACGGTACGATGACCTTATCCACGCCTCAAGATATTCATGCCGGGGCAAGTATCACGTTTGCGGGTTTAACTTTAACAGATTTTGATGGCATATTACAAGCAACCAATGGTGTGGTATCGGTTAATTCGGAATTGACCACATGGCTAGACGATGTTACCCTGGAAGATGGTGGGGCCATAACAACTGAACAAGTAGCTACATTCGCTCAAGTGGTTTTAACACCAAGGACCGACGCGATATCTGCGATAGAAGGTGCTATGTTTTACGATAGTGATGATAAAAATGTTTATGTTTGTCTTGAAGGAGTTTAACCATGGCAGAGACCTGGAAGACAGTTGCGTTTGTAGAAGATATTGTAACCAATGCATTGTTCGATGCTCAATCAGTTTTAGCTGCTACAATAGATGACACACCCGCAGCATTAGTTGTAGCGGAACAGGAATTAGTAGGACGAATCACCGGTGGTAATGTGGACGGTATTGCCATCGGCATCGCTGATGATAATATTGTGCAGATTGATCAAGCTGACGCGGCGACAGGGGAATATGCCAAGTTTACCGCTAACGGTATAGAGAGTAAGTCGGTCGTTGAGGTTCTGTCCGATTTAAGCGTTACCTCTGGAGCTGATGTAACCGCTGATAATGCACCCCAGGCACATGCTGTCAGTCATAAGAATGCCGGGTCAGATGAGATTCTGTTGAACGAATTGGGTGAACCTACTTCGGCTGTTGATTTTAATGGACAGCAGTTAGAAAATACCGTGATTCATACTGTTGCAGATGATGTAGCCAAAGCTGCCTTGACTCAGGTTGTAGGAATGACATGTTTCCAGACCAATGAGCTTGCAATTAAGGTTTGTACGGTGGCTGTATAGTGGCAAAGATTAAAAAGGCGGCTACCCTGGATGAGGTACGATCGAAAAATAAAGAATTACAGATACAGCAGATGATAAAATTGGCTCAAATTTATGAAGATTCACTTGAACCTAAGATTGTTATCCTATATCGTAGGCTTGAAGAATTGATCGCTCGATCAAAGATGCCGTTAACACAGATCAACTTAATTTTGGATATGCTTAAACATAGCTGCCTAGAACAGGCCACAGAGAAGTATGTTACTAATGGTCGCGATAAATTACAAGGTTTAGGCTTGGAGAAATAAATAAAATGGCAGAGACTTGGAAAACAGTTGCATTTGTGGAAGATATAACACTTGATGGTACTTCTATTGTATACGATTTTGGTACTTCAGTTATTAGTAATACCGATACATGCTTAGTATGGGATGGTGGATATGGAAGGAATTAAATATGTCTATACGATTTCAGA
>Ga0307992_1000643_pt1 | contig 21729 bp, 18 predicted proteins | sample EllFjometagen133_FD_203162 | JGI IMG/M metagenome (GOLD analysis project Ga0307992, IMG submission 203162) | Marine microbial communities from Ellis Fjord, Antarctic Ocean - #133 | ecosystem: Environmental > Aquatic > Marine > Unclassified | place: Southern Ocean | collected 2014-10-08
TACCTCAGTGGCAGGATGGAGGAAAAAATGTGTGGGCAGGATTACTGGCAGTTGGAGCTGCCTTTGCCTGGGGGTCTTCCACTGTCATGGGGAAATACAGTCTCCGGGAGCTGGATTCAAGAATTGTAACCCCCCTACGGCTGGGACTCACTACACTGTTGAGCGGTATTTTTATCCTGCTATTTATGGATTTTGGCAGTTTTCCACGCTTGAGCTCGGAGCAACTATTTTTCCTGATTGCCATCGTTTTTTCTACAGGCACCGTAGCATTGTCCATCTATTACTATGGATTAAAAAAGGTGCAAGCCAGCCAGTCAACGCTCCTGGAAATGTTCTGGCCAATTTCAGCAGTGACCATTGACTGGGTGTTTTTTGACCATGCGCTGACCTGGAGTCAGATTATGGGCGCAATCCTTATGCTCACAGCCATTTACCGGGTTACACGGCGTCAAGCTGAAATACAAGATTAACCAGGATTATTTCTGACTAGAAATTCTCTTCACATACTCAGGAATTGGTGAGGTTGAATGCGACCATTTACCATGTATTCAACACTACTAACAATATTCGCTATATTTTGAAACGAAAACTGACCTGGTAGGTAGCTTCTTTAGTTCCTGTTTTAGGCACTTTCAATTTCACATTTGGAGCAATATAGAACACTTTTTCAGGTTGATAGTTCAGACCCAAAATCAGGTAGCTGTGTCAGGATCAACCAGATCAAAGCGACCAAAGCCAGACAATTTATTGGTGACCTTATAGTTCCCATAAACAGATATGAGATTGGCACGCTTATCAACATCCATTTTTTCAGACTTCACAACATACTCGGCTTCAACCCTTAAACCTCCGGAAGTGTAACCACCGAAACCGTCCAGAATAAAGGTCCTCCCAGTTTCAGTTGCCGTGGCTGTTGCGTAGTCCACAGATTCAGTACTGATTACCATACCGGTATTCAAACCTTTTTTGAGTTTACTTTGACCATATAACAGTCGCAGGGATAGTTTTTTATACTTATCGTTCTCCGCTTTTTTGTAGCCAGTACCGTTAGTGATCATCACATCGGGAGTGATTGCTCCAAACTTTCTTTCCCATCCAATTCCAAGATCTGCTGAGCTAGAATACTTGTTCTTATCTATGATTGATTTTTCGATAAATCGATAACCCCAGTTATCTTCCTGGACTTTGAGCATGTTCATTCCCTGCAAACCGACGGTGATTTTTCCAAAATTTGTCTTCCAGTCCAATTTAGCGTTCTTCAGATACACGGTATACGCAGTTGCACCACCTGAACCCACATCTGTCTGAAATTTGTAGGATATTTGTTCGCTAGCTTTTTTCTGAAATGAAAAATATGTCCGACTGATCTGGAAGGCGCTATTGTCAGAATCTTCAAAACTGTAGTGAAAATGGGTGTCACCATTAATCTTCATGTCCTCAGCAGCAAACAGGGATGTGAAAGCCAGACTCAGCGTGAGGAGATTAGTTTTATTCATATGACTAGGGGTTTCCTGTTTAGTTTACCTTCTTTTTTGAGGGTCACAGTCTAATTACATAAAAAACTTGACCAAGATTTAATTCTGGTCATACAATTATCCTATGATTGTACGTTCGTTTATGTTTAGAAGTCTGATGATGAAGAATTTTTAATCACCTGACAATTCATGCTTTTCCAAAGAGGATAATAGAAGTGTTCGCCTCTGATTATCTTGAAAAATGGATAGAAATGCCAATAAATCTGAGCATTCATCGGAATGGTCCAGCCAAAGGGGGCAACTGTTCATTTCATCAAAAGAAGAGGGATGATTATGCGATTTCCAAAAGGTTGAAATGTACTGTGAGAAAAAATTTGCAGAGCGTACATCTCCGTGTATATTCGCTCCGCCTATATCAGTATAGGTAATTGAAAACAGGGGCGCTTCCGTCTTCGTGGTTTCCACTACGCCGGACGAGACGCTCAGACTCTCATTAGTCTGTCCTCCCGAGCCCATCGACTTCACTCAGGACAGGCTCGTCGAGGGATATGCACCAATAGAGTCACTTTGACATAAGGGCGCTTAGTTCAGTTGGTTTAGAACATCCCGACATGCATGTCGGGAGGGTCAGGGGTTGACCACGGAGCACAGCGGAGTAGAGCCGAGGGCATAAGCCCGCAGGCAATCCCGAAGCGCTATTTTTGATAGAGAGTTTTTTTACACTTGGGCGCTTAGTTCAGTTGGTTTAGAACATCCCGACACACATGTCGGGAGGGTCAGGGACTACGCATCCAAAATATTTGACAACAAGGGCGCTTAGTTCAGTTGGTTTAGAACATCCCGACACACATGTCGGGAGGGTCAGGGACTACGCATCCAAAATATTTGACAATAAGGGCGCTTAGTTCAGTTGGTTTAGAACACCTGCCTTACAATCCGGTAACTTTTCATTTATCACCCTAAAAATACACTCCGTAAACTACTGTAATCTATGCACTAGAAGATTTCATTCTGTTTTTTACAAAAACGGGTAAACATGTCGAAAAAACGGGTGGTCGTAAAAATCTGACATTTTGGGAAGAAAAAGGGGGAAGGCTTTTCCCACTAATAATCTTAGAAAAACAAAGTCAAAAACTAGGTCACTCAGATCACTGACCCTGGAAAAACCATACACCAATATGAGAAGAAGAGTGACCTCATCTGACAGTTCAGATCACTCCCAAGTCACTATTCGTATTCTAGAGATCACTACTTTAGATGAGAGAATTCTTTGGAAGGGAGACAGTGATCTTCGCTTTTATTATTTTGGAAAAAAAGAAGCCCTCAGAGTTCACCAAGGGCTTCAAATACTTATATAATTTAGTCTTATTTCAAATACAACATCTTCACCGTTTTAGTGTATGATCCTGCCTGTAACCTAGTAAGATATAATCCAGCCGATACAGATTGCCCATCATCCCTCAAACCGTTCCACACATATTCGTACCATCCCGCTTCTTGATTACTAGTTTCAATTGTTCTAACAATATTTCCCCGGAGATCATAAATGAAAAGTGATACACTCGTGTAATCTGGAATCCCATACATAAGTGTCGTACTTGGGTTGAAGGGATTAGGGAAATTCTGGTTTAGCACAAAATCAGAAGGGAGTGTTGCATGATCTTCAATTGAGACATAGCCAACAGTAAATGAGTATCTCACGGATTCTGTCGTCAGCAACTCTGTGTCTGTAGCAATCACCCTCCACCAATACTCAGAGTCGTTATATAGTACTTCAGTAATTTCATGTTCTAGACTCAACTCTGTATCCATTTCATATGCGAGATTAGAAAATGCTGAATCCGTTGCAATTTGTAAAGTGTAGGTGGCAAAATCAAATGGATCGGGATCGACCGATTCTTCCCACAGAAAAGAGGGGCTTTGTGATAGACCCGTTGCATGATTCTCAGGCTGTAAAGGCAAGAATTCTGAGGGAGGATCGCTAACTGGAGTTACCGTTATCAAGAAAGTGTCACGTACACTCACAAAGTTATCAGCAACTTCGACGATAATTTCACCAGTCCCCGACCAGTCAAGAAAAGGGTCAATATTTAAAACTCCATCAGCGATGGTCAAGTTAATACTATCCTGTAAGGACGTGGCTAGGAACGATAAGATATCCCCATCTATATCCACTACTGGTATTGTCAAAGCTAATTCATTGTCTTCTAGCATCTCCTGATTAGCTATATTCTGTAATTCTGGTGCATGATTGAGCTGTTCCGGAGAAAGATTAAAATTGTATTCCCAATAATATATGTCATGTGGATGATCTTCTTTGGACCAATCATATAATATGTCCCAATTCAAAATCTGATAATTTAAAAAGATCGCTCCATCTTGAGCTTCTCGGAATATGTGTGGGTCAGACTCATCCAATTCTCTAGTAGGGGTGGAGGACATATCTATTGGAGTGCTCCAATTTCTTCCCCCATTTGTTGAATATGCTCCATACAAATCTAGATATTGCTCGGAACTCTCCGCAGTTGTGATGTTGTGATAGACAACATATAGGACATCATGATGTTCTATGTCATATGCTGCTGAATATGTCACATTTGCATAATTCCAACCAGGTCCCTGCACATACAATTCATTGGGTTTCAATAAAGCATCTAAGCTCCCAATGAAATTGATACTGACTGGAAGAGCACCCGAAGAATCCACAAATGAATTGTTGTCTATCAAGAAATGATAAAGTCCATTGTCTGAACTCCAGTTGAGGATTAATTCTCTGCCATCACTTGGAACAACCCCAGCGAAAACATGAAGATTGCCTTCTGGGTCCGCCAGTATCTCAAGTTCGCTAAGAACAAAAGGACTCCATTCCGGAGGAAGAAATGACCATTCATTGGTTTCACTGCTAAGAACCGAATCTGGAAACACATCTGTAAAATAAGTACCTAAAGTCTCATCTGATATGTAGTACCATCCACTCCAGTTTGCACCAAAGTCTTCAGTTCTCTTGAAATAAATTGTATGGTTCGCATTTTCTAATGGGTTGCTCCAATATGCTGAAACGGCATAATATCCAATTCCACTGCCATTAACATCCATATTTCCGGGTGATGTCAGGATAGTGTCCACACCACCAGAAATGAATTCCTCTTCGACAAGGATTGGAGAAAAATCACTCCAAACTAGAGGATTGTCACCTCCTTCCCATGATCCTCCACAATCTGAATGAGTAATGTAATGATCACGGCTTGGTGGTGGATCCCATCCATTCCCACGGCGGAGATCTGTAATAGCTACATTGAAGAAATCATTCCCAGCGAAATCTCTACTATATGTTGGGAGTGTGATACTCATGTCTGATGGTGCTGTGGGGAAAGGTCCTTCATTAACTAATCCTCCTCCCCAACCGAAGATATCAAAAGAGTATTCAGCTTGATAATCCCGATTATAAAACATCATTGGTGAATTTTCGTGTGCAATTGTAGATGAGTACATCGGTCCATTCCAGGAGCCCATATATTCCCAGCTCTCACCGAAATTCTCAGAATAGGCTAATGCAAGGACAGAGGGTGGCGCCCCATCCGACATCTTTAAGGAAATAGCGATTTTGTCATCTAATCGTGTAATTGGGCTAGTCTCAGAGCGAACTAGATTATAACCATTTGGAGAGGTTCCAATGAGTGTACCATTTGCCTCGCGTAATGAATTCGTCTGAGATAAACCAAATGTAAAAACTGAAAAAAGAATAATGGCAGATTGTAAAACTCGATGCATGAAATATCCCCCGAAAATTGAAATTTGTCATGATTGACTTGTGTCAATATAATGCAAATAGATTCACCTTCTAGTAATTCAAACCTTTTCCTTCAAAGTTCTACAAACCAATCAGGACCCTTCGACAAATGAAATGGTAGAGCTATATAATCTATCTGATCTCAAAAAAGAATGGTGACAAATTCGAGAAATGGGATGAACAATGCAGAAAGTGTTTCTACAATTGAGATGAATTGAAAATCAAGATCACTCTGATCAATTTCTTCCGGAAACCGAACCTCCACTCCAACTTAGGCAGGGATCGCAATGATGAATTCAAATCACTTCAGTGATCACTACTTCCTGGCTTCCTGAGTGATAGGACATCTGGCTACCAGAATTTCTGAACAATCTAATAAGACAGAAATTCTAATTTCAGAAAAAGAGGAAAGTCAGATGAGTGAAACACTAGATGGAAAAATCCTATCACAGGAGCAAATGGAAAAGCTACCAGCAGATGTGCGAATAGGGATGAGGGAGAGAATGAATACTGAGGCTAGGGAGAAAGCTCGACAAATCCTAAGTGAGGAACCCGCCCCCATAGAACCAACTATATCCGCAGAGAAAGACAATGATGCTGCTATGGAGGTGAATCCTGTTCAACCTCAGAAAAAGAGAAAACTTCCCCCAAAAAAGAAGAGTGAGGAGGCGCCAGAGAAGAGGCTTCCCAAACGACCTAGAGGCTTTCAGAAAACCTCGGCAACTCAATTTGGATTTACAACAACCAAGAAGAAGTTCACAGTCCAAATCACTGAGAGACTCATGCGTGAATTCAAAATCGAAGCACTGAGAAGAGGACTCAACTATTCAGAGCTAGCAGAGAAAGCCTTCACTGATATATTCATCAGAGCTGGGGATTCTCAGCCATCTTCAGAAGACTAAAATCAAGATATCATGAATCTACAAGGCAGAACGGCAACTATGCTGTTCTGCCAGTTCATGTGCCAAAAATGAATATTACCGGGAAGAAAAAGACGACATCTTTTCCCAAATATGGGAAAAAATATGTGACACTTAGGCAAAATCTCAACTCGCTCTCTTCTCAGAACTACTACTTGAGCCTGATATCAAAAAAAAGTTAAAGTTTTTTTGAGCATTTTCTCTTCACCGGGAAAGGCAATTCGCAATACGATAGTAGCCTGAATAGAATTCGAAAAACCGCTCTCTTCTAGATGCTCAGAAACCCTCTAGCCCCTGTGTAGAAACAAATACGGCCTGATAATTGCGTTCAATAAGGGCATGAATGAAATGAGCAACCATCAGCACCAAGACTACATTGAGCATAATCAGATGAAATATCTTAGTGCAATAGCAATTAAGGAGGCCAGCAATGGTAGAAAAAATAATGATGAAGGTATAGACGGTGACCGTCCTCAGCAAATGAGGCTAGTTACCTGCAAGCCAAAATACCCCGTAATGCACAGTGACAGTCCTGTTACTGAATTTCTATATGAATTATTTGATACAAAGAAGAGCATAGGACAGTGATTATCGTGATAATTGAAATCACATCCATTTTGACCCTTTTCTAGACAGAAGACCTTGACCTGATACCTAATTCTTGGAGGTATCAGAGGCAGACTTGGAAAAATATCCAGGTTCCCCGACAAAAAATAATGGCAGTGATTTGTCGGAGTCACGTTTTTCTAAATAACTAGATAAAGCTACAGGTTTATCTAGTACAAAGAAAGGGACAAAAATGTCTCAAGTTAGCAATCTAAAAGAGCGAAATTTAGTACCGCAAGAAGTAGAGAATAGCCCCAAAAGTATACAGGTTAAAAATCCTACCCAAACCGAAACCATGGACGATATTATAAGTAGTTCACTACTTAAATCCATAGAAGATTACTATTCGGGCAGTGCACTTAGTTTACTTGGTCCACAATTCACAACGCTTGATAGTGCCTGGTCCACAATTCCCAAAGAAGCATACTATGCAGAGATAGTATTAGGTGAAATGGAGCACAAAAAGGGGCAGCTTGAACAAGAGCCAGCCTATATACTTTGTAAATTAAGACCAATAGAGACAATAGTTGATGGAAAGAAAAAAATAGAACGGGGGGTCACTCAGGAATATTTTGATTCTACATGCGTTATGCAGTTTGTGACTGCTGAAATATCGTCTGACCGTGCTCCCTCGATTTCAGACATGATCAAAAATATTCCTGGAGCAATCTTGCTAGGATGGAACTCACACAATAACAGTATATATTTTATCATCAAGCTTACGGAACCTATCAGGGAAATAAATAAGCATAAAACCTTATACCGTAAATTGATGAAACGATATAAGAAACTCTTAGGCGTTGAGCTTATTGACTTTAGTGACCCACTAAAAAAATGGCATCACACATATGCAGGTTAATGATCCAATTATGATAATTCTGAAATTTCTGACTGGGAGCTGTAAAATGAAAAACGCAAATAGCTACAGAATCCGTTTGGACATCGACAAATTAATGTGAGATTAGAATATGATTTGGAGAGAAAACAAACAAAACTGCATAACAAATAACCCAATAAATGGAGAAGCATATGTGCTTACAACCCCCGTAAATGGAGAAATCATGCCGATGTCAATCAAGACATTCGCTACATCCGACCCAAATCCTGACAACCGTCAGGTACTTAAATCAAATGAGCTATATAGTTATACGGTACCGGTTGATCAGATGTATGAATCGAAATCATCTAGATCATATCAAATCTTAGAAAAAGTGGCCAATATTCAATCGTAAATATTGGGGCATAGTCTAGCGGCCAGTACAGTAAAATCCGCTTAAAAAAATGGACTGAAATTTGAGATGCTAAGTACAGAATAAGTACTTAGAAAGGTAATTCTCAATTGGAAGCAAAACATGCTGAACCTTTTAGCATGTGAGCAAAAACTTTGAGTAGTATCTCTTTAAATAGAGCTACACGAAAGGACAATTTATGTCAAATAGTGACGGTGAAATATGATGAAACCGGGCGGACTAAAAAGTCGTAGGCAGCGCAGAGCTGGCAAGAATAATGACGCTGGTGAGACTGCGGATGCAACAACACGTAGAAGACGATCGACGACCGTGCGTCGTCCCACAAGAAGGACGCTGGGAGGTAGAAAACCCCAGCGGAATCCTTCATGTGAAAATACTGTTGAGCAGAAAAAACTAGCAGTAGAAGCACCCCTAGAAGTTGGGGATACACAGGCAATGAAAAACACGATACCTCAGGTGATGGTGTCGAGGCTACCAAATGTATATGGTAAGGATCCTGTCCCAGTTTCGTTGGAAGAGATTTTCAACGATCAGAGAGATGATGAAACTATAAAGCGCATTGTAGAGAAAATTCAAATAACTGAAAGCCCTGAGGAGCAAAGTAAGGTAAAAAAGGAACTTCCTGCCTACATCCTGGCCGAACTAAAACCCATAAGGGATAGAAGTGGCAAGATGTCAACCGGAGTATCAACCAGACACTTCAAATCCTCTCGACTACTACAATTTGATATTGATAAGATCGATAAGTCCAGCGTGGCTGGAATGCTTGCGAAGATACTTGAGGCTATCCCTGAAGCATTCTATGCTTTCATCAGTCCAAGCGGTAGAGGAGTGAGATTTATGGTCTCCCTCAAGGATGAAATCACTGATCCATCCATCTATTCACGACTCTATAAGCAAAAGATGGTCGAGTATTCAGAAATATTAGGTGTTGAGCTTGATAGTACTTCTGATGCAACACGAAAATGGTACTACACTCATGTTTCTTAGGGAAGCATTGCCAATTGAAGTTCCGGTACAAGAACTGAAAGTTCGACGAATGAAACCGGAAGAGTCTTCAAAGGATACAGCTGGTGAAAAGCCAGATATAAGAAAAAAGAAAGCAAGCCCGGCCAATGGTAAGATTCCAGCTCACTGGGTGATGGAAGCTGAGCGAATAGATCTCAAAATAAATACTACAGAGTGGAGAATTCTCGGTCTGCTAATAGCAGCTATGTATGAAGAGGATGGCCGAGCTCTCTTTCTTGCTCTTTCATTAAATAATACAGACTGGCCGGACGATACTGAGGAAATTATAAATAGCCATTATGATGAGTTCCAAGATCAATCTGATCCAGCGAAATCCTCTCGAAATGCAGTTGTGCAGGCTTTAATGAAAGCAGGCCTCACATTAAGAAAATATCCAGATCCACCTCGTGGTGCTTTTTGGGAGGTAGAGGTTAGTTATAGCGATACTGGTGAACCCATTGAGAAGTTAATCATCAAAAAAGAACGCCTTTATAAAGAAACTCTAACTCATTTAGGATTTTATATAGATGAGGACGGAGAATTAGTACAGGAAGTAGCTCCAGGGATGCTGAAGTACGATGTTAGTACCCTCCATATCAAGCAAGCTCTACTGAAATTCATTTCGGAGCAGGCTGGGGCATTGTATGATCCTCTATTTGAATTCGTGTTAAAACTTTCAAATATGCCGGCAAAATCGAATCTGGAATATCTCCCGATGAAGAAATTCCCTCTCCTGCAATCAACAGCGGAGACTGTTTATCATCGTTTTCAGGATGGCATATTAAGTACTGATCGAAAATCAAAGAAAAGACTCCTCAAGCCATATTCTGATTTGCAGGGAACTTATGTACCAGTGGATGCCATCATTCCTATAAACTTCTCCGACCTCTCTCCAGATCGTGGAGAAAATGCAGTCTTTAGGGAGTTCGTCAAGGATGTTTCAGTTGATTTTGATTCAACTATACGTGGATTGGGATACCTGTTAGATGACTTTAAAGATGAGGCAAATCCAAGGGCAATCATCATCGTCGATAGTGCAGCTACGTTAGATGGGAATAGCCACGGAGGGACCGGTAAGGATTTATTAGTGCAAGGTGTTATCAAACTTATTCCAATAGTCACAAAGATAATGGGTAAGAACTTTGATCCAAACCGGCCATTCAGCCTACAGCGATACAAAAAAGGTTCAAGCATCTTATGGCTTGAAGACCCAAAAAAGGGTCTTCAAGAAGCAGCTCTATACATAATGGTTTCAAGTTCACTAGAGATCGAACAAAAACACAAAATGGCCATTCTTATTCCTGCAAATATGTCACCGAAGCTCGTAGTAACAACAAACTTCAGCCTCTCAGGAACTGGTTCAAGTAGCAAGCGTCGGTTCTATATATTTGAGCTGAAATCATTCTTTGACAATAATCATACGCCCTATGATGAATATGATCATCGCTTCTTTTCAGAATGGAATCATAGTGAGTGGAGAAATTTCTTTTCATTTATGATCTTTGAGGTCTTGGATAGCTACCTGGGACATGGTCTAGAACGTGGGCCATACCCAGAGAATTATCGGAGAAACCAAGTAATTCAAGAAAGCTCAGAAGAGTTCTTTGACTTCTGTGAGAGCATCGATCTAAACGAGAATCAACCAGAAGATGATATAGCCAACTTACGAAACAAGTTTCTCAAGACTTGCGGGGAAGCGGCAGAGAAGAAGATCAATTCTAACCCTAGCATTTTCTCTAAGTGGTTGAAGGTTTATGTGCAAGAATACTTGCTAATGACGCTGAAGACACGAAAGAGCGATAGTAAGACTTTGTATCAGATAGAAAAACACTAACTCGGAATCATGAGACCAGAATGATCTGGTGAGTGATCCGGCTAATGCAAAAATAGAAAAGGATGGTGCTTATGACCATTGATAACGAAAACGCTACACGAAAACCGCTACACAAACCGCTCAGAGAGCAGAAGGAAAAATGTAATGTCAACAATTAATGAAGACGCTAAGGAAATGGAGAATAGAACTATGCCTAGTGTAAAGAAATGTGATACGGGAATAGAGGGCACTGAAACAGCCAATCTCGTCCGAAATGAAGTAAATACGATGTCAATTAGAAGTCTGATGCCTGTGTACATAGACTATTGGACTGAGAAATGCATTGATGAAGCGTTTATAGAAGACACATCCAAGACATTCATCGATATGGATAAATTCATCGATTTAGACGGTAGTGTTAGCGCTGTCACTAAATTGGACTATGTCCGTTACGCTGAATTATTGCGCAGTGAAGGTAAATCAAGTTTCCAAGTAATGCGTATGTACGGTATGTTTTTGGACTTTTTCCAGTGGGCAGAAGAGCAGGGCGCTGGATCTGCAAAGGCCAATCATCCCAAAACCTTTTATGATCGTGTAGAAGATTACGAAGGGTTGATGGAACATATTGATGCTCTTTTTGAAAAAAACTGGAAGGAACTATGGAACTCAGTGATGCCAAAAGAGCTACGGTAATTTCTAGCTACTCCAATATGCATTCCAGTTATCTAAGCTCGATAGAGCTGTATGTAATTGGCGGTGTACCTGGCATTCGTGAATTCGTAGATATGAGCAAATGTTTAGAGAAGATTATACATACTCAAATGGATATAGCCGATATAGATCAATCCATAGTTGATAAGTTAGAAGAATTACTGCAAGCTGACACTAGGCTGACGGCTGCAAATATAAATACATATATGAATCTTTTTGAGAGATTCATTGAATACGCTGAAAATATGGGCTCTAAAGTCCAACAAATAGATTTCCCGGTACAATCTGATGAATGCTAATCACAGACCAACTACCGCTAATTCTCAGAGTAAATTAGAAAATATCGATGAATCGTTCTTCGATAACCATGCTGGATACTTGTTGTCAAAGGAATTAAACCAAGGTGGGATAGATGCGATTGGTTCTTTTATGGCCATGTGCAACCATCTGGAGAATGTATTTAACCTAGAATTGAAGATTCGTGATATTTCGAATCAAACTGTAACGGATTTGGTCAAATACTTAATTGCCCTGCCAAATATATCCATTCCTGAAATTAATCTACAATTGATGGAATTAGAAAAATTCCTAGAGTGGACGTTGAGCGAAGGAATACCTACTCAGTTCCTTCTCTTTCCAACTCTGGAAGAAGCTGACGAATAGGGTTTACATGTTAACCCAACAGCAAATATCAGAATTATCTCGAGAGGATATGAATAGGCTCTTCTCAGAATATTTTAGTTCTCAATTAGGAATTACTACAATTCCGAAGAAGACCCTTGGTGAGACCGAGGATGAGTTTCTTCGACGGAAAATTAATCAAGGACTTGCTAAGGACACGATTGAAGGGTATTCATTATCCTTCAAATATTTAAACATGGTAATGAGCAAAGATAGTGATATTTCTGAATTTCGACAGGAAACTATCGAGAGCTTTATTGAATTACTGGTAGGTAGAAAGTTAAAGAAATCCGGTATAAACCGCCGGATTCGAGAAATTCGCTCATTTGTAAATGATTGTAGACGACTTGGGATAATCTCCCAAATTTTAGATATAAAGCAGTTTAGGCTAAATCTAGATCCGGTATACATTAACGAATTGAAAATGAGTGAAATACTTGCAATGATGAAGCCGGAAAATCGTGATTTCATCCAACTTTATTTATCTTCTGGAGCCCGTTTGCGGGAGATTTATCATGGAGAATTGCAATCTGATAACTACTTGATTATTGATTCATCATTATCAAAGAGTAGGAAAACCCGAGAGCTGGAGCTCTCGGGTGAGGAAGTAGTAATATATAAAAGATTGATGGCTTCTGGATTATCTGCTGAGCGCCTCAGTCGCTTGTTTAAGATCGCCTGTGTCAAAGCAGGATATCCAGAACATCATTTTCATCACCTACGGCATACAATGGCGGTTCGGGAAATAAATCGATCTGGGGATTTATATGAAATAAGTAAACGCCTTGGGCATAGCAGTGTAAAAGTAACGGAATCTGCGTATTTGCGCTTCTCTAAACGACGAATCCAGAACGATTTTTCTAGCATTTTTTCACTGACAAATAAGTAATAAAGTGTAATTCTGCATATAGTGGCCATTCTCTTCGGGGAATGGCCTTTTTTTATACAGATGATCAATATACTGTCACACTACCGGGCAGAATCCTGGGAAACCCAGAAGCTCAGAAAAACGATGTATCATGAATCGGCTAAACCAGAAGTGCGAAGATTCAGCATTCCGGTAAGCTGGAGATCAGAAAAATACAGTGTTCTGAGAAGTGTGAGATTCAGAAATACTGTGAGATATCAATTAGTGTGCTGTAATTCCTCAGCGATGAGTTCAGCCTGCTTCAGTATAGTATCAGTAGCTAGTTTCTGCATATCTGGCGGGTAGCCATACTGCCTGAGGGTTCTCTTTACAATGACCTTCAACTTGGCTTTCACACTTTCCATGATGGTCCAATCAATCGAAGCATTGGCTTTTACCTTCTCATACAACACAACAGCCAGTTCTCGGAGCTTATCCTGCTCCATGACATCACGGGCACTTTCGTTGTTCGCTATAGCTGTATAGAAAGCATATTCATAGTCAGATAACCCCATTTCCTGAGGCTCTTTATCCATCTGCTGAATCTCTTTACTCAGCTTGATCAGTTCTTCTATGACTTGAGCAGCCGTGAGAATCTTATTGTGATAATTCTTGATGGAGTTTTCCAGCATCTCCATGAGGGATTTACTCTGGATTAGGTTTTTCTTAGTCCGAGCTTTAATCTCATCATTGAGTAGCTTCTTCAATACCTCTAGAGCAATATTCTTATGCTCCATATTCTTCACTTCCAGTAGGAATTCTTCTGAAAGAATGGAGATATCAGGTTTTTTTATTCCGGCAGCATCGAAAACATCAATTACCTGCTCGGTCACCAATGCCTGATCAATTACCTGACGAATGGCTGTCTCTAATTCATCATCGGTTTTACCCGGTCCGGTAGACTCGAATTTAGCTAGTCGTGACTTGACAGCTTGGAAGAATGATACTTCGTCTTTTACATCCATTGCTTGATCATGGGGGATAGCGATAGAAAATGCCTGAGAGAGTGCTGTTACTTCATTGATATAGCGTTTCTTCCCATTTTCCAATCCTAGGATATGTTCTTCAGCAGCAAGTATCATTGATAGTTTCCTACCAGTGTCAGCCTGGAAATATTCCTCATACGGAAACTCATGGTACATCTGCGATACTACTTCCAGTTTCTCCAACATCACCTGTACAGCCTTTTCCTGAGCTACAGCTGGGTCACCCTTGCCACCACTATCAGAGTAGAAGGAGAGGGCTTTCTTGAGGTCGGATGCGATACCCAGATAGTCAACAACTAGGCCACCTGGCTTATCTTTATAGACTCTATTGACCCTAGCAATAGCTTGCATGAGATTATGACCCTTCATGGGCTTATCGATATAGAGAGTGTGTAAGGAAGGAACATCGAATCCAGTGAGCCACATATCCCGAACGATGACAATCTTTAGCTCATCCTGTGGGTCTTTCATTCTGTCAGCTAAAGCTCTGCGTTGCTGCTTACTAGTATGATGTTTAGAAATTATGGGACCATCAGATGAAGCAGAGGTCATAACTACCTTAATAGTGCCTTTGGTCTGATCATCGTTGTGCCATTCAGGTCTGAGAGAGATGATTGCAGCATATAGTTCAGCGGCAATTCTACGGGACATGGCAACGATCATTGCCTTACCCTCGAAAACTTCCTGCCTTTGTTCGAAATGGGTGATCATATCCTTGGCCACCCGCTTGATTCGAGCTTCGCTTCCGATGAGGGCTTCCAGTTGGGTCCACTTAGCTTTAGCCTTCTGAGCATCGGTTATTTCATCATGGTCCAGGTCATCATCGAATTCTTTAACCAGTTTTTTACCTTCAGCACTAAGGCGTATTTTAGCTAGTCTGCTCTCGTAGTAGATCCTGACTGTAGATCCATCCTCAACGGCTTGAGAGATGTCGTAAACGTCCACATAATTGCCGAATACGGCGGGTGTGTTTACATCGGTGCTTTCGATGGGTGTTCCCGTGAATCCCAGGTAGGTTGCCTGTGGGAGAGCGTCTCTTAGATATTTAGCGAAACCATAAACCAGTTTCTTACCAATGACATTTCCATCTTTATCTTTTTCATCAATGGTCTTGGCTTTAAATCCATACTGGGTACGGTGTGCTTCATCAGCGATGACAATGATATTCTTTCGTTCTGATAGGGTCTCATAGACATTCCCCTCATCAGGTTGAAATTTCTGAATAGTCGTGAACACTACACCACCTGATGCCACCTTGAGGAGTTCTTTTAGGTGATCCCTATTCTCCGCTTGAATAGGTTCTTGTCTCAGAAGTTGTTTCGAAGAGGCGAAAGTATCGAAGAGTTGATCATCCAGGTCATTCCGATCAGTTATGACTAGAATGGTTGGGTTATTCATGGCCAGGACGATTTTACCGGTATAGAATACCATGGAGAGAGATTTACCACTTCCTTGAGTATGCCAGACCACCCCCCCCTTTCGATCACCAACAGGTTGAGTTACCACATCTGGTAGACCATATCCGGTAGGTGATTCAGAAGTTTTCTGATTCTTGTCTATTGAAGCATAGTCGGAAGCTCTCAGGGTTGATTCGACTGCTTTATTTACTGCGTAGTATTGGTGATAGGATGCCAGTTTCTTTACAGTCTCGATAGTGACAATACTGGTTTTCTTATCTTCCTTTTTAGATTTCTCGAAAACATTGAAATGACGGATCAGATCTAGGAGGGTGTGCTTATTTAGCATGCCCTTTATAAGAGTTTCCAATTCACCGATAAGGGGAGAGGCTAGTTCTTTACCATCTGTGGTTTTCCAGGCCATGAAGCGGCTGTATCCAGCTGAAATTGATCCAGCTTTAGCCTCCAGACCATCAGAGATGATCAAGACTCCGTTGTATGTAAATAGACTTGGGATGGCTTGTTTATAGGTCTGTAACTGTTTAAACGCTGATCGAATAGTCGCATTCTCATCTGCTGGATTTTTGAGCTCAATGACCACGAGAGGTAATCCATTGACGAACAGAATCACATCAGGGCGTTTGTTGACATTGTTTTCAATGACGGTGAATTGATTCATCACCTGGAAATCATTATTCTCAGGATGTTGAAAATCTATAAGCCAGACCAGGTCACCTCGTTCACTTCCATTCTGCTGATAAGTAACCTTGATACCTTCTGTGAGCATTCTATGAAAAGCTTCGTTGTTCGCTATCAGTTCTGGTGAGTTTAACCGGAGGAGTTGCTTGATTGCATCTTCACGGACATTGTTAGGAAAGCCAGGATTGATATGTCCAACATTGGTTCTGAGGCACTCAAGGAGTACCCCATCTTCGAAGGATTCACGCTCTGGGGTTTCACTATCAGGCGCTATTGAGGGACCATAGGTGTAGGAATAGCCCTGTGCTTCGAGAAGCTCGATGGCGAAATGTTCGATTTCAGATTCAGTAATTTTAGTCATTTGCCTAATAATCAATCTCTTCAACAGAAGAGGGTGCAACCTCTTTACCAAGAGGTTTAGGTGAGATTTTTGTAACTCTATAATGCTTGCATGAGAATTTTAAGTATTCATCTATCTCATCCAAATCAACATTCCCGATTTTTATCTCATTAGGGTGGATGCAAATAATAAGCTTATCAGCGATACTTAAATGCTTTGAACTTTCAATATAGCTTCTGATTATTTCTTTAATCGCAGTAGACTTTGTTAGAGATGTAATACGACCATGGTTTGTGCTAATCAAAGGAATAGACACTGTCGAATTCCTGCCCGCTTCCAACGCTATATGTGTCCATAGTTTTGATAAGCTTACAAGAAAATCATCAAAAGTGGATTCAACCCTATTATTTGTTTTCCGTTTTGAGTTAACTAGTAGAAAGAAAAGTTTATCCTTCTGTTCAACCTCAACTGTCTTTCCGATTTCATAAATTTGAGAGATATCAATTTTGCTAGAGATATCAGTCGCTAAATGTTCAGATTTGCCAGAATAGTAGTCCGAAATTAATTTAGCCTGTAGACTCATTGAACGTTTGACATTTCCTCCGAGATCTACATCGAAATGATCATTGATCGGAATTACTAAGGATCCATCATTATCAAAGGCATCTCCAATTTTCACTTCAATAACATTGTCCTTTCCTCTCAGTCTATGAGAAAAACTGTTCTGGGGGCGATTTCTGAAAAGGGATAGAAATAACATGAGGGAAAAGGCACTTGAGAAGAAGAAAAAACTTTTAGTAATATTGTCGGTTGTCCCATTTGTCGAGTAGCTAAATATCTCTACGAATAACCAGTAAATACCAATCGATGTCAAAAGATTATTTAGGATTAATTTATAATTCGATAGCCATCTGTTCGCTTGGAATCTCATAGCATTTCCTAATATACCGATTCATTGTAATAATAAGGGCCACTTTTGCCTTCTCTTCGATATTGAATATCTGAGTTTCCCCAGTTTTGGATAGCAAACTCGATTGCTTTTTGGCTAAAACTAACATGTACAGCGAGTTCATTTTGTAAAATTGCCGGACATGAATCCGGATCCATAAACTTTTTGCCACTTAGGTTGACAACAACAATTGGTATGTTTCGCTTTATAGCTTGTTCAATCTCCCAACGTACGAATTTGTAGAGATATTTTGTATTACTTCCTGCTAGCAGTACGAAGACTTTTGTACTTCTTAAACGCTCTGCTAATTTCGCTTTGATAGATTCCTCACTGGACCAAGACATGAGGTTGTTTAGATCATGGGCATCATAGAAGTTAAAAGAGGTGTGATCGTTTTTTTTCCAAGCTTGCATGAGCCTATAATATCTTATATCGTTATCAGCGTCAAATGCCACATAGGTTTTGTTTGTATACATAGTCCTTTTCTACCCCTCTCACTTAAGTGTTGTTTCCCCAAAGAATATCTAAATAAGACTTCTTTGGCACCATGAACATCTTCTTTGCCAGTTTATCCTTATCTAATCCACGCCCCTCCCTAGCCCCTCCCTTTAGTAAATCTGTTTGTTCATTTAATTTCAATCGCATAATTGTTCCGATGAGCAATCCGATCCTAACATCGTGAGGTGCATAGATATGATAAGCTCCGCTAAATGATCCCTCACTAGACCTAAACACATCGAGATTTGGAATTTCTCTGCTTAGACCAAAGACCATATCCCCTTTGAGTGCAATTTTATAATTAGCTGTACTTTTAGCGAGATCTTTGGAAAAGTTGCCAGCACGGGATTGAATTCCAGCATTTGTCACACTGAAGACCTGGGGGCAATAACCCAACTCTTTCACTCTCAGCTTTCGTTCTGTAAAAAGCTCGTTAAAAGGTTTTTCTTCCCAAATATCGCCGTCTTTAAATATATCAAGGTTTTGAATATTGTGATCGATGAAATATTCATTTATTAAAGCCTCATACAAGTCTGAGGATAATGTTGTCAATTCTTTTGCAATATCATTTAACCTATTAATTGTGGAGATCATAATAGGATGTTGCGTTGCTGCTGCTCCAGTTACACTACTGGAGATATTAGCCGCCTCACTTGTCAATCCCTTCAGGGTTTCATACACTTTTGCATTATGCACATCAAGATCAATTATGATGTCTTGTTCAGCGGGATTTACAAATCTTGAAGGCGATAAAATATAATTGTTTTTTACAATAGTATCTTTGGTTGTAGATTTTGTAAAGCCAGCGATATCCATATATGTACTAGTATCAGCAATCCAGTTGTGATACTGTTCTGAAATCTTAACTATATCTCCCACAGACAACTGTCTTGTCTTTCTCTTCATCATTTTCCCCATCGAGGTAGCATTAATGAAAAGAACTTCATCTTTATGCGCTCGATCTCTATTGAGGAACCACAGACATGCATTGATCTTTGTGTTGGAAAACAACTGAGCTGGTAGGGAAACAACACATTCGACTAGATTTGATAATACTATTTGTTCTCGAATTGCGGACTCTTCCTGAGAAGCGATATTTAGAGATGTATCTGCTAAGACAAAAGCTGCTCTACCTTTAGGATTTAAATGATAGAGAAAGTGCTGAATCCATGCATAATTTGCGTTTCCTGGTGGGGGAGTGCCATACTTCCAGCGTCCATCGCCTCGGAGCAGGTCACCGCTCCAATCGCTATCATTGAAGGGAGGATTAGCGATTACATAGTCAGCTTTTAAATCCTTGTGACTATCATTCAGAAAAGAACCTTCATTATTCCACTTTACTTGAGAACTATCAATTCCCCGAATAGCCAGATTCATCTTAGCCAGTCTCCAGGTAGTTTGATTACTTTCCTGTCCATAGATGGAAATATCATTCACTTTACCTTGATGGTCAGCCACGAATTTCTCTGATTGAACGAATAGACCACCAGAACCACAACAGGGATCGAAAACTCTTCCTTGATATGGTTCAAGCATTTCAACCAGTAATTCAACAACAGAACGGGGAGTGTAGAACTGTCCACCTTTCTTACCTTCCGCCAATGCGAACTCACCTAGGAAATACTCGAAAACGTGTCCTAGCAAATCAGCACTCCTGGCCTTGGCATCTCCTAGGGCTATTTTACCAATGAGGTCAATTATACCACCCAGATTAGTAGGGTCCAGATTGCCTCGGGCATAGACTTTAGGGAGTACATCCCGAAGTGATGGATTTTCCTTTTCAATAGCATCCATGGCATCATCAACCACTTTCCCAACTTCAGGGAGTTTAGCTTGGGATTGAAGATGGGACCAACGGGCTATTTCAGGCACGAAGAATACATTCTCTGCTTTATACTCATCCTTGTCTTCAGGATCAGCACCAGCATATTCACCTTCACCACTTTTTAGCTTGCCATAGAGATCTTCAAAGGCATCTGAGATGTATTTCAGAAAGATGAGTCCCAGAACGATGTGTTTATACTCAGCTGCGTCAATATTCTTACGGAGCTTATCAGCAGCTTTCCAGAGTTGTTTTTGGATGGGCTCATCAGTGTTGGGTGTTACTTGCTTGGCCATGTAGAACTACCTTTTATATATGCGTGAATCGTTCTGAGTATTCGAGTCTCAATTCAATTATACCACGAGATTTACAGGATCATCTGCCCCCATTAGGAACTATTGTATCTATTGGAAAGATACTATCAGATACGAGGGACCGAATCAAGGTATATATCCCTATGATAGGGGTCTTTATCCTGGTCTGGAGATATCCATTCAGGTTGGGTGAGAAAGCTATAGTTGTTGCTGTGAGTTGGTTTCCAATCTACATCAAGCAGGACAGGCTGCTGTATAAGCATAAATATGATGTTATTTCGATGCTGTATGCTTCAATGTGATGACTATATCAGTTTTCCCCATAAAAAGCCTTAATTCCCCCATAATTCAAGCCAAGTCTCTGTCTTTCCAACTTCCAGGAAAATAGATGAACCTATCATCAGGATTTCAGATTTTCTGAACAATCTAATAAGACAGAAATTCTAACTCCAGAAAATAAGGAAATCCAGAAATGAGTGAAACCTACGATGTAGATGAGTATATCAGTCCGGAGACAGGCGAGATTAATTCTGATCCAGATCCAGATGTTACACGGAAACGAACGATCATTTCAGTCGATGAAGCTAGAACGGAAGAAAAGAAGCAAGTCACACCTCAGAAGAAGGAGGCTGTGAAGAAACAGGTACCAGAAAAATCGGATGGGAAAAAGCCAAGTCCCAGGCTTCGAAGGGCGACTCGGCCTTCAGCAAGGAAGATACAGGGAGCCAGAGCAACATCAGCTAACACGGATATCAAGAAGTTCACAATACTGATTCCCGATGATCTGCTTAGAAAGTTTAGGATACAAGCCTTACAGGATGGAATGACCTATTCAGCATTAGGAGTTGAAGCAGTTCAATCACTGCTGAAAGCAAGAAAATCAGCACCCCCCCAAGCGCAATGAAAAAAGATTGAGGCATATATTATATATTCGATATTGTAAATCGGGATAGAAGCGTAAGGAGTGAAATCTAGGCGCTTTTCGACGTTACTCAGCCCAATAGATACAATCTATCACTAATGGCCATTCTCTTCGGGGAATGGCCGTTTTTCATGCAATAATCCTATATAAGGAGGTAAGGCCATGGCACGTCTAAGAAAATTGGGTAGAGTCTACTATGCCCGAATCCGCATCACGACTGATGAGAAAAAAACAGAACGCTGCATAAATCTGGGTACGCGCCAGAAAGCCGAGGCGACCCGAAGATTGATGGAAATTCACAGAATGGAACCTGCCCTGAGGGAGGGTGAGAGCTTCGAATTTTCCTGGGAAGCGAAGGATGAAGTAACCAAGGTTAAACGTCTCAAGGTTGGAGATTCCGTTGCTCAATATATGAAAGCCAGGAGGAACGATCTGGATGCACCACTCAGAGAATCATCTCTGGAAATGATCGAACAGTCATTCAATAGACTGAAACGATATCTGAAATGGAGTAGAGATATCGAAAGTCTAGTTCAAGCGGATATTGATGGTTTTAAGCACTATATGAGGAGGAAAGAATACGCAGACGCTACAATCAATATTACTATCCGGAATCTAAGAACATGGTACGAGTGGATGAA